>Ga0307517_10013524_pt1 | contig 11070 bp, 8 predicted proteins | sample 23_EM_MG_FD_194515 | JGI IMG/M metagenome (GOLD analysis project Ga0307517, IMG submission 194515) | Populus trichocarpa ectomycorrhiza microbial communities from riparian zone in the Pacific Northwest, United States - 23_EM | ecosystem: Host-associated > Plants > Roots > Unclassified | place... | reverse complement strand
TTTCTGTATTTTCTCGAGAAGGGTGTCATGAAATGCTGTTGATAGGATTCATAGTCCCCTGCAGTCACCCGCAGTAACCCACAGTCACTCGCAGTCCCTGGTCGTCCCCCGCAGTCCCCCGCAGTCCTCTGCCGTCCCTTGCCGTCCCCTGCCATCTCCCAGGCTAAAATATCTTACCTTGCAGGGCCCGCCGTCCGCCACAAAGACGGCCATCCTGAGGTTTCCAGGACGGGCGTGGACCGCATTTTGCCGTCCCGTCCGGTCCAGGGCTCTTGGCAGTCCCCCCGTCGGGCCCTACGGGGGCCCCGGACCGTTGAGAACACTGTCCCCATGCAATCATACTCATTAACGTCCCATACCTTCATCGCCAATACAGTAGGCATTATCTCCACAATTCCCCTGAATGCGACTCCGTGCAGTCCCGAAAATCCTGTGGGTCCTCCCGGTCCGGCAAAGTACGGGGCCTCACCGCGATGCGGAATATAGCGCCATAATAGTAGTTGAGCAGATTTATGCTCATCAAATCTATCGAGAAGCTTCAGCGCAAGTATTTTGATAATTTCCGTCATCCCCTGTCTTGAATGAGTGCCCCAGTAAACGGAAGCATATTCTAAAAGTGGAGTTGTTGCGGGGGCCGAGCGAAGAGTTAGAGAAAGATCCCTGATGCATCCAAAATTGAGGTATGTCAAGCAAACCTCGGCAATTGTTGAGTGAGGACTCTGGAATTGGGTCGGATCACGAGAGAGATGCTCCTGAAGAGTAAAGTGCACCAGTCGGACTGTGGATGAAGACGCCTCGACTGTGACAAGGCCCAGACAAGATGATAGGAGCGTGCGTAAGGCCGGAACGTTTTCCGGATCAAGATCCGCAGGTCCTATCTCCACTCCCAAGGCATCGCAGAGCTCCTGGGATCGTAATGGCCGCTCAGAATACAACACCCACATCAGGACCTTCATCCCGAGTACTGATTTGTGTCCCTTCTAGGCTTTCAGTCGCTTCAGAGTTGCCGTATATGCGTCATTCAATCCATCGCCAAGAGTCATCTCTTCAAGTTTCTTTCTTCTCTGGCGAATGGTCACCTCCCCTAGAATGGCGTCGATGTGGAGTGAAACAAGCAGGAATCTAACCACAATCTCTAGTAAATATACATTATTGATAGGGGGACATGCTAAATGGTCCCACGCACATATCAGAAATCTTCTCCAGGATAACTCTCACAATATCCGCCCGCAAACTATTTCTCATCGCTTCTGGCTCGGAATCCCTGTCCAACCTCATCTCCACATAATCCCGGATATCGTTGGTTTTAGGGCTGATGGGTATTACAATTGCCTTGGAGAAATATCTTTGAATATCTCCCCAGACATGAGGCCTCCCGGTGAAGAATATTTTCGTAGTAGGAGACTCCCGAACAATATCTCTCAGAGACATGAGAAGATCCGGTAGGTACTTCGGTAAACATTCGTCTAAGGCATCGACACAGATGAAAACTTTGTGTATCGAAGCAATAGCAGTCCTCAACATCCCCTTCAAATCCTGAAGTTGAGGTCCTCTACCGCCAAACTCCATTTTCGCTTTTTGAAATGCCTTTCGTAGATCCTCCGTGACCTCTCCCCTGCCTATTACCTGCTTCAGAATAGCTCCTATGACGTTGTTGACTGTCTGATCTTGTTGGGCAAGGAAATCGCAGTACAAGCCTGCAACCGCGATATTTTCCTCCTCCGCCCTATCACACAGGCCGTCGATCACCAAGGAACTGGTATTCCCGGCCGTTAGTGGTATTCGCTCCTTCCAAATAACCCTGCCTCTTACCTCAGGTATGTCTTCCCCACTCCGGGATTCCCGGAGCAAACCAAGACCGCCTTATCTGGTCCACCTTCACCATCCCTCCACTCCCGAAACTCGCTCGTTTCTAAAAACCAATCCCCGACACCACCGAGCCTGTCGGTGCGGACGCTTTGGTGTCTGCTATTTGGCTCCAGTGGAGAGAGCCAATGCATAATCTGTGCGCCCTCATCGGGCTTGTGGAAGCTGGTGTTGAAGCTACCTGTTATATTTCCGCAGTGGGCATTACCGTCGCCGATGCTGACAGAATGTGAAGTTTGGGTCATGGTACCGGTATTCTATCCAAAATGCTGGTTGAATGGAGAAACGGTGCAGCGATTTGTGAGGGGACCAGGGGAGCTCACAGATGTTCTGTGACCAGAGCTGAAAAAAGCGGGGCAATGTGGCATGTTGTGGCACATTCCCTGTCCAATCATTTCCCTCTAATGCAGCTGCATAACTGATGCGAGATATGTCCCACAAAGACCCCCCCCCCCCGAGCGGATACCGATTCTTAAAGTATCAACAGATGGACGGCGACAACAACCAAATGAATAGCCTAGAGTTCCCACAGAAAAAATCGATCCCTAGCGCACAACTTAAGAGTGGTGAAGTTCCCTCGTTCTCTTCAACGCTCTCCCACCACTAACTAGCGGTAAAGATAGGAGTACATCTATCTACCGGCCGCGCTCCTACTATAGGTAAACACCAGCTACCTACCCAAACACTTCCACTCACACCTCCATCCGTCAAGCCCCCCCGTAGCGGTCGGCCCCGCTCCATGCTCCTAGACAGCCGTCTGTAGATAAATGGGCCTTTAGGACGGTTACAGCACAAAGCCGTCCTCCTCGTCCCCGCGGCAAGAAACATCGCTGTCACTCCCACCTCCATATCACTTTATTACCGTAATGATTCACTGCAGGGCTGTTGATCGACTCCTGCGCCGGTACAAACAGAGAAAACTGTTCTAGCGAATACGAGGCTTTATCCGGAGCAACCTTTTTTTTCCTCCTGTACTATTTCCCTCCGACTTCCCTAGACCTTTGAATATGAAAATACGCCACCGCTTCTGCCGGACCGATTTGAGCATGATTAGGCTTCTTCGCATCAGCTTTTATTAACCCGTAGAGAAAAGAGTGCTGCGGTTCGCCCCCTAAAATGCGTCATTGAAATAGTTGCGGTTGCAGTTTATTATTATTATTCCATTTTTGACGAGAGAGGTACTGTGGGGAGAAAATGTGGGCCTACGGGTACTAGATAGATATAGTATTTCTTTTATGTTCTGCGGCTCAAGTGAGCTGTTTAGTTAGTTTTACCTAGCAGTGAAAGGTGTTTTGACACCCGGAGGAGGGGATTTGTAATCAGGGGGTTGTATCGTGGGCTTTAAGGGAGAAGTGGACGGAGACGGCTTTACACACACCCCCACGCGCGCACACAGATATACAGGGGTTTTCACATTTTCCGTTTTCCATTCATCAGTGATCCGTGATCAACATTGACGATACCTTACCAGTTCTTGTAAGTGCGAGCGGCGTTTGCCCACTTAGGTTCTGCGAGGTATTTCCTGTCGTTTGATCATTTCTCGGTGTTTGGTTTTCTTGGTTTGCTTGTTGACTGCCGGTGGAGATTATCTTCTTCTGGCAGGAAAACATTCTTTCAGTACTGCAACATATTACTCATCTAAAGTGGTCGCATGGGGTATGGCTCTCCCAAGCCGACCCCCGAACAGGGAGGTAATGATTGGAAACCCCAGATTTAGATTTACTTTGTTCATTGCGGCTAATAGACATTCTGTATACTCGGGTGTCAGGGTTAGTCCGCGAACACCAGGATTTATTCTGAGCATGAGCTAAAGTGGCAAATATCCAATAGAAACCTTGAATAGATAGTTCAACCAATAGTAAAGCAGAAAGCGTTCGAGGAATTCTTCTGGTTTTCAACACACACCCCTTAGTGCGTGCGCTATTCCTAATATCGTCGTTAGCTTTGTCAGCCCTGTGTTCGCGGACTAGCCCTGGTATCCGAGTACCGTATTTTTTGAGCCAACCCGAAATGGCGCTAAGCACTAGTGTGGTGCGGGGAACATGGTATGGCGTGATTAAAGGGGGTGGCAAATTTTAGCGAATATCAGAAAAAACCGAGTGATTACCCATGATGGCGAGAACATAGGCTTATACATGAACTAAGCAAGATATTCACCCAATAACAAATCAATTTCGGTCAATAAACTCTACATTTGCATCAGCTTCGCCTGCTTCAAGAGGTGATGACATATTCCTTCCACCGGGAAAGCTCATTTCATTCCCCGCGGATCGTAGAACTTGCTCGTCTTGTTGCAGATTGCTGGTAGGGTTTTCGATTTGTAGGAGTGATGGATCTATACCCTTGATGGACAACTCATGATCCTGGGAGCCGTCAATTGGTAGAGTGAGTCCCAGTTTCCGAAAGGTATTGATAACTAAATCTTGATGCTTTAAGCAAAACCGTTCCCAAGCCTCGCCTACCACCCATGTGACAAGAATACACCTCTCTGCAATAGCAACCAGATTGGATTTTGAGAGTTCCCGGAGGCTAAGCTGATGCTGCTTCTCATAGGTATCAAGGGCATCTTCCAAAAGGTCACGAAGGATATCCTTAAATGGTTTGTTGATGGAAACGTCAAGAGGTTGAACTAATCCGGTGCACCCGGCAGGCACCATAGAGGGGATAATATCGTGTGATCTGAGTGTGTTCAGAACTTCGGCAGTTGAGTGAAATTTTGCCACATCCAGTACAAGCATGCGTGGCCCTGGGGGGAGTGCTGGTACCAGCATTTCGTTTATCCAATCAATCAGAACACTGGCATTTGCGTATGCAGATTCATTCCACTTGACCGAAACACGGGGATTGTATCGAGCCATTTCTGCTTCACGCTTTATTTGAAGATGGCGACTACGGGCTGTATCATACCTCTCTTTTCCTCTGAAAATTATAAGAGGTTGAACGTGCGCATTTCCACTCCCAAAGACTGCAAGAACAAGGGTAGCCTGCCGCTTGTCCCATCCACTACAAGTGGCCCTAACTTGAACAGAATGGCTTCCCTTATCCGCATATGTTTGCCCATCGAGATATTCGAATGGAAGGGGCGTTTCATCCCTATTACAGATGCTATCCAAGAGGTAACGTCCACCGCTGGGATTCACTGGCTGATTCAAGGTTCCGGGTCGAAGCTGGGAATTACGGCGATTGAATTCAAGCCAGGAAAGAATTACTTCTAAGTAATCTTTAGGGACCTTTTGCGATTTGTTTGTTGTAAATCGGAGGGTAATATTCTGGCGTGAGAGGAAGCCTGAAAACCACCCAGTTGAGAAGCAAAAGTCTTCCTGAGACCTGGTTGGATAACAGGTAGCAAAAGAGTCTTTTGCTTGCCGTTGGAACCAACTTCGCCGAACAGCCTTTCGTTCTTCTCGCCTTTGCTGGTATTTTCCATATAGATTCACTTCTAGCTCAGGCCAGACACAGGACTGTTCATCGGGCTGTGCTCTTCTAGAATCACGAGCGCTTCCGATAATCCGATCTTTTGTTCTCCTCCAATCGTGCAGAGTCGTAATTGGTACAAGGTAACGTTCTGAGACTTTACGGATGAAGGGTGTACGCATGCTGCCTGGGGCTGGTTCTGTCTCTCCTTGGGGCACTTGATGATGTGTCCACCAAGTAAGAACCATAAGCTTGAACCTGCGTGTATAGGTCTTTTGCGCTCGCTCCCGTGGTTTGCTGAATTCCGAATTTGTTGGAAACCGTTCACCGATCGTTTTCGATACCCTTCCAGGGCGCGTCCGGGCTGCGAATCCACCATCTGGGCCTTGCACCTCTTCCAACAACACAACCGAGAGTAGGATTCCCGGGGTGAAGACTTCATTGCCTGTCGGATTCAAAAGTAGGTGTAAATCCATGATTATTCTATAGTGGCTACTTTCATAATATCTGCCAACTCTGGCCCTTTAAGCCACCTTGACTTCTCTTCTAGCCTTTGGGATTTGTCACTTTCTTGCTCATCACGAACAAAATTTCCTCCCTGACTATGGCCGTGCAGAAGATTCAGCTCTATAATGCTTGTTGTTGAGTATAAGACATTTTAGCTCCAACCTCAAACATTTATATTCTGTGCCACATGGCCAGAGCTCGCCTATTTTACCATTTCCGTTCTAGTGAGCCTTAGCGCCATTTCGGGTTGGCTCAAAAAATGCGGTATTAAGGCCCAATCAGCGGTTTCGGCAGGGATCGGAAGTACACGACATGGCAGAGCCGCCCCAGGTATTGGATAAGCAAATGCTGACACACCATACTTATTAGATGATCCATCTCCGAGCACTCTCTAAGGCTTTTTCAGGAGATTGGGCATGAGGTCCGGAGTTTGATGTCAATTCCAATAAGGCCATATCAATCTTATTATACATTTTTAAATTTAATTTACAATCTTTGCACTTGCGCTCTTATTTATATTATAAAATCGCGAAGCTGAAGTTCATCCCCTGTGGTCTAACAAATCTAACTAGAGGATAGGCATCTCGGATCTTCTAGGTGCTCCCGTTTCGCTCGTGGCCATTAATTTGCCGTCTTTCAATCATGCTGTGGAGAACCAATTCATCCTAAATTGCTAAATAATTAATTAAGCTCTTACTTTGCATCTGTTAATTGATGCATAGAACTACCGTAAAAACTTGAATAGTTGGACGGTGTGCTATGTCGTTGGACTTTCCTCTCCGAGTGAGGTCAAGAAATTTTTGTTTTTTCTGTCTCGGAGGGGGGAAAGGGGCCGTGTTTTTGCTGTGTTTTTTGCCCCCTTTCCGGAGAAGGGAATTCTGGACTTCATAGCACACCGTCCAATTATTCAAGTTTTTACGGTATGGTGGTTGGCTACTCTGCTAGAGGCCAAGTCTCCCTGGCGATTGATTGTGCTTGGCCTGGCCAATGAATAGCCAGGGTAGAAAGTGAGAAAATGTGTGGCGTTTCATATGCATCAGGCGGCCGGTAACGAGGTCGGAAAAACCCTTATCCGCATATGCAGGAACAAGCTCCGTACTCGAGTCGAGTATTCAAGCACGACGTGCAGCACCGCGCGGACCACCCGAAGGCAAAGAACTTGCAAGAGCAAGTACTCGAGTACCCCTCACTCTCCGCAGCACACTCTCAGATGGCATTAATACATTATCCACACCGCGCTCGCTAAAGAGCGCACCCCAGCCACCCCAGCACAGCAAACCAGGTAATCACATCCACCATCTCCCCGCTTAAGCTACCTCACAGCCACACACAACACAGCACAAAAGACAAAAACAACACAATTCAATGGGTAGCATAAACTCATCTTCCCACTCTCTCGCCACGCCCCCGCAAATTAGGACACCTCCACGGTAGCGCACGACCCCACGCTCGCAACGGAAAATGAAAGTATCTTACCACACCGCAACACCAAATAAGCCTGTCTCACATTAACCCATGAATGATGCCATACGGAACCCCAAGCAAAATTGTCAGGTAAATTAAATGATTGGATGATAAGCTCGAGCATATGATACTCAAAACAAAATAACCGGGCAATAGTATCTACTGCGCGGAACGGGAGGAGTGCGGGCAAACAACCGTCACTTTTGAGAAATCTCAACTAGAAAGGAAAACCACACAAGTCATAATCAATTCAAGTTCACTAAACTGCTTCGCAAAACCAATCTAGAGAACCGCACAAAAGTGAGAAAAATCCCACCGCAACAAAGACCAACCTTACAGGTTGACCGACTAACTAGGTACAGGATCAATTTCTCCTTCCTCCATCGATAATCCAAAGGTTCCTCTGTCATGCTGGGTTCCCTACCTCACCATCCTCGTTGTCGTCGTTGTGGTGGTGGGAAGTGTGAGAGAAGTCAAAGAAACTAACTTACATAGAGTCCTCGGACTTCCAAGAGTAGGCAACAGCCACCCCTGCAGACACGTGACACCTCCCCAAGCCAGGATCATGATGAGCTACGGTATCTATTTAGTCTCAGTTGTTCGCAGATAAGGCAAAAAACTGCAAGTTAGGAAAGCCGAATTTCAACCGTAACAGTACTCATAATTTTCTGGTATTTATAAACACCACTGCCCTTACATATCACCGAAATGCTGAGGCCCTGATCGAATTTTTGCCCTTATGCAATAGCAGCTGTGTTTACAAACGTTAGAAAATTACGAGTATGATACTAGTACTAAGGAACAAGGAAACTAGGGAACTGTGCATCTATCGACTCTGTAAAGCGAAGGAAGTCACAGGTCACTGGCTATCACAGAAAATAAACCTGCCTGGAAAAAGGTTCTCAATTCACAATCAATTCAAATTACTCTTGCTAATTCGCAAACTCTTCACACAATTCAAACCCAGAAAAAGGAAACAGCCGAACCCTTTGGTTTTCCGACCATCATCAAGTGATCCTCCCCTTCTTGTCCACTTTTCCCAAATTTTTCTTCGTCCGTCAACAATTCAAGCCGTTCTTCCACTGTGTCGTGGCACCGTCGTGAAAAAAAAAAGAGAGAAGTGAAAAGATAGCTGCCTTACCTCGAGTCGCCCCCCCGCCCGCCAAGACCACGCAACCGCCCACCCCCCCCGATGCCTTCACGATTCCAAAACTGTCACGCACTGCTACCTTCGGAATACTTTCCCGAAGCACAAATGTTAAAGTTGTTGGAAGTGGATAGTTGTGAGAGATAAAGAAAGCTGACACATCAGGGACAAGACGGGATAATAGCTTTAATGATTTTGGTTGTTCTAGGCGGAGGAGTTGACAGGAGGATAGAGGGAAGGGTTTATTGTCATGTCTTTCCTTTATTATTATTACCTAGGTGCTGAAACGATGGCTTTCGTCCGGAGCTGAATAATCTCCAGGTAGAGTTCCCAACCTAGAGAAGAAGAAAAAACAGTGAGAAATAATCGAACCGTGGGAAAGTGCTTAACAGAACAAAGGTGGACAATCGCCGCTCAGACTATAGGAAGAGTTAAACTTTAGTCGATGATGATTAAAAGAAAAAGCTGGTGAACGGAAACCCTAAACTGTAGAACTAAAGAGCAGGGAGTGTGTACTGTAGATACAGAGTCAAGTCCGCGCTGTCTTTCCTTATCCTTGTCCCCCGCATAGAAACCCTACAATCCTCGCTAGTTCGTGATTACCAATCACTCATCACGGGAACCACACCCACCACTTTCCTTTCAAGCTAACTAGTTAACAATGTAACCCTTCTCCGCCCATAAAATAAAAACAATCATCTAAGTAAACCATATAGACCAATCTGTAGCCTCACCGTACGCAGGAAAATGGTATTATGGATGAAGGAGAGACCGGTAGATGGGGCTGGCGATTGAGTTATTGAGATGGTTTTATTATTAGCGTATAGATTTATGTTTGGTTAGTGAGTCAGTTTTGATGAAGATGACGCGTGAATGAAGTGACCGATTATACCTCAACCCCGACCGTTTGACCCTTATACGATTTATCCTCCGCAACAACAAACAAACACGTGCCCGAAGCCACAGCGCGTTCCTCGAGCCATCATATAATCATGCCGGGAAGGGTATCCCTATGTCCAACAGGCAGTAATCTTGGCGCTTCCTCACACCTTATCACTCGAAAGCCAGCAGGTATCTGCAGAATGGCCCAGCCCTTTCAGATAGGCTCTCAGAGCCGGACTGGCTGCTTGTGGGCACTGTGTAAAATAAGCCATGGAGATCCTGTAGTTATTTTCAGTTTGCACTTGTTTTTTGTTTTTTTTCGCCCTGAGAGGAGGCACCCAAGCATATAACCCATTTGTAGGGGTCGCATGGAATATTGCGTTCTCAAGCCCACCGGCACCATACAACTAGAGTGCCCGCCGATATTAGAACGATTTCCGATAAGTTAGAGTTAGGATTCAAGTGTGATGATCTGGGATCTCCATCGGACATATAGCAGAAGTATCAGAGTACGATTATAGGTAAAGCCCGCTGGTGGTCGTGGGAAAACTATACATGAAGGAACTATACTAACTGCTTAAGAACCCGAGCGAATGTTTCTAGCTAACAATCCATTCCTACCCGATTGCTTATAAAGGGCGCATTGTAATATACACTAGTGTCCACAAATTACGATGCAAATTGTGACATGATGAATAACGGGAACGAAGGAAAAGGAACATGAAAATAGGATCAAGTCTAAGCAAAACTCGAAGAAAGGGAAAGGCGGAAGAAAAATAAACTAGAAAGCAGATAAATCGCAATGAGCCGGAAGAAACTAGAGTATACAGGCTGATTATAGCGGCTTAGGTCTAAATATGCGGGGTTCTGGCTGCGCCGCACCCCCGATGGCAAGCAACTATGGAACTAAATATATCTCAGGACGAGAAAAGAAGGATACGAAGCATGAAAGCGAAGGGAGAGTGAGAGGCAGGGAGAGAACTCTCGTGGACCGCAAATAAGGGATTTGTTAGGTGTTGCTAGGATTGGTTTTGTTTTTCCTTGGGCGGCAGCAGAAGCTTAGGAGCGAGATGGAGGGAGGTTGAGACTCTCTGGGTGATTGAGCTGAGGGCTCGCTATCTGGCGGGTTATGAACGAAATCCCTGAGGTCAGGTAATCTCGGCTGTTCGTTGTAGACCACCGGTGGCGCAGATTGGCGATCAAAGTCTGTCATGTTGGTGTCCGGATCATGAGGTCTGAATTGCGTCTTTGCCGCACACGCGTCACAAGGGAGAGTGGAGGGTGAGAGGGATGTCGGACCACCGCAATCTACTGCGGCACAATTGAGATTGCCCTGCTCCTGTGGGATGCTGGCAACTCCATCACGGCCTTCGGGGAGAACCAGCGGCAGTGGGGTTTGGATCAGGCTATCTGGCGTGGGGGTGCAGACATTCTTCTGTTCCATGAGCATATTCACAATCCCCTCATGCCCGTTCTTAGCCGCCCACGAGAGTGGTGTCCGGCCATAAAAGGTGTCCACCTGGTCGGGATTGACATCGCCTCGTTCCAAAAGCATCTTTACTACCCCCTCATGCCCGTTCTCAGCCGCCCACGAGAGTGGTGTCCGGCCATAAAGGGTGTCCACCTGGTCGGGATTGACATCGCCTCGTTCCAAAAGCATCTTTACTACCCCCTCATGCCCGTTCTCAGCCGCCCACGAGAGTGGTGTCCGGCCATAAAGGGTGTCCACCTGGTCGGGATTGACATCGCCTCGTTCCAAAAGCATCTTTACTACCCCCTCATGCCCGTTC
>Ga0307517_10013523_pt1 | contig 11071 bp, 7 predicted proteins | sample 23_EM_MG_FD_194515 | JGI IMG/M metagenome (GOLD analysis project Ga0307517, IMG submission 194515) | Populus trichocarpa ectomycorrhiza microbial communities from riparian zone in the Pacific Northwest, United States - 23_EM | ecosystem: Host-associated > Plants > Roots > Unclassified | place... | reverse complement strand
TTTTTGAAATTTGTTTTGGATATTTTTTGTTTTTTTTTATAAAATTATAATATATATTATTATAAATAAATATATATACTAAATATACATGGACTGGGCCGGCCCAACTGACTAGGTCGGCCCCTGGAATGTTGGGTTGGGCCAATCTCGGCCCAACAAATCTTTTTCTTTATTTTAGGGGCCGGACCCGGCCCAACAAACTGGGCTAGGCTAAGACAGTTCCAACCCAAAGTAACTTATTCACTGGCACAACCTAGTGACTAAGTTGCATGAATAGTGCAACGTGAATTATAATTCAGGTTGCATTGTTCATAACTGTATATGAACAGTGGAACTTGAATTATAATTCACGTTCCATAATTTGTATACAGTGGTAGCAGAGAAGGGAGGAAAAAGAAGAAGAGAGGAGGGAGGCTTACCTGGTGTTGAGGGAGTTGGCGGCCTGACTGGTGGTGCACGGTGCGACTGGAGGTGGTGAGGCCAGCGGCTGGCTCTGGTTGCAGCTGTAAGAAGAAGCAGAGGCTTGCAAAGGAGAGGGGAAGCTTGTGGTTGGAACTGTTGGAGTGGCTGAGGAGAGAGTTGTTGCCCTAGTTTCTGTTAGGAGGGACAAAAGCTTATGGACTAGGTGGTTGATGCTGCGGGGGTCACAATGGCAGAGAAGCAAAGTTTTGCAAAAGAGAGAGAGAAACGGTGCAACCACCACGTGAGATGGTTTGATGGCTTCTTGTGGTGGAGATAATGGTGGAGAAGACCGGTGATAAGGGTGGCTGTGGCTGAAGGCCACAGCGGAGAGAGAAAGAGAGGGAGGACCGGTTGCAGGAAAACTGGGCGAGGAAGGCTAGTTTTCGGCCAACTTTTGTTTGATTTTTCTCTTCCTCAAGGGCATGAAATCCACCCATATTTATAGGGGATCGAAGACGGTAATCTTGTCTACATAGGGGAAAAATTTCAACTCTTGATTCGGTTGAGACCGATCCCAACCGTTGGCTCAAAGTGTGTATCGTGAGTTGTCAAATCTGCAAGAAAATGCTGCCTGAGTTGGCCTATTTAGGTCGACGCCGGCACCGTCTCGTTGTCATTCATCCTGAGCTGTTCATATGAGGTTGTAGAGAAATTGTAGGTAACCATTTGCGTGCACGTTTTGTTAGATTTGATAGAGAAATGAAGCATTAAATGAACCTGAAAAGTAGGCACCCAGACAGTTTCCTTTAGGTCAAACGGGGAAGACAATGAACAGTAACCAGACGACGCGTCGTCTGCTTTTTTTTTTAATGATCAAAACGACATCGTTTAAGGTTAAATTAGGGATTTTGCTAAAGTTCAATGTAGTCCTTCAGCTTTCAATTTGTTTCAATGGAACCCCTAATTGACCCTAAACTTTTGATTTAATACAATTAAGCCCCTGATGAATTACTGTTTAAGCCCCAGATTTATGCGCCTTTTGCGATATGGTCCTTGGTCTCGGATTTATGCAATTTAACCCCTAATTGACCATTCAACTTTCAATTTCTTCAATTTCACCCCCGATTTTTGTCAATTAAGCCCCTATAGTTTGGCGCCTCTTGCTGATTGGTCCTTGGCTGCGAATTTTGTCAATTTAACCCCTAATTGACCCCAAAACTTCAATTTTCTTGTGATTTTACTCCTGATTTCAATCAATTAACTTGATAAAAATTAAATTTGGTCTCTTAAAATTTCAATCTTCTCAATTAAACCCAAATTGGGCCCCCAAACATAATGTTTTTACCAATTAAGCCCTAAATAAAATTAATTTGACCCTTTTGAAGTATAATTAAGTCCTTGCACTTAATTAAATCCTTTAATTGGACCCAAATTAATTATCAAACATAATTAAAATTTAATTTGGCCCATGATTAAATCAAATTGGCCTATTAAAAATTTATTGAAGTCCTTGAACTTGATTTTTATGCAAATTCGTCTAATAATCATTCAATTTGACCTTGAATTTGTATTTTTCTCCATTTTTGGGCATAACGGGGTACAATTAGGCCTTGATTTTCTTCTGAAATTGCAGTTGTATTCCCCGGCCTGCTTTCTCCACGTTCCCGGCCTTTATTTTATTTTTTGATTTTTATTTTGAAGAAAAAAAGGGAATTTTAGGGAATAATCCAGAATTGGGATATGACATTTGGCTTCCATCCTTTGACAAAAATCCTTGCAGTTTGCTGTCTTTTAATGCCATGGCATAATTGAAGAATGTTATTTGTCTCAACAAACACCAGCAGTTGCCCGAAAGTAAGGGTGCTTGCTATGAGCATTTGCACTGTGTTTTTTTTTGAAGAATTGATCAACCCAGCTTGTGATTATGAAGATTTACATCATTTCTAATTACACAACACAGAAGGAAAATAATGCATTGAGGATTGGAATGTGTTTATTCTCAATTATTAGCTTTGCATTGAAGGAAAAACTAATGTGCATCTTCACTGTATTCTATGGTGGCTATGCAAAACTAGCACTAAAAATCTGTTTTTGTTCTAAATGTTTTTTGTTCAGTTCATTTTCTTATTACATTCATGTTTGTATTGTTTAAGTTTTTATAATAATAATAACAAAAAATAAAATATTAATGATTCCCTATTTTAAAAAGTCAGAGGTAGTTAAAATGATATGAATTTCTTACAAAGTTCCTGTTCTTTCTTTTTTTTACTCATCTTCAAAGCCAATCAACAGAGAGAGGGGAAAAAAAAGAGAGAAGCTTCAAGTTGTCTTAAACCAGAAGCATTAGCTAAAAACTGCTGGGACAGTGATTCCAACTAGAATAAAAAATGAAATGAAAACCAAAAGTTATAGTCAGTTCAGCGCACAATGGGATGTCCGAGTTGCATCGATACCGAAATGAAGTTAAAGCAAATACAGCGTCACTAATGGTAAATGCCAGAGACAAGGTTTATTGAATCATTGCCGCTATACATGTTATGAAGCCATGAAATATAAATGTACAAGCTTCTTAATCATTATTCATAGAGCAAAACCAGCTCTTGTGCGCATACATACATACATAATACACCAGGATTTCTTGGAGTTTAAATTAACTTGTTGTTTGATGGTGGTAAATTAAGAAACAATCTGAATGAGTTTATGCGATGCCCATGACCTTGCAACATCTGAAACCTTGTTTTCCTCCACTTGAAGACCTCTCAATTGTGGTGAATTGAGGACAAATAACTCAACAGCCTCAGCTCCAATCCCATCACAATGCATGATATCAACACTCTGCAATTTCCTGCAGTTCTTAAACATAGAAACCATCGACACCGTGGTAAGTCCTGCACACCGCCTTAAATTCAATTCAATCAAACAATTACAAGAAACTAGCATGGAGATGAACTCCTTATCAAGCAAAAACTCATTATAAGACAAGTCCAGTTTCTTTAATTGCCTTGTATGCTGTCCTAATGTGGCAAGCAATCCGGATTCCCTTTCAACAACATCACAGTTAATCAATGCCAGTTCTTCAAGGCCTGAATTCAATGCTATCCCAAGAGCCTTGAGCCCTTCACCACTCACCAGACAACAACTTTGGAGCCTAAGAGTTGAGAGACCCCTAAAATTCAGTCCGATAGCTGAGAGATGATCATTCCTCAGGTCCAAAGGTAATCGGAAATCGAGTTTTTGCAAATCACACCTGCAGCTGCTAATGAAGTGATGTAAGCCCTCTCTATTACCACCATCATAAACCAATAGAGAATACAAGGAATCACAATTCTCTGCCAATTTTAACAAAACCCCATTAACTATACTCCGACAAGCCCTTATCTCCACTTCTTGGAGACCCTTCAAGCACTTAGCAAATGACAAAAAGGACCCTCCATCACCAATACCTTCGCAGCTCTTTAGCTTCAATTTCTTGAGCCTTTTGCTGCTCCTCCACAACCAACCAACACCATAATCTTCTCCTCCAATCCCCGACAAAAAAAGACTCTCTAAGCCCAATTCAGCGTCAAGCTCTTCATTTATACAGAAGCCAGATTCTCTATTGCAATCATCAACTCCATAAAAGCCAGATACATAGACGGACAGCTCCTTTAAGCAAGAAAAGGAAACAACCCAGTTAAAATAGAGAGGCCTATAGAGAGAGATAGTGAGAGAGTTCAAAAAGGTGCAAGAATTAGAGAGAGAGAAGAGAGAAGATTGTGAGACAGGACCAGCCAAGAACCTGAGGTGTTTAAGACTGGAGCAAAAAGCGGAGACTATAAAGAGAAGACGATCATAAAAAGCTGGAGGGGAAGTTATGGTAGCAGGTACTGTGGGGTCAGAGGAGAGAAGGAAGAGAGATAGAGAAGAGAGAAAAGGGTAGTGAGAGAGGACAGAAGTCAGAGAGGAAATTGTGGAATCATCAGGGTTAAGTCTGAGAGAAAGAGAGGTTTTTGAGGTCCGGTAGAGGTGGAGCCACCGCTTAGAGACCAAGGATACCGATGCTGATGACGGTGGTGGTGGTAATGATTTCGGTATTCTTGTAAATATTTCTTGAAGCAGCTCATCGCATAGCATGTCATCCATTTCTTCTGTTTTTCTCAATTCTCGATCGATCGATCTTTTCTCTCTCTTGCTGTTGCCACCTAACCCAAACCAGACAAGTTCAATTTGCTTAATTTGTGGCCTCGGGGCTTCCAACTCTTTTTTCTTTTTACAACTGTCTTTGAATTCTTTCTAGAATCCGAAACCTTTTTTTTTTTTTTTTGTACACCACTCTGAAAGAGAAGAAAGAGTTCCTTATAAAAAAAAATCCAAAAATTAAATAAAACAGAGAGAGAGAGAGAGTTTAATATGGTAGGTGAGAGATGGAAAAAAAAAGAAGGAAGAAGAAGAAGCGCTATTCGCTACTTTAAGAGCGTGGAAGACACTTCTTCCATAGGGGTGAAGGAAACTAGGAAGGTTCCCTTCTCAGAGATGAAAGGGCAGAGGTCTGTGCTAGGAAGCCAAATGGGGAATATTTTGATTTTTGTAGTAAGGTTGCTGAGATTCAGTAATATAATATTAAACAGTGCTTGGACAGCAAGCATGATAAGTTCTTCCATCCGATCAAGTTCATCGAAAGATCGATATGCACCCACCTAAATTTAGTACATGCTTCGCTGCCTAGATATATTATTATTATTATTATTATTATTATTATTATTATAGTAACAGTGGTTTTTTCAAGTGTTATTTTTATTTAAAAATATATTAACATACAATATTTTGTATCCGAAATTTCTACAACCATTATCTTCTCCAGGGAGGATATATTGGATATCCGACTATATATATATATATTAATTAGATGTGCACCCATGCTATGCTGCTCAATTTTTTTCATAAAAATTGATGTTCTCGTGCTGTAAATATATTTTAAAAAAATGATAAATATGTGATTTAGATCATAAACCTGACTAAGTCAAATAAATTTATTTTATTTTAATTAGAAAATTAAAAAAACAACAATAGTAGAAGGATCAAATTAAAAAAAAATTATCATAATAACTTAGGAAAAATGTTTTCCAAAGAGAAATAAACGATGTAGTTCAATATACAACCCACTAAATATAAAAGAACAAAATTGGGTAAAAAAAAACTTAAAAATTGGTCAAAATCGATTCAAGTTAGCATGACAACACTGTAATCACAGTAATAATAGTCGAGCCAACTCGAGTTATCCTACCAAACTCACGACTCAAATCATAAGATTGTGATAACCTGATAGAAAAGAAAACAACGAAAATCACAAAGCCTATTTTTTTTAAAAAAAAGGTCAATATCAACTCACATTAACTTTTTAAACCCATAACCCGAGTCATTAGACCAGAAACATCCTATCTAGAAAAATCATAAAACTCAATTCTCAATCAATCAAATGTTAAAGGATGAAATTGAAAACAGAATTTCATTTACACAAAAGGATTCAAAACAAAACAAAAATAGAAATTAAAAGAATGAGGATCAAAATTGAAATACAAAATAAATTTGATCTTCGATTGAAGTGTGAGGGTGAAATTGAAAAGAAAAATTAATATAATAAAAGGGCTAAATAAAAGAACTAAATCAAAAGAATGACAGTAAAAATAGAAATATATATATAACAAATTGGGATTGAAGAATAAAATTGAAAATAAATAAAACTTCTATAAAATGACTAAAAAATAAAAATCAAAAGAAAGGGATTGATGTGAAGCCTGAGAATAAAGTATACAAAAACGGGGGGAGTTTATAATAATTCAAAAATGTTGTTATATAAAAAACAAAGGGGGCTAAAATAAGAAAAAAAGAAGAAAGATGGGACCAAAATGAATTAAGAAGTGATGGGACTATAAATACCCATCCCTTCTCTCATTCATGACCGGGGAGGTAACAAAAAGAAAAGGGGAGGGAAAATTTTCAGATTTTCCTTCACCAAGCCTAAGAGAAAACACCTAAATTTCTATACCTACACAAACCTTAGAATTTCTACGTGGGAAGACAAACTTGGGCAGGAGATTTGCAAGAAGTGACGGAATTGCGAAGAGAAGAGGGAGTGGGAGGCCGGCTGCTTGTAGAGAAGAAAAGGGTTAGGAAATTTTAATCAAATCAGAAATCAAACCTAAATTTTCCTCCAAGTATGAAGTTCTAAACCAATTGGGAAAGTCAAATTAAATTCATGCAAGAATTGTGCATTAATTTGAAGTTTGAAAGATTAGGGTCCTTGAGTAAAATTTAGGGAAATGTGGATTGATTGGAACTAAATGAGTTGAGCAGCATAGGTTGCCTAAAAAGGATGGAATTATGCAAAGAAGATTTCAAAAAAATCAAAGACTATGGGGAAATAGTGGCCGGCCATGGGATTGTAAGGAAAGAAAGGAAATTTTGATAGTTTGCGTTGTTTTCCTTATTGCAAAATTAAAACAGGTTTCAGGAGGTGAATAATAAGGAAATGTGATGATTAAGTGTGTGTGTGTGTGTGTGTGTATAAAAGAGAAGGAACTGATTTAAGGACTGGCCACTGGAGGGGAAGAAAAAACAGAGGAGGAGAACGTATGACTCCCCTGTTAATTAATTAGATGTGCTAATGTAGTGTAGTTACAAATTATAACTTACAAGGGAGAGGAACCTACGTTCCAGGTAAGGTGAAAACATGGCTGAAATTGATGGGGAAGTAGGATTGGAGATAAAAATTGTAGGTACTTTCTCCCTTGACAAAACAGGGCAGGTTCGTTGCCCTGGTTCATGAGGGAATTTGGACCTGAAGATGATAGAATCTAGGGACGGGCCCTGGTTCATGAGGGAATTTGGACCTGAAGATGATAGAATCTAGGGACGGTCCATTCATAGAAGTTGTAGCTGGGAGTGTTAGCTTTCCAACGAGTCTAACCCCGCCTAATTTGGAGTCCTGGAACTCTATACAAATGAAAATCTGAGAAGAGGTCAAGCTGCCATCCCTGTTGGCAGTTTCGGCCAAGTCGATAAAACGATGAAATTTAGCCGTATTAAGGGTAGAATTTGTTTTCTCACCCTTCGTAAAGTGTGTCTTGATCTTAAAAAAATAAAAAGAGAATAAACTGTGATCAAAATTGAATTCATGATGTCCACTTGGACTACTAATATGCTGAAAATGTGAAAGGATAATAATGAGGAATGTAAGTGAGAAAGAAAAGATTGGTAAAAGAGAAATGAATATTATTGCCATTGTTGTTGTTGTGCTGTGATATGTGGACTAATATGGAACAATGATGGGTGTTTGTGGTTTTAGGAGGAACCGCGGGAGGAGTACAACAACAACAGGGGAACGCAAGTCGAGCATCTACAACAGGTAGGTACTCGGTACCTATATCTCCTCTTGTTAATAATTATTTTAACTAATTATTGAACTATAAAAATTTGGTGCGTATTGATGAGGAAAAGAAAAGGGGGAAAGGAAAGGTTAAATGATGGGAAAATAGAAATGGAGGACTAAATTTAAATTATGGGTTCTTTTGGAGGAAATGAACAGTAACAATGAATTTTAGTAATGACTGTTTCTCGAATTTGATTAGCCTGTCCCTGATATGGGAGGCTAATGATGTTAGCCAAGCTGGTTAACATCGGCATTACCGGTACGTGGGAGGAGAAATATAAAACTTGATTAACTATTCGGGTTCAGAATAGTTAATGATATCGGCGGGTGACGTCGATATCGGCAAAATTTATGAACTTGATTAGCTTTCTGAGGTGAAAGCTAATGATGTCAAGAATCCTTAACATCGGCATACCCGAGGACCACTCAAGGTAGCATAGAATAGTGATTAACTATTTCGATCCAAAAATAGTTAATGACACCAACGGTCGTGTTAGTGTCGGCATTTTCATGAATCTGATTAGTTGACCCCGGGATGGGCAACTAAAGACACTAATGGAGGTCATTAGTGTCGGTAGCAGTCTTCCTAATGTGGGGAGAAGTAGTTAAAGGAAATAAACTGGATAACTCTCAAAAGGGGTTGGTGGTGGTGTATTGAAATTGCATATGACTTAAGTAGGTAGATGTGATGTATAAATTTTATTCCGTGAATTGTTTGTATTTTAGTTATTTTTAATTGTATGGAAAATTTATGTTTTGCATGTCCCTCCCATTCACGTCAGGAGTAGAATTTAGGTTCCTTATCCCTTTTGTATAAGTTAGGAACTTAGGGATTTTTCATGTAATTTTGTTATGCAGTAAACATGTAACCTGAATAGAATAGTATACTCCTTATATTATTTTGTTTTTGGAATATTAATGTATTAATCTATACTTTGAAAAATTATAGCGTAATAGCTTATGTTCAGAACGCTAAACTGTGTTGTGCTTATATATGAAATTTCAGCGCTTGGATGGTCCTCTTAATTACTAACTTATGCATGTGATATGAGATGGAGATTGGGAATGAAGATTTGTCCTAAGTATATTCTCGAATGAATAATATGATTGAATGTACCAATTATGGATGTGATTATGGGTGGGATGTGATTATAATTGTGTGCAGGATAAATTGTCGATAACTTGGGATCTCCCGGTATAGGGGAGACTTTGCTGAAATTTCGTTAGAAATTTCGGTGAACTTAACAAAAAAAAAAAATTGCTCCATTTACCGTTTATGTAGGAGTTAAACGAATATATATTGTTTGAATTTTTTTGAGGTTGTTACAATTGAAGTCGAAATACCAATAATAAAATGGACCAAGTTGTACTTTTAAAGGGAGGAGACAAAAAAGAAGGGGAAAAAAAGAGCTCCATCGACAACAAACCACCTCACCACCGGCGACAAGCGCCGCAACAACAGGAAGAGGACGTGGAGGCACTTTCAATAACACAACAAAAAGGTATTTTGGCCGCGAGAGGCGTCATATGCGTCGCCTGAAGTGCACAAGCACCTCTTACATTTTCTAGAGTGTTTCCTAAGTGTTTTGGGTCAAAAATAGGTTCAAAATGAGTTTTTGGATCAAAAGAGAAAAGAACCTTGTTTTTGGCTAGATTCTGGGATTTTCAAACGACATATCGTCTATTTTTGTCTCAGGCAACTAGGACGGACAATACGTCGTTCGTCCCATTAATTTGTTTTTTTTTTTTAAAGGGCATGGCCTTGCATGCTCTCGCGCAGGTCTGTTCTTGATTGGACAAGGTTATAGGCCTGGCTTACCACACCTTGCAGCAATTGACCTAATTGCTTCTTCTTTTTCAAAACTTTTATTTTTTATATGAATGGTTTTTTTATATGTGCTTTTTAAATTATTTTTTAAATTTATGTTTTAATTAATATCCATTATCTATTATTTTTTTAGGTTTTTTAGCCTTTGTTGAATAACAATTATTTTTTAATTATATTGGGTGTGTTTAATTTTTGCATAAGTAATTCATATGTAATTTTTCTTGTATATTTTATATAGATTAAATATTTATTTTTTATAATATTTGTAATATATGCAACCTTGCATAATATTTTTTTTCTTTTTATTTTATTCAATAAATTTTATGTGTGTGTCAATCTCTATTACAAATTGATTTTCATAAACAAACTCATTAAACACATCTAGATAAATGACTCGTATTATGATATTAAATATTTTCATCTACATTAGTCTCTTGATTTTTCCAATTATGTTTTTATTTATCGTTAATTAATTTTATTTATTTATTTACACAATGGTTCATGATTTATTTAATTTGATGTGTCCATAAGTTTTTCGATTTACATTTATGATTTTTTGATGTAAAAAACACGTTGAAAAACTCTACATGTTCAAGTTTTTTTTATTACGTTTTGGTGTTTTCAATTTAATCTTTATTCTTATGATTTCTTGTTTTTTACCTTAACTCTTTTATAAAAATCTTATTGTTTGTAATTTTACTATTTAATCCAAGTTGATAGTGTATTATTTATTTATTTATTTTGGTTCTCATTGATCGGTTTATATATATATATATATATGTGTGTGTGTGTGTGTGTGTGTGTGTGTGTGTTTTCTTATTTATTATTGTTGCCTTTTTTTTTTTTCTATATGATTCAAATAAAGTCAGGTTTTTTAGTTGGTTGGGATTATAATCTGAATTATTGGATTTTTTTTTCTAAATATTTTATAAAACAATAATACGGATCCGCAAAGTAGCATGGAGACCAACCTATCTAATTCTAATTTACTAGATGTGGATAATAATAATATTGTATTGGATAAGGGTTTGTTATACCCTTCATTCACTTCCATCCCAGACCATGTTAAGTTAGGTAGAATTTTAATCATATCGAGTTTGATCTTAAAACTAGTAATATCAAAGTTTTTTTTTTATTTTCAGAAAAAATCCTTAAAACTCAAGAGAATTTGTTTTTTTATTAACATGGGTGTTCGGGTCAATTTACGCGCACCTTGACTAATTCTACGGGCCTTGAAATTAACAACCATATGAACTTTTAGTAACCTTGATGTTTGTAAGACTCGAATTTGTGATTTTAAAAAGTAAATCTAGAACTTGACCAGTTGACTTACTTCTGTCAAGAATTTTTTTTTTTTTTTTTATTTTTTTTTACTTTGAGGTGGCTGCCAGCCAATTTGTTAGGGGCATTTTATACGCAGATTGTTCGTTATC
>Ga0307517_10013522_pt1 | contig 11071 bp, 3 predicted proteins | sample 23_EM_MG_FD_194515 | JGI IMG/M metagenome (GOLD analysis project Ga0307517, IMG submission 194515) | Populus trichocarpa ectomycorrhiza microbial communities from riparian zone in the Pacific Northwest, United States - 23_EM | ecosystem: Host-associated > Plants > Roots > Unclassified | place... | reverse complement strand
AGCAAATAATGACATTTCTAATTTTTTCACAACTTCCGGAAAGTGTTTTCCGCCCAAATTTTCCAGGAAAACACTTTCCTGAAAACCAAGCCAAATTTTCCTTTAACTGGAAAGTGTTTCCCGTTGTCTAACTTTTCTAAAGGCAAACAAACACATGAAAGTTTGGAAAATGGTTTCCCGGAAACCACTTTTCGGAAAACAAACACAACCAAAAGGGAGAGAACACTTTCCTGGAAATTAAACCAAATTTTTCTTTGACTGGAAAGTATTTTTTGTTGACTGGAAAGTATTTTTCGTTGACCAACTTTTCTAATAACAAACAAACACAAAAAAAATTAAAAAATAATTTCACAACAACTATTTTCTAGAAAAAAAGATGTCATAAGTTTTTGCCTAAAATATCTTAAAGATACTAATTTTAAAATTCAAATTTAAAAAGTAAAAAGAGAAAGCACACTGCCTTACTACCAGTAATTCTCTTAAAGTTAATCATAAATATGCTTAACTTAAAAAGTTTTGATGTATTGATGGAAATTGGGAAGTGACATGAAAATTGATGATGAAGGGTCACATTAATCTGATTTAAGATTTCCAGATGTCCTAAGCATCACATCAATAAGTAAGCAAATGCTAATAAAACTAATATTATTATTCTGACATAATTTAATATATATATACACAGAGAGAGAATCTAATATGCGTCAGTTTTTTTTTTTTTATCGTAGCAATCATTTTATCATTTTAAAAAAAATAAATAACTAACTATTAAAATGATATGTTTTTTCACAATAATTTATTATCATATGGATTAAAAATAAATATATCTTTTCATATATCTAATGTACAGTAAAATAATTAGATTGCTTTTAAATTTATTTTTTTTTAATTGGTGTCTAGAGGTTTTTTGTATTTTTAATTTTTCAAGCACAATAAAACAATTAAATTATCTTTAAAAATAATTTTTTAACTGATATCTAGGGTTTTTTTTTATTTTCATCATGATTTTTTTATTATAATTAGATTGACAAAAGACAATATAATACTTTTACAAATATAAATATTATTTAATAAAAAAGATGGTTAACGTGTGCATTAGACGCGTGGGCTATTCCTACACCATTTGAGCGTCGCATGAAGGGACATTAGAAGACCGAATAATGGCTTCTAATGTGATGTTCGAATAGTCTTGGCAGCCCCTCTATCCCTAGACGAGCGCACTTGACCAATATACTAGTTATTCTTGATCTTGATTTTTATTTGTTTTATTTGATATATTTTTTAAAATTTACTTTTTAATGATTTCATTTTTTATTTTTTTTCCTATTAGATTTGAGTTTTATTCTTTTAATTTTGATATTTGTTTTTTAATTTTTTTAAAATTGATGTTTCTTGTTTTAGTTTATTTTTTAATATTAAATTGGTTAAGAATTGAATTTTTTTACTGAATTTGGACATAAAATTTCACAAGTTATAAATTTAAAAGGTTAATCAATATTAAAAAAATATTTTTAATTTTATTTATCAATATTTATTTTATTTGAGATTTATTTTTTACTTCTACTGTCAAGTTTGACCCACTGACGACATAGTGTGGTTTGCGTGGTTATGGACGGTGATGTGCTTCAAAGTGCATCCAGGTCGGCAAATGCTTCCAATAATAGTAGGTGGGGTGATCTTGGATGTGGACACCTGCAATCCTACCACTGACAAGGCTAGCTACTATCTACTCGCTACTCGCTACTCGCATAATGCAAGAGCCACGTTAGTTGTTTCTCTTCGTGTCATATACATGTTTATTTCTGTGTTTTAAAAATAATTTTTTTAAAAATTAAAATATTTTTATATTTTTTATTTTAAATTAATATTTATAGATTATTTTAATATGTTAATTTCAAAAATAATTTTTAAAAAATAAAAAAATATTTTAATACATTTCTAAATAAAAAATATTTTAAAAAAAACCGCAATTATATTCTCAAACAAACAAAAATATCATGCCCACAACAATGCCTTTTTCCTTTTCCTTTTCATTCAGTGATCAAATACTATCATATCCGTTTTTTATTTTTTGAATTGTATTTTAAATTGTTTTTATAAAAATCTTGATTTTTTTGTTTAAAATTAATTTTTTATGTTTTTAGATTGTTTTAATATGCTGATATCAAAAATAATTTTTAAAAAATAAAAAAAATATTATTTTAATACATTTTTAAAACCAAATATACTTTAAAAAATTTCCCTTTTCTATTTAAAAAATGTCAATTAATATATTTATATTTATAATTTTGATGACATAAGCAATTTTATAAGATTTTTTTTTAAATTTTAAAACTATCCTTTAAAATTTCCCTTTTCTATTTCTATATGTATAATAAATATCTAATAATCAGAGCTTGAACATCATATATTTTTTTAAAAAAACTATACATCAAGGATACATCATTTTAATTTGACTATTAACATATTTAAAATTATCATATTATAGCATTCAGTGACCTCGTAACCCTCTAGCAATGGTTTGAACCCAAATAAAAAAGACTTCTAAATTTTGAAAAAAGAAAATAAAAATATAGAAAAAAAGTTCTTAAATTTTGGACACAAAAAAAGCATTTTGATGTAAGTGTTTGAGATTGCAGTGTATAGTATTTTTGTTTGAAATTGTATTAAAATATATATTTTTAATATTTTTACATTAAAATAATTTAAAAAACATTAAAAATAATAACTTGATAATTTTTTATAATAAATATACTTTTAAAAGACATTTAAAAACAATTAAATCGCACTTCCAAACATCTCAAATGCACACAATAATAATAATAATAATAATAAAAACAGAGAAGAAGAAAATCCGACTCTCATTATTTCTTTATTTGGCCGTGAAAGTCCCGAAACTTCGTAATAAAAAAATAATAATATATTTTTCCACATTAATTCCTGACACGCACACCCTCTCTGTCCTTCCATTTGCTTGCCACCAAAACAAATTAGCATTAAAAGAAAAGGGAGAAGAAGAAAGGTCTTTCTATTTTCTTTCAATAAAAAGGAAGCCTCTATTGATTATGAATCACTTTGACTTGTTCTCCTTCTGAAACCAAACAATACTCGCTCTCTCTCTCCAAAGTAAAACTGGAACCTAAGGAATTTATGGTTTGAATTTAGCTGGGAGAAACCTATTTACCGTCATCATTTTTTATCTTTGCTACCTCTTGATCAAAAACCTGTATTTCTTCCTCTAATATAAGGTATGCTCTCATTAATTTCTGATTGCTTGCGCACTTGATCATTTGACACAAAAGAAAGAAAGGAAAGGGCAAACTTTTGCAGATTGTGGTCATTTTTTTTTTTCATTCTTACATTAGCTAGCTTAATGTAAAGACCCTTGATCTTCGTGCTTCTTTGAAATGTTGGGGTTTGTCTGAATAAATATGATGGGAAATTGTTTGTAGGTGTGATTTGCTTTTTCTCGGTGGGATTAATAAAGGTGCAAGCTTTTGTTTTCTTTGGTTGTATTGCATGGTTTAATTTATTTTGGTTCTTTTTGCTTCTTGAATTCATATTTCTTTTTAGGATGAATATGTGATCGTGAAGCTTGCTTGTTTTTACAAATTGATGGTTTTTATTGAAAATAATTGCCTGGTGTTTTTAATTCTGTGACACCAATATTAACGACAAGCCGTGGTTTTTATATGTGATTAACTGACATTTCATTGTTCAAAATGTGGGTCTTTTCAATAATGTTGATCCACAAGGTGTTTTCCTTAACTAGCCTCTGAAGGATGAGAAGCGGCAATGTAGCGTTTACATTTAGAATTCAAGTGTTTCACACGTTCTTAGTTAGATGTTTTGTTTATGTTTTTGAACTTCTTGCAATTATGAGCTTCTCATACTGATCATTTATTCTTGCAGGTGTTTTTGCATCCGTGTGACCTAGGTTCTTCCGGTATAGAAGTTTGAGACTCTTGAATTAGAAGCAGTAATGAGGAACAATTGGTTGTTGTTCATGGATTTAAATGGAGAATCTCAATATACGTTTCCCTTAGAACCCCTATTGTCACAAGGATTTGGGGCTAATCTCTTTTCTCAAATTAGTTCATTTGTTGACAACCCGTTGCACCAATCGGGATTCTTACATGTCCCTGAAACAATGGCTTTTCAAGAAGCTTTGAACCACGTGTCGAAGCTTGCTGGTGGTTTGATTTTTTGGTTCACTAGCGCATCCAGTTCAAATTTGAGTCGGCAAATATCAGGCAATCAGCGTTCTCCCCGACCAGGAAGCTGTAAATCTCCTGCACAAGTTAAGAACTCTACTTCTACTAGACATGATCTTGCTGGGTTAGGCTTCGGTTCCATATCAAAAGGAGAATCTTCACATCCTGTGGTTTTTAGTAAGATTTCAAATTTCGTGATGAGGCTTCTACACAGGGAAGCTGAAAGACTTCAATCATTCCCTGTGCTCTCATTAGCTGCTGCTCTGATACCACCATTTGGCAACTTGTGAGTCATTCGAGATATAATCAAATATGTTGCCTTCAGTTCACTTACTGGCACTTTATGCTGTTCTTTTACTATCTAAAGTTTGCTTTCCTGTCATTGGTCATCAGATCTTCAAAGTTACTAGCTATTCCTGGGGAGAATGACGATGTACCAGTACATGCATCCACTGGTCAAAGGCCTTGTGAAGTTGAGCGTTCTGGATGTCCAGGCCTCTCATTTCCTGATTTAAACTGGACAAGGCATGCTGTTGAGCCCAGAACGGGCATTGAGTTCCCAATGCTTTTGGACATCTTAGCTGGGCAGAATAGATCTAGATTAACTTCAGAGGTAAATATTTCTGAACTTCACGTTATTGCATGTGTGTGTTGTCAAAGCTGGATAATTGGGACCTGTCTGTGCTAACAATAACTTAATATAAATAAATTGCTTACGTTCTGGTTGGTGTCCATTAGGGATCCTGAGTTTCAGAAGATCACTAGAAATTTGGGCTTCAAATTCAAATATCTTATTACAATTCAAATTCTATATCCTAACTAATTGTTAAGCTTGAAATATTACCAGAAAATCGATGCCTATATTGACTTTGAGTGTTGCTGTCTTTCTGTTTTAGAGCGCTCCTGTCATCCCTCTTGCTTTTGTATCACTGTGAACATTTTCTACATGCTCTATCAGGTCCTTGTTGCCACTGGATCCAGAACTATGACAATAATCAGAATAAAGACTCTGAAGATTTATGCATTTGGTTTTTGTAAGTATTTTTAGATTTCAATTGAGGATTTTTTTTTTTGTTTATTTCATTCATGTCCGTGTTATTCAATTAGTGACACTTGTTATTTCTTATAGATGTTCATCCTAATTCTGTCTGCAAAAAACTGGGCCCAAAGTATGCTTCCGTTCCAATGGGTGAATTAAATAAACGCCGTGACTTTTACGAGGATCTTCTCAGGTATATGAACACTGGCTTTGCTGAACACATTGTTCGTGTATAGCTTCTTTAAGTTAAAATGTTGTTGCATCATTATGCGTCTTTTCTTTTTCTTCATATGTTTTTATAGTAAACTTCTTTTTAAATCAAGAGCCTGAAACTTTCAGGACAAATCTTGTTAACTTTCACTCCATTCCAAATTTTTAATCCACAAAGTCTGTCTACTTAGAAGTTATATACAATATCTTATAAATCTTGTAGGCTAAGAGTGTTTTCCTTGAGTTTTAATGTAGCAAATAATATTTCTATGGGAAGTTAGTTTTGTTAAATGAACAAACAATGTGGTAGGTTTGGAGCATTAAATAATTAAAAAAGTAGAATTTTGCAAGGAAATTGCTTGTCACCTGCTTGATGTATTTTTATATCATGTTAAGCACTTGCCATGGGTTTGCTGTCATTTGTGTACTTTTACTTTTTCACTGTCATGGCTCTGCAACTCGATTAATGCACTTTAATGAATTTTTGGATACTGTTCTTATTCAAGTTCTTATGATAATAATGCAGGGAAGACATCTCCATGACTGTTCGACTTGTGATTAACTGCAATGGGATTAAAATCAACACTGTTAAAGAGTAAGTCAAACTTTGTTTGTGCGTGTGCATGAAATTTTAGTGGATTGGGCCCCTGATTTCAGCAACTCCTTGGTATAACCTGGACATTATCAGCATAATGTTTGTAGTGGACCTATCATTTAATGGATTATTTTTAGTGCGGGAGTATATTATCATTATATCATATATTAGTAGTTCAATTAGAATTTTAGGATTCTCTGGGCCATGCAGGATTTGTGTGAGAGTGTGTGTAAATGGAGCTTCCTTTCATTTTTTGATCATTAGACCATCCAAGTTACCCCTCTGATTTTCGTGGGCTACTAACAAAAGATGTATTGGATGATTGGGTCTCAGTCAGGCATATTGAAGACCTTGATCTAAGTTTGCTCATGCAATCACTTTATAAGTTTTTAAATTCAAGTTTTGTGACCCTTATGCTTACTGAAGCTAAGTCTTATCATAGAATATGGATTATTTACGTGGCCAGCAATGCTGAGCTTCACCTAGAATAGTTTTGCCCTGGAGACTTGTTAACATTAATTCTGTAAAGTCATAGATGAAACTGTAAGACTGATGTTGAAAATGAGCATCAATACTCACATGCTTTCATTTTGTGTGCTTGCAGTGCCTTTGAAAAATCACTTCGAAACCGTTTGGCAAAGGTAGATTTTTCAGCTTGTCATTTTGTGTGCATTAATCAGTTTTGTAAATAGGGGGAAAATGGCCATTCAGGATTCTGATTCTCTAAAATGTTTTCCCTGACATCTCTCAGACGAACCCGGACACTGATTACAATTGCCTGACAACATTTGGTTCATTCTTCACAAAAGATGTCCCACTACCTGCGGTAAGTTCTGGTTTTTGATCTCATTGCTTTACCTCTATTCATATTTCACCAGATTGCATCAGCTTTAAATGGAATTGGTGCAGGGAACAGTAGTTGATTTTCGAAGAACAGCTGATGGGCAACTAATAACTGAAAGTAAGTAGTTATTGATTGGAAATCTTATACTCTATATACATTGTTGTTGGAGTTAGTTTAGCGGCATCTCCTTACAGATGCTGAGAGAGATTGAAAAGCATTACTATATTAGTTTATAGTTGTCTGTTTTCTCAGTAGGACGTCTCATTCTCCCTTTTTTTACATACCTGATCCTGTTCATTAATGAATTTCTTCCGCCCCCCCTCCAAAAAAAGAAAAAGAAAAAGAAAAATTGTTGAAGTCAGACCTGCACATACTTATAATGGTGTCATCTGCCTGAGAGCTTCCCATTTTAGTGTAAAGCAAAAAGGCTGACTATTATACCCTATCAAGGTGCATGAATGATCTAACAATATCTTTTCATTCGTATATTGTCACATTTTATACGCAACTTACAGCAAAGATTCTATTCTTGCAGTTGGAGGTAACCAAATTGGAGCAGTTCGTAGCAAAGATTTATGTAGTGAGTGAATGGTCCTTCTCCTTGTCTATTTGTGTGCGCGCCGCCATTAGTTGATTCTAACTTTCAGTTTTACGTGACAGGGGCTTTCTTTGACATGTACATAGGAGATATTCCTGTCTCAGAGCAAACTAAGGAAGAGATTGGAAAGAATGTTGCCTGCATTATTGGGAAGTGCTAACCAAAAAACCTTCCATTGTCTCAATTTTTTACGAGCAGGTGGCTGCTGATTCATTGAACTTCTGGGTCACATATTTTTGTGGCTATAAAGATCTGTTGATGACGCACCTTTTAAACCTGGTTGTGGCCCAGCTGTAGGAGATTTCAATGCGCACTGGAATGTGCATCTAGGAAGTGGTTGGATGGGAGGTCATACATGTTATATAACAAATAGATTTAGTTAAAAAATCAAATCTGAGATCAAGATGGGGACCTCAAGGGGGTGCATAACCACCACAGAAGCGATTCTTTGTAACTTTTTTCATGGGGCTTTTCTGCCCCCAACTAGATCCAAGTTAATACAATTATCATTTAGATACAAAGAGGATATAGTAAAGCATGCTGTCACTGCTGTGTTGATGCATACAGACTAGAGTTTCTACCACAGAGGATGCACTATTGCTTGTAGTCAAGTCAATGGCTGTAATTGCCGTTCATTCAGACCATGGTTCTGCCCTGCGTTTGAAACAAACTGCTCTTATATAAGGCTCATGGGGCACGTCTTGTGATTTCTTTAAGAGTGGTTGTAATTATTTTTGATATATTAATAAAAATTAATTTTATTTTTTTAAAATTATTTTTGATATCAGTAAATTAAAATGATCTGAAAATCTCAATAAAAATTAATTTAAAATAAAAAAAATAAAATTTTTTAAAAATATTTTTAAAATAAAAAAAGAAGAAGATTTAATGATATAATCTCGAACCAGTACAGTGGCTATTCCATGGTTGTAAGCCAGACTAGCTCCTGGCCGCAAATCGATACGGAAGTGTCGGTGTACACAAATGGGACATCCCAGAGATTTAAAGCGACAGAAACTGAAAGGATCAAATGGTCGCCATCTTATGCTGCGAACTTGTCATAGGCTATGAAAGATAACCCTTTCCTGTCTCTAAACTTGGTGCCTGCTATGGTCAAGCATATTCAAGTATATTTAGCAAATTACAATGGTGGAAGAAAGAAAAACAATAACTAACAACTCTTAGAATAATAAATTTATATATAAAAATAGAAAACATAATAATTGAACAACCAATGAATTCATAAAATTAAGAAAACACACACACATGATAGAAAATGATTATAATCGAAGTAAGAGTATTTTACCAAGTATTTGACCTGGGGTTGACCTGGCTAAGGGGCCGGGTCACGGGTTACACGGGTCAACCCGGAAAAAATAAAAAAAAAATATTTGAAATTTTAATATTTCATATGAAAAAATTAAGAAACAATTTATATGAATATAAGCTATATATGTTATAAATAATGAAGTTTAAAAGAATATATCAAAATTTTTTTTTATCTCACATTGAAAATATATCATGTTATCCTTTTACGTTGAAGTATTTAAACAAAAAAAGTTTTTTTATTTCACATTAAAAAACATAACTTTTTTCTTGTGAACATAAAGTATATATACTAAAGAGTTTTAAATTCCACATTGAAAAAATAATTTTTTTCTTGGGAACATAGAGTATATATACTAAAGGGTTTCAAATCCTTCAAATCTCACATTGAAAAGATACTATATTATCATTTTAAGTTGAAGTATTTAAACCAAAAAGTTTTTTATTCTATATTGAAAAAACATAACTTTTTTCTTGTAAACATATAGTATATATACTAAAGAGCTTCAAATCCCACATTGAAAAAATAACTTTTTTTCTTGGGAACATAGAATATATATACTAAAGGGTTTCAAATCCCACATTGAAAAAATAAAATATTTTTCTAATATTTATATAATGAATTTTGAAAAGGGTTAATAACCAATTAAAAAATATGAAAAAAGAGGGGTCTAGGAGAAAAATCACATTTGAAAAAAAGAAAGGGGTCTCATCCGGGTTCGCCTGGGTCATGGGTTGACCCGCAGGGTCGACTGGGTTTTGCTGGGTTTTTACACTGGCCGGTCTTTTACCTTACCCGGACCGGTCCAGCCACCGGTTCAACCGGGTTTTAGGTCGACCCACTAGACCGGTCCGGGTTTAATAACTATGCTTTAGAGCTAGTCCATTGGCCCATGCTCCACCACAGGCCGAGCTGGACAAATTATTTAAAATATAAAAAACATGTTAAGAGTGCAAAGATTTTTTTAATTGTTTTATTCAATCTAACTTAATAGGTCAATTTTGAAATCTCGAAACTTGACTATTTGTTTAACTCGAGTTTCAAACTAAATCGCGCAGGAGTTAGCCCAAATTAAATTGATTGATTTTATGGATCCAAATGCAATCTTGATAATTGGTAAAAACATGATTTAACTTTTGACAAAATTTCAAGATGATAACTTTTTTAAAAAAACTATTGAGACAATGATATATTGGATGAATCTCAGTTCCCCAACAAATCGTGTCATGGATTCCATTGAGTTTAATAATTTGTTTTTTATATAATTTTTTTTAATTATATGATAAAAATATATGGTAACAAAATTGAGCACCAACCTAAAAATAAAAACTTATTTGAGACGGTGATAACCTTATAAAAAATAAATAATAATAATAAATCATGTAGTTTATTTCTCAACCAATCCATTATTATAGGATAAAATCGAGAAAAAAAATTAAAAAAAAACACCAACCTAACACCATAGTTATCAGACCCGACCCGGGGGTTGACCCGATAAACCCTGGTCAACCTGGGAAAACTAAAAAAATAAATGGGATTTAAAATTTTTACATTAAAAATTTAAGAAATAATTCATGTGAATGTAGATTATACATGTTGTAAATAATAAATTTTAAAATATTATTTTAAAATATTGTTTTATCTCATATTGAAAAGATATTATCTTTTCCTTTTAAGTTGAAGTATTTAAACAAAAAACATTTCTTATCTCATATTGAAAAAACACAACTTTTTCTTGTGAACATAGAGTATATACTAACAGGCTTCCAATCTCACATTGAAAAATTAAAAACTTCTTCTAGTGTTTATATAGTGAACTTTAATAAAGGTTGGTAACCAACAAAGAAAAGATGGTAGGCTCGCACGTATAAGGTTGGATCGAGTTAGTGAAAAACCATCGATTCTTCCCCATGCACGTGAGGCAACACTTATGCTAAATGTATATTACCTTTGGTCTTCCTTGATAATTTATTCTATTCCACATGCATGCCATATAAAATATATGCCCCCTAACTATTCATTGATCCTTTTGCCTATTAATTGATTTATTCAACCTGTTTAGAAAAATTATAACCTTGTTCACAAGAGTTGGAATACTTATTTTTTTATAAATTAAACATTAAAAAATTATCACAATCTAATTAAATCATAAAATTAAAATTTATTTTTTAAAAAAACATATCAAATAATGCATTATTATTACAGGAGTTGGTACATTCACCTCTTTATAAACTAAACATTAAAAAA
>Ga0307517_10013521_pt1 | contig 11072 bp, 16 predicted proteins | sample 23_EM_MG_FD_194515 | JGI IMG/M metagenome (GOLD analysis project Ga0307517, IMG submission 194515) | Populus trichocarpa ectomycorrhiza microbial communities from riparian zone in the Pacific Northwest, United States - 23_EM | ecosystem: Host-associated > Plants > Roots > Unclassified | place... | reverse complement strand
AATGATAGTCATGTTAATTGAGACACCGTAAAATCCTGATGGGCGCAAGGGGATGAGTAACGGCGTTGAGAGTATTACGTTAACCCAGCACAGGGACGTACTTGTCAAGCAAGAGTCGGTTTCACAGTCGATGAGAAAGAGGACGAAGGCAGAAGATAAAAAGGCCTGGCAGACACGAACTGGTATGAGGATTTTGTTGTAGGGGAAAGAGGTACCCTAACACGCACCGGATACGAAAGCAAATCCAGATTCTGCACCCACTGCTCCTCATCTTTGTCGACCGCCTGTAGCTTCTTGGTATACGCCTGGTGGAATTCGTCGCGAGCAGAAGGGACGGGTTCTGGCTGGGGTTCAATCACCTCGGCCTTCTGTTCATCCCTGAAGGGATCCTCCTCAGTCGTTTCCAGATCCGTCGGCGATTCTTGACCATCCCTTCCGTTCTTCAACCCTTGCTTTCTCCTAACAAACTCCCCAGGTCAGTTCGATGCCGTAGGTACTAGGCAAGGCGCACTTTTCATCTTCCTCCTGCTCCTGCCGAATAACGCAGTTGATGCACATCGTGGGGTTGGGTGAAGGGGGATGGCGGGTGAGAAACTGTCAATCTTTATATTATAGCCGTATGAATAGAGTTTTAGCGCTTGGGTGACTTCAGCTGGACAGGGAACGCCTTGGGGAGGTGCGTCGTGCACAGCATGAGCGGTGTCGAGTCGAGTGGATGGCGGCTGCCGTTGGAAGGCCCTGTAGTCGGTGGTGATGCGCCCAGCTCATCGGCAGCGCTGCGCTGCTGTGGCGGAGAGTCGGAGTGCGCGGATTGCGAATAACTGCGAGGGTCCTCTGTTCTCATTAGGCAATCTCACGCAAAGGCGACGCAAGGATTTGCCTCCGCAGAGGCAGATGACCGCAGCAGTAACCCTCCATGCTAAGCCTCCCCACAGCGTGCGGCCACCTTTGGTGGAAAACAGGGAGATCCACCGACTTGAAAATGCTCGAATACTATGTTGGGATGGGCAATGGGCAGCTCGTTTGGTTTTACCAGAACTGCCAACCCAGTTCCAGGGTCGAAACATCCATTGGTCAGCAGGTTTTATGAGCACCAGGACACCTCATGAGGTTCGCGCCGATCTCATGTCGCATTAACTCGCAGAAGGTACATCCTGCCAGCGATTTGACGAGCATCGCAGTGCACACAGTAGGCGACCCGGGTCTTCTATCAGATATCGGAGGGGGATATATTGAGAGCACCCACACCACAGCACAACCATATCAAGGTGTCTTGGTCGATCCGATTCTTGTTGAACTGATCGATGCCTGAGATATAGAATATCCTATTTTTGTGTCCGCTGCTGAAAGTTCTAAGTACGTCCAACAATTGCATATGGCATGTCGAAGTGGGTGTCGTATAGAGGAACGACCAACTAATGTGTCCGGCAACAAATTAAACCCCCAGAGACTTTCTCGATCGCCCGACTGCGCCTCAAGCGAAGAGGCCCCAACCCTCCCCCGGGTACGTACATTGTCTTTAGTGTTCCTAACTGTGATAGTTTTCACATTCCATCATCGTAAGTTCGGACGCAGTTAGTTGCGAACAAGAATTTTTGTATGGATACCGAAAACCAAATAACAGCAACTCGGCCCCCCACTCCTGTGTTGGCCTAGTTTATCCCGCGACTCCTGAGCCTTCCTAGGGCCCACCCGGACCAGCCTTGTACTTCCGATGGGACAAATTCTCACCCTCCCACCATCGCGGATACGATCTTAGGATCTCAAAATAGTCCTTGAAGGTCCTTAAATCCCAACGACCTTCGCTCCGTCCGTTCGAGGATATAGAGATCATGGCTCGGGGATAAAGAAGTCCCCCTTTCGCTGCAGTTCGCCTCCTTTCCGTCGTCCCTTCACAGGGGGATCTACCCTCCGATCGCAAATGGCCCGGATTTCTTCCTGTGATCTGCCCGGAACACCGCTTAGGATCAACCAGACAATCGGCCCCTGAGGGCGACGGCGCGTACGGCGGGCCAGAGCCCGTACAAGTACTTATTGTGAGTAATCACGCTCAAGCTTTTGCTTGAGTTAATCCTAAACGAGGAAAATCTGGATCAACCTCGCTGACCCCGTCCCCTCCGCCGCTTCAATGGCCGATATTTATGGACTGTATGGGTACGGGAAGGGAAAAAGGGTAACTCTCCTCTTGCAGCTGAGCATATTAATACATGCCACATTCGTTTCCCCTCGACCGCCAATTCCCCTTCGCTAACCCCACCTACGGTGGCGGTAGCCTCCTCCACCCTCGTACAAGTCGCGAATGTGCTCGACCTCGGTTTTCCCATCACTCCCCTATAAAATCAGGATGTCGGAAACGCCATATGATTCTGCGACCGGTGGGGCAGTCAAAACCTCAGCGCTCGGTGTCTCCATTTGGGGTGTCGCGCTCGTCGTCATCGTGCTCTTCCCCGTCGCGTTTTTGCTCGTACTCCGGTACTGTGGGTTTCCCCCCCGCGGTACACCTACGGTCGTAGTCAGAGGAAATCCGCCGCGGGAGGAACCCAAGTTGTTCGACGTGTACGTCAAACCCGGCCTCGGAGTAGAGAGAGCAGAGCTCGAGGGCATCCTTGTGAGTCTTGTCCGGCTTCCGTCTACTCGGTGGATCAGAAATCGACGCAGATCAGCCGATAACCGTCCGCACAATGGACATGAAGGCGGGCGGGAGACAAGATGCGGCTCCTGTCACCGACAAACTAGAGGTGCCCCCAGAAGGGGATCTGTCCAAAACCTATCAGGTCACCGTCCTGATTGTAATGCCTATCTCTCATCCCCACAGCGGGGCCCGCTGGGATGACTTAGGCGAATACTCTATCGGGACTCTCGAGCTTACCACTACTGCCACCCTGGATAATTCCATACATCGTTAACCCTTATGTTCGATTTTAATCTCATAGGGCAGACGCGCGTGATTCTGCTTTCCTTTCCGCTGTTAGTCTTACCTCGCTTTCTAGTTGTCTCATTCTATCATTGCATGCGTCGTTTGTATGACCCGTACCTCGTGTTGATTGGCCAATCGTATTTGTATGGGCATATTATATATATCCTACGGCCATCCGGAATAGTCGACTGGGATGGTTGTGATCGGTTGGTATGATGAGGGGCCATGGCTTGACTTAGAAAAACTTGTCGAAACAATCCTTTGCCAATTCCACGCCAAGCTGGAGGGGGAACCCACATCAAATTTAGGAAAGCTCGCGGGTCGCATCAGCGGAACTCACGAAGGCAGCGGCGTTGGCGGGGAAAGCCCGGGCCATAGCGGGTCCAAGACCTCTCCACAAGGCTTTCACGCCATCGGTGGCGATTGTCTTCCTCACACAGTCCAGAAAGCCAGAATAAGTGCCCGTAGTCGCTGACTGGATCCTAGATTTGATCACCTGAAATATGAATGCATCAACGACGAGCCCGAGGAAGGTTACCATAACACTCACGTCAGGTGGGATGGCGATGGTCCACATCGCCACACCAGCGGTACCACCGGCGAAGATGATAGCGCCCAAGCTAAGATCCTTCGAATCCGCCGGCGTCAACCACTTCTTCGTGACCTCATAAGCAGCAAAGTAACTGAAAGACACGATGACGTCAATATATGCGCAAGACCGAACAGGTAGACGGAGAAGCCAAAAATACTAACGCTGCACTTCCGGGCCCGTCTCGAATGACTGTGGCCACGGAGCCTCGGAACACGCTCCTGATGCCCCCTTCCTTGTAGACATGTCTCAACACGTCGAAGACGCCTTTATATTGTGTCGAACTTTTTCCCTGCCCTTGGACTTGGAGCAAGACCTTTGCCCGCTCAACAGGAGCCGCGACTAAGGTCGCCGGAATGGCTGACATGAAACCAGCAGCCGCGATCTCTGAGGTGGAAAGTGTCGAGTCTTTCCTGTTTGGAGTTGCAGCAAGGATCAGGAGCTTCGACGTGTCATAAGCCTAGAGACGGGAGGACGGGGTAATGTCAGCAATAGAATTGTCCCATCGAATCAAAGAGGGATTCAAGGGTGAAAAAGCGAGATATCAGTGTGGGGATAATAACTCGCGAGATTTGGGGTTGACCCACCCAGAAAGAAACAGCGAACGTGGGGGTAACACCTAACAGTGGCGGAACGACACCGCGATAGAGACTATATGCAACCGTTAGTCCTTCGAGGACCGACCGTTTCAGTTGGGACATACCCCGCTGGACCATCCCTAGCTAATGTCTTCTTCACGACGTCAATGGCACCGGTGTACATCCCATGTTGTGCCGTTTGCAGTCTGGTCTTGGTCAGATCGAATGGGTGTCCTGCATACGGTACGCGAATAAGCACATCCGCATTGCCTTCCAGGCACGCCAGAGACCAACGAATTGTCAACTAACCTACGATGACTGCAGAAACCCCGCCAGCACCTCCAGCGATGAACGACCTGATGGATTCTCTCGTCGACGAGGACCCGCTCGCACCCGCGGGCTTGCTCTCAACCAAAGTGGGATCCTCACTCTACATACACCACACAGAAACCATCAGCGGACCTTGCAGCTACATCAAGCAAAGTGCAGATGAAGCGGCTCACCATCGTGGAGGGAGGTCAACAGGTATTGGGAGATGGCGCCTCGAAGGGAATGTTTTCTCAAACAAGGGTCATGTGATTCTCCAGACGGGCTCGGGGAGAATTGCCGGTCACGCCCGATGCTTCCCCATCAAAGAAGCCCCGATCGAGGCTGCCCACAGGCTCGCAAAGTGTTACTACGACTGTCCGTGAGGGCACGGCACGTACTACACACGAATGTCTATGGACTTATATGGGAGCTGTCGGTGCCCCGGCGTCCGCTGTGTCGAGCCATGGACAATGCTGGGCAATTTTGCTCGAAAACTGGCAAAATTTCCAAGTCGTGGGAGCCAGGAAGAACCGCAGCCCCACCCACTTAGAGTCCACCAGCTGTTGATGTCGGCTACTGACACTCTCCTACGACGTTAGAAACATACCTATTCTTACGGGCTGTCACCCAATCTCAACGTTCTCTGAATAGTTTATCGTGCATTATCCAGACACCCAACCGACTTGGTCACTTTCTGCCCACCTCACAGTCAGAATATTTTATCACACGCGGGCTGGTATCGTCCATTCGCGGACAGAGACTAGTGTCACGCATCTTCGGAGACAAGCCAGTGTTGCACATCCTCGGGCACGAGCCAATGTACATCATATGCAATGAAACCAAAGCTCATCACCGATATCGATGTCATCTGCGATGGCAACTCATTTGGGCGAGGGCTCCGTTGAAGCAGAACCGCCGGGGGGGCGAACGAGGCCGTTTCCCAGTGTTTCCAGGGTCCACCCACTCGTTCATATCATCGTCAACAACTTGATGACTAGGTATGAACAGGGGGGGCGATTCACCGAGAGCTGATCGCGCGAGGTAATGTTATACCAACAAAAGCCAGAACGTGAATAGGACAGCTCAGAGGGGGGCGGGTATGAATAAGGGACAAATTTGCATCCTTAGCTTTCCACGAACGGCTACGAGACTCCCATTTTCGACGGTAGGCAAACTCCGACCAGACCGTTTATCTCGTTCACTGCCTCCGGGCGCGTGCATTGAAGGAAAACGTGAAATGGCCTGATTATCAGAGGTTTGGTGGGTTAGATACATAGTCGGGTTGTCCCAGGGCACCGTCATTGTTCAGTGTAACGTCTTTCGGATGTAGAGAATCGAAGTGAAGGGAGGAGGTTTTCGTATTAGCGCGCGGCAGTTCAGGTTGGTCCGTAGGTATCCTGAGAGAGGCGACGTTTCGATGTTAGGCATTATGAAAAATGGATCTTTTGGGGTTTTGTGTGTGGGTAAGCATTCGCATTGAAATATTGAAATATACAATGTGCTCTCGGGGAATGGGTACGAAAGGGTCGGTTAATTATTTATTCCAATAGGGGTGGAGGAGCTAAGTCGGTTTGGGGCGACATCGAACGCCATGGTTACGCCCGGGAGCGGACTGCACCACCAATCTTGTATCTTGTAGTGGGTGGCAGGCCAACAAACTGGGATACCAAAATAGGGGAGTCCAGAAACTGAGTCAAACGACGGTGAATGGTAGCTGGGGGAGGTGTGAATGTGTAAGGTATCCAAATTTTCCATGTTACGGGGGTGCAACCTTGGGTATACTAATGACAGTGGTTCCCATTGGCGGATCTACCCACTAGGAAGTGGAGGATGGAGGTGGGGAGGTCCGACGCGTCCCATCTCGCTAGGCTTGTGGCGGGGAGCCGGGCATGAAAGGCATGGATTCGTTCTGCGTCTAAGTTTTTCGTGGGCCGTGGGGTCGCCGACGCCCTACTGGGAGCCGCCTCCCCCCATAGCATCGTTCGCGCGACGCGATCAAAGGCGTAATACGGGAACCTGGGAAAGTAGGGGAAACCGGTGCTCGAGGCGCTGGCAATGGTGATAACAGCTCAAACTAGCCTCGAGTGATCGGTTTCTCCAAGTATGCCCCTAGAGTCGCTGGCGGGATCCCCGGATGATAAAACTCCCAGGCGGCCTCGGAATGAAGATCAGGCCACCAGATCGCCATAAAGGCAGATGTGTCCCATTTCGACCCAAACACACTGAAACTTGAAAGCAGCTGTGTTGTGGGGGCGTAAAATGACCCCGGCGATGTACGGTGACTCGTCATCGGTGTGTGGCAGAGGTTTCATAATTATCATCACCGCATGGAGACCGATCGGAGCACCTGAAACTTAACCCTGGGATTTGTCAGGAGGCTTGTTCACCGCTTCCGCCGGATATGCGCGAAGAGTCGGCCCAGGGGTTCGATCGACTCGGACGGGACCCCGCAGGATTACGGGTCTCATCAAACACCCTGCAGAGCGGTGGAACAACTCACTATAAAATGGTCAGGTCGGGATCCAAAGTTCCCCAGCTTCGTCCCGTTCTCTCTTCACACTAGCTTCTTTGTCACGGAAATGCGAATTCCTTCACACCTTCTCCTCGGTTTCTTCGCAATCCTAGTGGCCGTTGAGGCATCCGTCATCCCTGATAAAGGCAAGTGTCCGCCATTTATGGAAAACTTGTCATACTCACCACAGCACCACTACAGACAAGGAATACCCGAAAATCTCCACCGGGGATCTCAGTGGCGGGTTCTGACAGTCAGCGAGGTAAGAAAGCCCCCCGGAGCACCCGTGCTGAACCGTCCATGACTGACGTCACGTAGACACCTTATAGAAACCGGACACGGAGTTTACACCATTTTAGAGCTGGATGTCAGTGATTGGTGGTGAACTAGGGTCTGAACGAGAAGGCACTGGTGAATTTTAACCCAGGGAGGTGGGAGATGGGGTGGAGGGCAGGCGGGCCTAGCCCTGATGTGCGAAGATGTCATGCATCGCGGTTTTGCGCGTTTGCCTCGGTTGAGGGATTGAAACACCTCTGCCTGCCTTATATTCTATTATTATTCTTTATTATTTAGTATGACCTGCTGCAGAGACCCGGACAGAACGATTGTAACTTACCCCGAGGGTCGCTAATGACTAAAGTTGGTTTGGATGGCTTCCTGAGTGAATAGGACGTTGACCGTGTATGCATGTCCGTGGTACCCGCCAACACAGCTCCCTGAGACGCTCCCTTGACATAAACGCGAAAGTTTCCGCGAGAGTAAAATCCACATTCCTGCCGGGCCATTTCTGAGACGGACATGAGGATTCCGCCGACTACTCTGCTCCCCGGACCACTAACCAGAACAGAAAGGTCTGTACCAACGGAGGCGTTGCGGAAAATACCGATGATCCTGGATGTGCGGGTATGCACGGCCTGTCTTTGCTCGTAAGCACTCAAATCCATCATAGCTGTGATGGTGGCGTGCCTGCACCTTGGAGGTTCAATCGCGTAGGGCTGTAAATAACGCCACTCTATACGTCAGGGATCGCGTGTGCGGCAGAAAAACACGCAAAGAATATGGTTCAGCGTCAAAGGGAGGGATCCAACCACCAGTCGCGAAGTAATCCCGGGGAGACTCCGAAAGCCAGGTGTCCATGAATCAGGGTCGAAGGATGGGAGAGGAGAGTTCCAATTGCCGACCGCCCGTGGGCAAAGGGGGTTTACGGTGTTAGGGGGAGAGATTTCTCTGCCAGAAACCTCGCTCGGGATGAGGGTGTTGGGCGAGCGGTAGCGCTGGCATAGAAGAGCCGGCACCCTTGGTTGGTGCTCGCCTCCCGCGAATAGTTCTCCCTTATTCCGTCCATTTCGTCCCCGATGTCCTCCTTGATCAACACCCACAATGTCGAACGCCATGTTTATGCTCGGCAGCGGACTTTACCACCGATCCTGCATCACGTAGTGAGAACATTCCCGGTTTTTCGCCGTTCAGCGTCTGGTGGTGTGTAATTGGAGCGATCAACTACCATGAATGTCACGACTGAGCATCATACCCCTCATCCGCCAAATAGGCACAGTTGCAAGGGCCGAGAAGGTGATACTTCCCCTGCACCTAGCGTGTGCGACAAACGAGTCGTGCGCATTGCAATGCGCACCGCAGAACCATAAAAACACGGAGTAATCGTTGAGGGGGGGCGAGAAGATCGGGACCAACGCGGCGTACGCAGACGGCCACGGGAGGAGGCTGATCCGGCCGGGCTGATCGAGACGGTATACTACATTGTTCGCAGGGAGGCCGATATGTTTCGTCGCGGACAAAGCCTCCTTCCAGAATCGGGGATGGAGACCCGCAACGGGAAGGTGATATCGGAAGGGTATTTTCTTTCCAACTTTCGCACAGCTTGGCAGTGCAACACGCTTTCCAGTATCTGCTCACCGCCACTCCGTTCAAATTGACGGCCCACGCCTTAAGACACCCTCACAATCCCCATACTCGTCGGCAGTGCGTGTCCCAGCACTGGTGGCCTGATGCTGAAGCATAGAGTCCACCATCGATAATCGATTACTCCATTCCGGGCCTGTTCCCACAGCATTACAACATCCTCCGGCAGCTTGTTACACCAACAAACGATCCTTCCGATGTCACAATGAATGAATCCAACCGCGCCCACAAACCACAAAGTGCTTGGGGTTTTCATTTGAGATCGCTGAATCAGCGAACCGACATCACAGTGTAGACGCCAGTGTGGCGGGTGAGAGGCTTTAAAACAATGGCACCGACCCGATGCTTTTTCCCAACGCCACGATCCACTTCACTCACTCTCTTTGACCACAATCACCCAGTACGATGAGTTTTCAGTGCGCGATTTTGTTCTCCTTGATCCACGCACCAGTTTCTGATGTTTGCGTCAGAATGCACGGCCACCACCCACATTCCGACAAACACGACCTGGAGGGAGGCAGGGTCCTCGCTCCTCCTGAAAACACCGGACCTATCCACACTTGCTATTCCCATCTGTTTGAGCGTGGCCCGCGCGTGTCCTGGGTGCTGTTTGGATGTTGTACCCTCGTGGTAAATCTAGTGATTGTCCGCCACTGAGCGGAAGTGGGCTCACCATCAAAATTCAGGGTCTAATCAATGTCTTTTCAACGCTGCTCACCTTAGCACAGACAACAAACCTTGCATTCTGTACGTGGCTTACTACCCTTGGTCCGCCACCGGTCGCACATGCTGACCGATTATAGCCAACATGCTTGTTTGTTCAAACGCATTCCTTCTTTCAACGGGTTCCATCATCTCATTAACCTGGCGCTTCTATTCCTCGCACAATCAATGGGAGAAAGAACAAGGCCGAGCCAGGAACGAACTCACTTCGCGTGTCAAGTTGGGCGTCGTCGGGAGTTTCTTTACTGTGCTGCTCTCTCCGGCGATCGCCTGCTTACCTTTGTTGGCTATTTGTTGGTCCCCAGGGCGTGGGTCCTTTTCGTCTCACACATCCACAGCACCATTGGTCCTCTCTTGGGCCTGGGTCAACTCGATGGCAATCATACCCGTCTACCAACTTTACCAGAGACGAAAGGTCCATGAATGGGACGATTCTTCAGAAGGATCCACGTTACTGCCAGAAGGGGTCGAGGACCGCGGTACTTGCGAGAGCTTCGACGAGACCGATGGTCCGACGTTTCTTCCACAGCAACATCCCCTCTCATACCACGACATATTCAATGGGTCCTTGAACGAGGATGTGAAGGCTGCGTCCGCCTTCGTCCCGGATGTCTCATGGGAGCGTGCTGTTGAACCACCCGAAGCGTTGCGCGAATTGGCCCGCTGGGCAATTTCTGTTCCTGCGGAGTCCCTACCACCCTCTGCGGCACCGGAGCTGCTAGCTATGGCTGCGATTAGTATTGGAGTGTGCCCTGACGGAATGAAGAGCTGGAATCAGGAGTGAGTAAACCTTCGCCGTCCACCCTCCGCTTCTTTTTCTAACGATGTGAACCTGACCCCAGTGCCCAGTACATATACTTAATGTCACGGACATGCGATCGGCTTGCTGAAATCTTCCAACAAGCGGATCCGTCTGCCGTCCCGGAACATGCAGTGAACGTCCTCCTTCTCGTAGATCGGTTTGAGCGATTCGATGGAGTTGATGTTGTGGTCTCGGGTATAGACAAAGGCTACATCCCAGCTGAAGAGCTGGAGATGATCGTGCGTTGTCTGAAATCTAGGTCTGCATCTCTGTTGGGTTGTTGAGGTGCCAATTGAGAACTAGAAAGTAGGAGCCCCCCACTCGTTTCAGCATGTAGATTCTAGACAGGCGTGGGTTTTTGTATAAGTATCTTACACACGGATGTATCACAATCTTGGATTCGGATGGCCACAAATGACTTTTTCACATCCCTCGGCGGGGACTTGTGGGCAGTCTGAGTTCCAGCATTGGAGTTTGTAAGAATGACCGCCATTTCTCTTCCCAGTCTTAAGCTTACAGCGCAGTGAACACCATCGGCGTCGGGTACCCATCCATGAAGGGTTCTGATCGCATCACTACCGAAAGAATAGGATCTGGAGAATTAACTGGTGTCCTACCAAGCAGAACGACTATCCACGGGGCGGGTAATCATGCAATAAGTGGGAAAGAACTGAGACTTGAAGCAATCTACGAACGAAGGCCGCGCCAGCCTACCTTAGATT
>Ga0307517_10013520_pt1 | contig 11073 bp, 8 predicted proteins | sample 23_EM_MG_FD_194515 | JGI IMG/M metagenome (GOLD analysis project Ga0307517, IMG submission 194515) | Populus trichocarpa ectomycorrhiza microbial communities from riparian zone in the Pacific Northwest, United States - 23_EM | ecosystem: Host-associated > Plants > Roots > Unclassified | place... | reverse complement strand
GCCTCGAATTTTGAACCGAGACAACGACAAAATCAGCCTTGCCATCCGGCAAAACCAATCCAGCCCGCCATTAGAATACTCCTCTCCTCCAATCCTTCTTTCTTGCATTCTCACCTCCCCCCCCCCTTTTCTGTTATAAAACCAATAAAATAATATCTTCACCACAACTAAAAAGAAAATGGAAATCAAACCAGGTTTATCAGCTATAGTCACTGGCGGTGCCTCTGGAATCGGTATTTTCTTTTTCGCGTTTGTGATTATCCAGCTTAAGATCAATCACTGAAACTGCCCTTTTTTCTTCTTAATCAATCAACTTCTGCTAGTAAAATCAGCTTCACTTTATCTGAATATCCTCGATTCAGCGAAGCTCAGTTTTTCATTTTATGATATTTAATCTGTTAGTTTTTTATGATCTGTCTATATATAGGGAGAGCGCTTAGTTTAGCTCTTGGAGAGAAGGGGATATTCGTGACTGTTATTGATTTCTCTGAAGAAAAAGGAAAGGAAGTTGCGTCACTTGTCGAGAAAGAGAATGCCAAATTCCATCCCAATTTGGGATTTCCGTCTGCTCTTTTTATTAGATGCGATGTATCAAAATCAAGTAAGTTTATTCATAATTATCATTTTGGATTTAAATTTAAACTTTGATTGCATATAAGGTCGTGCCATTGTGATGGTTATGTTGATTTTTTATTTTTTATTTTTTTTGGTGATGTGAATAGGAGATTTAGCTGCTGCTTTTGAGAAGCATGTGGCAACATATGGAGGGATGGATATTTGTATTAATGGTGCTGGAATCAGTAATCCCATACCATTTTATGAAGATAAAACAGACGGTACTCATTCGTGGAAGCATACTGTTAATGTGAACTTGCTTGCAGTAATTGATTGTACTCACCTTGCGGTAATCTTACTTGAGCTTATCATTTTTCATTTGTTTCTCCATGAAAATATCTGGTTACTGAATAATTATTACCTGCAATTTCTGGACAGATAAACAGTATGCTAGCTGCGCAGAAGCCTGGAGTTATTATAAATTTGGGATCTGCTTCTGGTCTTTATCCAATGTATAATGATCCTATCTACGCTGGCTCTAAAGGTCTGGTGATTTCCATTCCATCAACTTTGTGTTGATCACTGCGTACTTTTTTATCCTAATCAATGAATAATCCAGACAAGTGTATGAATTTCCATCTCAAATACTCCGATGCTCATAAGATTTGTTTCTCAGGTGGTGTTGTTATGTTCACTAGATCACTTGTTCCGTATAAACGCCGGGGTATACGCATCAATGTGCTTTGCCCTGAGGTGAGGCTATAACATCGAAGCTTGTGTAGTTCTACTAGTTATTTACTCATTTTTTTTCTTTTCACTGGTTTGGTTGGAATTCTTTCTTTCTTTTTTCTAAAAGGGTATAAGGGAATAACGTTTTCCTATTTGTTTCCCTTTTCCTTCAATAAGACTTATCATGATAAACAAAAAAATCCCATAGTCTCATAAGTAAATATAGAAGTTAAATTTATCATATAATAGCTTAGGCTTCTGTGTACTATGGTCATCACTTCATGCTATCTGCAGACCTTTTTGAATGGAAGTTAAATTGGCAATTATAGCATCAGCTCATCTCTGCTATTCTTCTTGGAATAGTGTCACAATCAGGATTATATATTTCTGTTCCTGATTTATGTCGATAAATCTATTTCTATGAAACCAATTGTCTCCCTTCTTTTCTTCCCAGTCCATCTTTAAGAACTTTTAACTAAACATCGATTCAAATTGTGGCATTTTATTTTTTTGTATGAATATACAAGCACACAGTGGGTGTACTTCTTACTGTGGATAGTTATTTTATTTGTTGGAAAATCCGATGCAGTTTGTCAAAACAGAGATGGGAGAGAAAATCGATTCTAAATTTATTGACATGATGGGAGGCTTTGTTCCTATGAAAATGGTTGTCAAAGGTATAGTATAATATTTCTTCCAAATAATTAACTATTAGTTTATTAGTTCAGAAATCTTTAATGATGCCTGTATTGGTTTGCTACTCCTGTACTTGTGAAACATTTCTCCAATCTCTTGTACAAGTTCCTGAAGATTATTTAGTTGTTTTTAATTCCCCCCTGTATCACTACTTCCCTATTGACTGCTTGCTATATACTACATGTCAGAAAGAATTTTTAACAATACACGATATCAGTTGTCACTGAACCTAGTTCTTTTTCCTGACACTAGCTTCTGATATCAGTTGTCACTGAAACTCTCTCTCTCTCTCTCTCTAAAGAAAAATTCTGAAACTCCAATGTTTCTGCCTTTTTAAGGTGCTTTTGAGCTTATCAGTGATGAGAGTAAAGCTGGTTCTTGCCTATGGATTACAAATCGTAGAGGCATGGAGTATTGGCCCACTCCCATGGAAGAAGCAAAATACTTGGCGCGTTCTTCAAATTCCAAAAGAAGAGTGTCATACCAAGCCCCAGTGAACCTTCAACTTCCTCTGAGTTATGAGAAACTGTGAGTGAAGTTATGTCAAACTTATAACTTCAACTTTTTTTAATGGTTTCTGTTTATTAGACTTCAATTCAATGTTAATTCACATTCGTTAAATACTCTGCTAGATTTATCTTCATCAAGATAGGATGCCACCCTTCCATCCAAAAATTGCCTTTTTCTTTATAATTCTTTTTTCCACATGTTTAAAGGTCCAAAATTATTGCATGGACACTCCTTTCTATTCCTTTCTCAGCTTACTGATTTATTTCAAAAATAGCGTGCGAGTAGTAAAATCACTAACCAATGGAAACAAAGTCAAGGTGGAAGACTGCTAAAAATAGCTGTATAAATTATTGGTATGTATAATGGATAAGTAAATGATATATAGACACTTTTTCTTTACCAATTATACATGCTTAGCCACTTGGTTCATGGAAAAGTTTGGAATTGGTTTCATGGCAAGTTCTTAAAGATACTGCCATCTCTGTAAGGTGCTTACCTTGTGAATTTGAGAAATATAAGCCTCATGCCTTTTTGGTTTTCTTTAATTACCTTGTTCTATCTCACAGAAGAGAGCATGCATGTAATTTTTTTTATCAATCTGTTTGTCAATTACTTTATCATGAACATTTCACAGGGCAAGTATCTGCCAATCAGTTAGTGACAGTGACCAATACATTTTTTTTTCCTGTTCAGAGTTGTTCAGACCTTGAGCCATAATTTTCGCAATGCTACCCGCATAGTGCGCGTACCATTGAGATTACCCATTGGATCACATCAAGTTCTTGTGAAAGTCATTTATGCTGGTGTAAATGCTAGTGATGTAAGTTCACGATTCCCAAAAGAATTTACTTTAATTTACATTTTCTTTTTTGCTCATTGATTGTTGTTTCCAGACTTTAACCTGTTGTTAAAAAAAGATGAACTGTTTGGTTCACTGTGTAACCAGTTACGAGCTGCAGCAACAACACTATTGTTTGACTTTTATTTAGATCTTCTAGGATGGTATCGAATTCATGAGATGACCGATCATAAATATAACTTTTGTTGAAGCAGATTACAATTCTGCCCATACTGGCTAGGTGTGTTAAATTATTTGCTATTTTCTTCACTTCAGAGAGGATTTGATAAGAGAAAACAGCTAATTCACAGAACAGAGACCACTTTATAAAAAAAGAATGTGAAGGCTGTGAAAAATGCTGGAGAAAGAAACACTCATGTTGTCAAGTCATTTGTTTTGCCCCCTTTTGGTTACAATTGACACCAGCATTGATGATCCATCCATCTCGACATATGATTATGCAATTCTATCTGTGTGCAAAAACACTTGTGCATTGAATACCTAAACAAAGACTTGCGATGAACTTTTGAGCAGGTGAACTTCAGCTCAGGTCGTTATTTCTCTGGCAAGAACCAAGACCTTACCTCCAGTCTTCCATTTGATGTTGGTTTTGAGGTGCGTATTAAAATCCCATTAAGACAATCTTGATCATGAGGCTACTAATTATAATATTTTTCAGACTGTTAGTATTTATGGTTTCTACCTGACTTTTAATGTCGTTTGTTTCCAGGCAGTGGGAATAATTGCAGCAGTGGGGGAATCTGTCACTGACTTGAAAGTTGGCACTCCTGCTGCACTCATGACTTTTGGGAGTTATACTGAATTCACAGTGGTATTAAGTCCCGAACAGAATTGTTTCAATGTTTGGCAATTAGCAAGACTTGCTTCATTATCTACATCATAAATGGGTTTTTAGATAAAAAAAAAAAAAAGGATTGTTGGATGTATAAATGTTGATTTTGTGAATATGCAAGTGTTAAGCTTTTAACTGCTTTTGTACTCAATTTAGGTTCCATCAAAACATATCCTTCCCGTACCTAGACCAGATCCTGAAGTTGTTGCCTTGCTGACTTCAGGGATGACTGCATCAATTGCTCTTGAAAAGGTCGTGCTTCTTTCACATGTTAATTCTGGCCAATTACCTGGCTTCCTTTTGTATTAATTTATATTTTGTTTGGTGTTATTACTCATCGGAAATGTCTCACTATTTTCTAGAATATATCTAATAATAATCTGCGCAATGATTTGGGTTGTTTCCTTTGACAATATTTTTCTCTGGTTGAACTTCTAGTGTGGACAAATGAAATCTGGAGAAGCAGTTGTTGTGACTGCTGCTGCAGGAGGGACTGGTCAATTTGCTGTCCAGGTTTAATTTTTTTCATATATGAATGGTCTTCAATTCTTCATCCATAAAGTAGACAGTGCTGAATGTGATTTAGGCTGTGTCTAATGCTTTCATATTTTTTATTTCAATTTATTTTATATTCCAACAGCATATCAATTACTTGGAATAGAAAAACAGATTATATGTTTGAGTTGTGAAAAATCGTATAGATTCAATCCTTGTTGTGAACAGGAAGAACAATTCTAATTCTATGATTGTAGCTAAAATACCCTTTTCTAGAATATCATTTGGAAAAATTTCCACTTGTTTTTAAAGATCATATGTTGGAGAATTAGCAGTATAGAGTATAAAGGAAAGTTTGTGCTGTTCCTTTCAGAACAGAGGTCACTGAGGTTTGAACGTCTTTAGGTTTTTATCATAGGAATATAATTCTTCCACCTGAAAGACCCACAACGTTCAATTACAAAAGTACCACAAATGATGTTTTATATTGACTAACATGTCGCAAAAACCAAATATACTGTTGATAATCATCCAACAAAAAGGAGAGGAGTTTAGGATTGATTTGTAAAGACCACATGAAAAATGGATATTACAACAACAAGAGAGAACTGCAACGGTATTCTCCTTATACTATGCATTTTGGAACAATACTTTAACTTTTAGTGTGTCTCTATAAGATAGAGGTGGACAGATATGCAAACTATGATGGCATTCATAAATATTGGAAAATAAGCTATATATTTTGTATGTTTTCTTTTACCCATATATTTCTTCTTCTTGGTGGGTAGTTTAACATTCAGTTCTCATTTAAGTTTTTCCATGTTCAAAGGACTTTCCTTCTTTGCCGAATCATTGATCTCCATCTTCACATGGGCAATGGTTAAATGTTGTGAATACTTAACTTGCAGCTAGCAAAATTGGCAGGAAATACAGTTGTTGCAACTTGTGGAGGTAACGAAAAGGCAATTCTTTTAAAACAACTGGGAGTTGATCGAGTCATAGATTATAAAGCTGAAGATATTAAAACGGTATGTATGTGTGATTTTATGCCACACAATGAATTACTGATTCATCAAATAGGGCTGCCTGATATCCCCGCTCCTTCCTACCTCCTCCCAACAAACACAGTAGTCTTATCAAAATTGTGCAGAATTGAGCCCATGCATGTGGACTTGCTTAAGAATAAGAAAGAGTTAAATCACATGGAATAAGGTCTGATCATATTTATGGGGATTCCGTAAATATTCTAGTCCAAAAAAAAGAGAGTTCCAAACAATTGGGATTTTATAGGAGATTGGATGCAGTTGCTGGCACACTGTTTAAGTCGGAAATTTAAAACATCTCTAAGAAATATGATCCTATTTTGCATAAAAAATTTAGAGCCAATACTGAAGAATTTTTATTTAGTTGTGTTTCTCTTGCACAAATATGGAACAAAGCTGTTGTGAGCTTGTAATAAGTGAGCTATATTATTAAATGTGCAAAAGGCCTTCACTATTGCCAAGTAAATCTCACACTTGTATAGGAGATTATGGGATCTGAGTATAGAAATTTCATGAATCGTGCAATTAAATTCTTTTGATTGCTGTGCTTTGAGGAATTTTATGACTCAATTCTGCCAGGTTCTAAAAAAGGAGTTTCCAAAAGGTATTGACATCATCTATGAATCTGTTGGTGGTGACATGTTTGATTTATGCTTGAATGCTTTGGCGATGCACGGACGACTCATTGTGATCGGAATGATTTCTCAGGTTGCTTTTCTTGACAAGCGTCTCAATTGATTGTATTTTAAATTTTATTTTTCCTTTTTCTCATTTTTAAATTACAAAAAAATTACTGTATCTAGTTTTATCACAAACTTTAAAATTACTTGAATGTTGTTTGCACACCACCTTGGTGTACCTTTTGTGAAGCCAAACTACTATTTACTTTAGCCTGCGATGCTCATGTTTACAGAGCTGGGAGAAAAACTTGTGTTTGTTCTTACCTTATCAACATGAAAAATAACTTGTGTAAAATGAAATTCATCGTCATCTCAATGGAAGTTGACGGACAGACTCAATGCTATTTCGAATTTATGCGGTCAACATAATCATGTCAATTCCCATTCCTCACTTCATGTTAGATTTCTTATATTCCAAATTGAATAATCATATGGTTAAATTTATGAGGTTGTCCTTGAGCATACTACATTACATGTGTCTGGTATTGATGTGCAATTGACAATTTGCAATATCTTTTGCCTTAATTGACGTTGTAAATTATACATTGTCCATAAGCTGATTCATTCCTTTTTTTTTCCAGTATCAAGGAGAGCATGGATGGACACCAGCTAATTATACAGGACTCTGTGAGAAGATTTTAGCAAGAAGTCAAACTGTGGTATGTAGCTGCTAGACTATGAATGTGGTGTCATCACACACTTCCATATCATTTTATGAATCTAAAGTTCATTATTTTACTTATTTTACATTCTAACTTTCATATTTCGTGGAATATTTTGATGTCCTTACTCAGTTGAGTAGTGATTATTCAACATGATTTTGTTTCTTGTATGCGTTGCAAGAACATCTTGCTTTTTAAATGTTGTAATTCCATTACTAGGCCAGTTAGCATTACCACCTGCCCATGTTCACTAACTTAATATACTTTTCAAGTGAATACTAATCTTGATGATAATGTTCAAACATGAAAACTCTAAAAATTACCCAAGCTCAACTGCTACAACTAAAATGTTCTGTATGTCAAGGTTAAAGGGTTAGAGTTGTTGTTTTCGAACTAATTTCACAACCCATCTTTGTGGAATATACTAGCTTGTAGTAAGCTCCTATAAGTAAGCACATTGCTTGCTTCTACATATCTGAATGCACCCAATTATTTTCTTCCCTTATGATGCGTAGAGTTTTTGTGCATCTTGATTTGCCTTGGCTTTTGCCAATGGAAGCATGGATGTACCACATAGCGTATTCTGCCTTCTTAGGATATGGAAAAGATATATGAACCTTGTACTTTTCGCTAGAACTGAATGATCATCAGCAATCAAGTGGAGCATTATATAAACTATCTTGGACGAGATAAAAATACTGGCCGCCTTTGATTCCTTTTTGTGGATTACAGGCTGGTTTTTTCCTTCTACAACATACTCACTTGTGGGCACAACATCTAGACAGACTATATAACATGTTCGCTTCTGGAAAGCTCAAGGTAATTCTTTCTTTTGGTTCTATTATTTCAAAGACTTTTCTGTTCTTTTTTCAAACTACGATAGCTGTATGAGGCTATATTTTAAATTGCTTTGTTGGCCCCCTATTTCAAGCTCACCTCCTACCTTTCCTCTTTCTATCATTGAGATGAATAAAGGTGATAATTTTTTTCCTTCGCACTCACTGGTTTTCTCTTCCATTGCACATGCTGATTTCTTTGAATTGAACGAATTGCGTTCTTCTACTGCCTTTTATGCATGGCCAAAACTAAATAGACTTTGTGTATTGTTTTGCAAGTTTTGCAAATTCATCACATCCTTTTAGTTTGGATGCAGCCTAGAAGCTTAAGTATTGACTAATAATTGTGAGTGAAGTAGGAAGTATTAGATTAAAGCCATGCAAGAGGAAGTGAAGGGAGTTCTCCTCCAATTAAAATGGAACCTGTTTACGATGTTAATATAATTGGCAAACACTGTCTCGTACACTTGAACTCATGAGATTGAACTGATTTTATTCAATTGTAACAGGTTGTGTTAGACCAAAAAAGATTTGACGGCGTCCATTCTGTTGCGGATGCTGTTGAGTACCTTCATTCGGGTAAAAGTGTTGGCAAGGTGTGCAGGATGCTGACTTTATTATGCTCCAGTTCATTTTATTTATGTTTTTCCTTTTTAAAGGTCATGATCACAAGATGGCTCAATTCTTTACAACATATATTTTACAGGTTGTCGTCTGCATCGATCCAAGCTTCAGTGAACAAAAGTCAAAATTATGAGCATTTGCTGTGAAATTACCTCTCAATGGCCGCCTCTGGTTTAATAAATTAGTTTATGGTAGGAAGAAGATTCGACCCTATCTCACTCTGGGTTTGCAGCTGGTCCAAAGATGCTAGTTAAACAATCCTAAGAAAATCCATCAAAATGGAGAGCCAACATGTTAAGTGCAAATCGAATAGAAATTAAATATGGCCGGGGGGTAAGAGTGGAATATGAGTGGTGATATGGATTTTCGCTGAGATCGAGCACATAGATCTCAGTTTCTGAGTATAATTAGAGCATTGGTATCTGTCATGCGGATCAGTGGACATGACAAAAGAAATTGAAGGGTCTATCCAGATCATCTTATCTGTTGAGTTCTGTCAAATAAACCACAATAACGAAACCTTTTACCAAGGTTTGAGTTTCAACAGTTTCACCCTTTTTTTAATGCAAATGGATTTTATTTTGTTACGTTAATGCAATGGATTTTAATTACTCACCAAGATCATGTATGAAATGAAAAATTGAGCTGATTGATTCAAATGATTCTAGTTTTTGCTGGAGGCACAATATTAGTTCAGTAGCCAGTGCACTCATGGCCTCACAGCCCTTCTATTCGCAACATTCTTTGGGGTTTTATCCGTGCTGTTTTTGGCTATTGTTCATTCTCCATTTTCTTTCATTCTTCTAAGAAAAAAATTCAAAGGAAAAACTACTTAATGCCTTCATCGTGGTGGATGTTTTCAATGGTTTTGAATTCTAAGCTTAAAGAACAATCATTTTGCTTGCTTCATTTAGTTCATGCTAGTCTCACAACCCACACTGATTAAGACATCTCTGAAAAAATTCCTTGGGCATTGCCATTGGAACGACAAGATTTTATCGAGACAGACAAGAAGTGAGATAGTCGACTTTCATTAAACATAACCTAAAATAATCACGAAGCAAGCAATGATATTACAAGTGCAGTTCTTCACCACTGTTTCTATGCTACAAAATGATAACGATCTGCTTGCCTTTCGACTCCATGATGGCTCGTTACAGGATCAAAAACCAAAATGTCAGTTGTCCATTATAGATTAGCTCCTACGCTGAAACCAAAGGAACTTGCTGCTGCCCAGCTATAGCGAACACTACTTTTTGCCTGTCAAAAAGCAATAATACAAGACATGAACCTTGTAAATTGATTTTCATCCAAATATGTGTGATCTATTGATTTTGTGGCGGGGCATTCAATTTTCTATTTCTGGTATGTGTTCGAAGAAATGAGTCCGGAGGAACATCCGATTTAGATGCCACAGTGCAGGGGTGTATTGGACTATTGGTGGTGGCATCCATCTCAAAACTGCTCCCTGTTGAAATTGGGTTGCCCCCTCCCCAAATGGGTTATCTAAAGACTTGCTTTTACTAAAGGTTTTGAAGGGCTGAATAGCAGTACTTACTTGCTCTGATTCGTTTGGAGTATCTCCTATTCAAATCTGTGGCATCTGAAACCTTGCCATTTTCTTCAATTTTTCCCTCGTCTTCCTTGTCCTCCGTGTTATCCTTGACTTCATCGTCTTTCGTGTTTTCCTGATCTTCATTGTCTTCTGAATCATATGCCCTTACAATGTACACCTGGTAAAAAAAAGTAGTAATTGAGGGGGTTGATATTCATAGAAAACAACAATGGCTCACCAACATAACTGCAGCAGAAAACATAGACAGTTCTGAATTTACAATTAACACTCTGTTAAAACATCACTCAGATAGGCAGGCTGATCCTTCTTCGCTCAAATGGGACAGTACTTGCATACAATTTGCAGCTCAGCATGTAGCTTGCATCATTAAAATTGCATCCTCCAGCCAATTTTGCATTGGGCCAGAAAACAAAATATCCTTATTGACAGAAATGTAATGGAGGTCCATCACACGGCAACGAAGAATGTCTGTGCCTAATATTGTTAAATAAATCAAGTACAAGTTTTAAGGGTGAGAAGGCGCACCTTAAATTTAGTAGGGCTGACAAGCTGGAATACCAATGCATCTCCGTCAACTAGATCATGGTCAATAGCAAAACCTCTCCATCCCCCACTAAGACCAGTTTTTCCAGCCAGGTATTTCGTTTCAGATTCATCTCCATTTTCATCTTCCAAAGTGATCATTTCATCATAATGGGGAAGGTGAGCCTTACAGAAGGGGACCGGCAGACCCTATTGATAACATTGAAATCACAGTCATTGACACAGAAATTTCATGAACCATCTTTTGTAGAAAAAAATTAATCATACAAATATTGATGATCAGCTTGAGTATACAAATTACTACTTGGAGGACAGTAAAATCTTGCGTGTACATGGTACATAAAAAGGGACATAATTACTAAAAACCGGAAACTTTTTAGTTCGGGGATTAGCTTTGTAAACTGCCCATTTTTTAATAAAAACCAAGTCAACC
>Ga0307517_10013519_pt1 | contig 11073 bp, 9 predicted proteins | sample 23_EM_MG_FD_194515 | JGI IMG/M metagenome (GOLD analysis project Ga0307517, IMG submission 194515) | Populus trichocarpa ectomycorrhiza microbial communities from riparian zone in the Pacific Northwest, United States - 23_EM | ecosystem: Host-associated > Plants > Roots > Unclassified | place... | reverse complement strand
CTGAAGAGTCTGGTAAAGACTGGGAAGGGCGTTACGGTAATTGGGAAGAAGGACAAAGGGCTGGTCTCGAAACGTCCCAAGGGGTCGTAAATGTTTTATTTTCCGTTGTGCTGCCTTCGCTTGCCTTAGTCGACATCGCGACGCTTGGCGGTGTATTGATCCACGTGGCTGTGCCCGCCTTATATATATCTGCTTTCTTCCCGTAACTTCTCCTCAACTTCCCTCGCAGTCCCACCGCCATGTCTTTTTTCAGACGCAAAGCTCCTGAGATCCCTCCAGTCCAGCCTGAGCAGAGAGGGCCGGCTACCTCTCCAAGCTTCAGATCTACGACTTCCACCTACGTGCCCAGCAGAGATGGCGATCTCTACGGTAACAACAACCAACAACCCTCGTCCGGCGGGTACGGAGGGGGGGAATACAACCAACCTAAGGTGGGAGGTGCATCGGACCCCACTAGATCCGAACTATTCTCTGGATACAACCCAGAGCGTGCTGGCCCGAACCGTTTCACTGCCAGCGATCGTGGCCCAGAGCTGCGAGAACCCGCTCCCGGAGAAGAGAACGAAGAGGATGTCGAGGGTATCAAGCAACAGATCAGGGCTACCAAGCAGGAGAGTGTAAACTCTACCAGGAACGCCCTGAGGTTAGCTCGTGAAGCTGAGGAGACCGCTCGTGGAACCCTTTTGAAACTTGGCGACCAGTCCGGTATGCATCCCTCCTCAGCACCACTACCACGTTCTGATTAAGTGATATGCGCTGTAGAGAAACTTGCTAACACCGAACGCCATATCGATATCTCTAAGAACCATGCCCTCCGTGCCGAAGATAACACCGACGAACTCAAGAAACTCAACAAGTCCATCTTCCGTCCCGCGATCACCTTTAACAAGGATGCAAAGCGCGCGGCGAAAGAGGCCAAGATTCAAGCTCGATACGATGAAGACCGTGAAGAGCGTGAGCGTACCTTGATGGATGCCAGGGAGACACAGAATCGCTTAGGAAAGGCGACTACCTACGGGGGTGGTGAGGAGGGCATTGGTGGTTCTCGGCAGCTCACTGGAGCGCAACAGGCCATGCGCAAGGAGCAGAGGTCCAGGTATCAGTTCGAGGGCGATGCTGAGGACGATGCAGCCGAGGATGAGTTGGACGACAACTTGAACGAAATCTCTGATATGACGAAGAGGCTCAAGGCGCTCGGAATGTCGATGGGTCAAGAGCTCGATACCCAGAACCAGCGTATCGACAGGATCAGTGAGAAGGCTTCCAGCTTGGACAATCGCATGTTCAAGAACACCGAGAGGGTGAGTTTTCGCCTTTTCGCTTTTTTTCTCTTCTTTTTGCTCACCGACTCTCACAGCTCAAGCGTATCAAATGATCTGTCTGTTCGTTGCATTTGTTGGGTATACCGGATATCAGAAGGCCTTTCGTCATCTGGGTGGCTACTAAGGACTCGATACCTTACCGTCTGTTTTTGTGTACAATGTATGGCCCCGTCTTCCGTCTCGGACGGACCATGAGTTTGTTGCTAGGAACCGAGCACGTACGCAGCCTTTTCCTTGGCCCGATCAAATTGCAGCCGACAATCCGCCTTGCTCTTGAACGCCGTCATTGCACCACATCGTGGTATGCGGACTGGGCTTTTACATGGACGCATCCCGGTCTGAGAAGCATGATGAGAAGCTCGAGATCTGGTAACGTCCTTCCGCCACCAAGGAATCGAGGCGGGGTGTTAACCATGCGGCGGACTTGTCCGACCGTGCTTTTTCCTTCTTCCCAACCAGGCATGATCTGCTCCAGCGACAGTCAGGTGAGGTCTGAGTTTAAAAGGAGGTCGCCGTTCGCGCCACTGAACACATCCGCTTTCATCCCGCTCCCATTATCCCGCCACAGATCTTTTCCAAGCTACCATCGAGCGGAACCGATACTTGGAGGAGAGGAACCGAGAGCTAGGAATTCAGATAGGCGTTTGGCAAGATGGTGTGGAATCTCCCCCAGGAAACAGCTGAACACAATGACTTATTGGTTTCTCATTAGCATACAAGAGGGAGTTAGCATCGAAAACGGAGGCGGAAAAAGTTACGGAAGCGCTAGAGAGAGACAACAGGGCTCTGGCCGTGCGTTTTGGCTTATGTCGTCCGCCACACATTATCGGGTTGACTGACGATCCTACCCGACGCTATCCAGGAAGACAACCCATTAGTGCTATGCCTCGTCGACGGCGACGGCAACATATTTTCCCCAGAACTCGTCTCCGCTGGCCTGCCCGGCGGAGCTAAAGCCGCTGCCCTTCTTAATCGCGGCATCATGGAACACCTTAAGACCCTCACGGGTACATCAACTAAAAACCCACAAATCTGGCTCACGATCTATTGTAATCTTAACGGCCTACGGGACACGCTCATCAACCACCACCATTGCACCGCCGAGGAGTACGACGCGTTTACCGAAGGCTTCAATAAGGCTGCCCCGTTGTTTTCCATCGTCGATGTTGGATCTTCCAAAGAAGCCGCGGATACGAAACTCAAAGGTCGGGATCAGCGTTTTAATGCCTTTATTGCATCGCTGACAGTTGTACCCGTCAGAATATCTTCGTGTTTTCACACGTTTCCCGCAGATCGTTAAAGTATACTTCGGTGGTGAGTATCCTTCCCCTCCCCCCTCTAAAATGCAGGACCGACAGGATGCCCAGGTCTCCACGATAACGGTTACACGACGGCACTAAGCCACCTCCAAACCGAAGGTCTCTTGGAAAAGCTGGTCTTCTTACGAGGATACAACGAAATCGCATATCAACTCCGGGATTACGACATACCAGAATGCACGATACCCGGAGTGTTCATGACGCAGAAAATGCCTGTGAAACTGAATCCGAAGAGGTTTTTCCAGGCGCAGCCTAATGCATCCTTCTCTCAATCCAATCCCTCTTTCTCTCAGTCCCTGCCTCAGCTTCAGTCTAATTATTCCCCCCCTCAGCCTCAGTACAACTCTCCCTTCGCTCAGCCGCAACCTATTCCCGCGTTCTCGCCACTGATGCCTAACGCGATGCCGTTCCAACCGATGAGCGCACCGACTTCCCCCGAATATGTGCCTCAGATCATAACTCCGCCTTCGCCAGCACCATATATGGACCCCACTCTTGTACGTACTAACGTTTCTTGGTTACTTCTGAGCTGACCGTCGGATGGTATCGACCCTTTATAGCCATTGCATAAACAGAAGCCGCCTCCGTGCAACTTCTATTATTTGGCCACGTGCAAGGACGGTCATAAATGCAAGTTCGGACATCGGTATATTCTCACTCCTGGACAATTGGCCGATTTTCGCAAGACCGCGAAGAAATATCCATGCCCCACCAATCTTCGAGGTCGGTGTCATACACCCTACTCTCATCCTAGAAGCCGTTCAGCTGACACTACTGCCACTCTTTAGGTCAGTACTGCGAATTCGGTGATGACTGCTGCATGGGCCACGTTTGCCCTCGCGGGGTAAAATGTTCATTCTTGAAGCAGGGAAAATGTAAATACACCAGACGTGAGTCCATGCTATTCCCCTCACACTGACAGGGTTTTTATTGACATCGGATACGGTCACCTAGCTGAAATGCACGCTGGTGTTCTGAATATGCCGCGACCCTACGGCAAGCACAAAGCCCGCGCGCAAAGCATAGACGGGTTTTCTGAGATGGCGCAGTCGGATTCTGGGCTCAGCGAACAAATCTTCGCAGATTGGCCCTAGTAACACACTGCTAAGTAAATAACCCACCGTTGAGGGGTTTCTTGTTTTATGCCTCGCCTGGTTCTTTTGAGTATATTAAATTGTGCGACGTCTGTCGCGTATGCCTCGTCTTCCTATATATCTGCTATACTTTGACTACGCCCCCGGAAAGCCTCCCCGCTCGAACCAAACCACGGTCGTGCGTATCCGTCGACGTGATCAAGGGATACGCTCGCTTGTTGCCACTAGTGTACATACACACGTACGCGTTTCTTGCAGGGCCTCCTCATCACCGGCTGTGTGCGCGCCCGCCGACGTAGTCGCCTTCGCCTAGGAACACACCGACCTTCCCTATCCTACACACATCCCACCGTTAACACCACAAGGTGGTGAGCGCAACCGGCGGTGTAACACTAGATCTTTGCCTCGTACTCGACTTCTAGAGGTAAGCGGCGCCCCCACTGAGAGGTTGTCAGCACATTGCACGTTTCATCTATTGAAACTGGACGCACCCTCTGCATCGACTCGCCCGGTAAACCGATGGCCTCAAGCTCCTCTACCAAGGGTCTCAACTTCTCAACAAACCCTATATCCACTTTCCAAACCTTGAGGCGTTTGAGTCCGTACCCTGCGTTTTTTCGATTCAGAAGACAGTTAAGTAGGGGCACGGACGCCGATTCTTGGGAAAGCGAGATTGACTCGAGTTGTGGACACAAGGTGATTCCATCCGTTCCGATGGGTGACAGGGCGTCCCATAAGTTCTCGGATATAGGCCTACAGTACTTCACCGTTCATCTTGACGCCAAACGTATTTTTTTGCTGCCTCTCATTGGGAACTTCATATCATACTATGAAAATAGTCTGGATTTGTAGCACTATACCGTACCTTTGTAACCCTACCAATAAATTAGCCTACTTGTATGATTTAAGTCCTGTGGAACAGATCCGCGAGAGCCCCACCAGGAAGCGCTAGTATCATTCCTCCGGACACTGTCACACCTGTAATGTCACACTTTCTTCATCTGAGGCACTCTCACTCATCACGGTCAGAATCTTTGTGCGGAACGGGGGAATTCACCTCTGAGTCCTCAGCCACTCGTCCGAGAGTCGCGTTGGCCTGGGCACTGTGCTTTCTCCACCAAACCAGACAAGTGTGACAGCTGATGTGTTACGTGTCACTGTCACAATATGTCACACCCAAGTCAGCCTCGCACGAGAATATGGGGGATCTTCTTGAAGAACACATTTTCCTGCCGCGGGAAGAGGGTGTGAGAGAACACAGTGGATGTTTTAATAGCGTGACTCCAGTTTTTACTATTTATTTTTATGTGCAGAGTCTCAGGACCGGCGAGAACGTTTGATCAAATCTCAAACCATGGCGCGTCTTCATCATTTTGCTTCGATTTTATTGCGGAACAATATAACTAGTACATAGGATTATCGAGGGATTCCCTAGCTATAAGGCTATGTCAAAACTGCGGTCTGAATGTAATTGTGGAAGGAGAAATTGCCGTTTGTCAGGAGGAGTGGTGGTGTCAGGAGGAACGGTGAAGTACTGTATCCCTCAAAGACGAAAACTCTATCGAGCGTACTTCCAGATGTGACCAGAAAAATTCCATCCATTCCTCTTTTTCCAAATCCGAATAGTCGAGTCTGAGGGCAGTGACGGATGGTGGGACCAGTGGGAGAATACAGGACATGATGATGTCGGAGGCTGCTTCGTTATCGTCCATGTCTATGTCGAACTGTATGTGACAGCTGCCGATATTGACCTTGAGCGAATCGTAAAACCCATCACCGTAGTCGGGCCAAACCTCGAATATCGGAGGGTTTGGGAAGAGCCGATCCGGGAGATGATCGTCGGGGAAGAAGTCGTCGAGAGATGGCACCACTTGCCAGAGCTCAAACTCGGCGCGAATCCAAAGGGAAGTGATGACGGGGATATCCATGCAGGCCAGCGTGTACCCAACGAGCCATGGAAAGCTATCCAGGACGAGGGATGCGAGGCTCGAGAGTCTCACGATTCGGGGGTGTATTCTCGATGGCCGTCCACGACCGGGATCACCAGCAGGAGCCGTCGTAACGAGAGACTCTGCAATCGAGGGGAGGCCTCAAAGATCTTGAGCAGTTCCTCCTCTGAAATCTTCACGAAGGAATCGCAATCTCTGAAGTCCGGGTGTAGCTCGCGTAGCCCGGTGAGAAGGCTGAACGACCAAGGCAGCACTACGTTAGCAAGGTCGAGCACTTGCAACGGCAGGTCCGGCGGAAGTTGCAGAACTAGCGGATCTGAGATGGAGTCGTCAACGAAAATGTTGATTTTCACGTGTTCGAGATGAGGGAGCGGTCGCTCGAAGATCCATGAAAAGTCGGTAATGTTAGAAGGGTACCCGGAGACTTCCAACAAACGGAATCTATGGCCGTGAAGTATCAGGCTGTCCCTGCAAATGTGCAGTGCCTTTCCGAGGTGTTTATCCCGCTGGGGTAGAAAATCCACGGTTATCGCCTCGAGGTTCCCCTGAGATCTCAGAAATACAATGCGGGCTAGTTTGTCCAACGCGAAATCCGCCTTCTGCAACAGCTTGGCTGTAACACACATGATGTTGTGAATGCGGTGACATGTGCTGAAAATCAGCCGCCAAACGGAGGAGGGCACAACGTCTTCCATGACGTATGATAAGATGTGGATACACCTTAGCACAATAAACTCGGAACTCAAAAAAAAAAAAAAAGATGTGGACGATGATCTCGGTGGGGAGTCGTAGAAGGGGGGAACTTAGCCAGTTCTTTATGCGGAGGAGTTTTGTCAGGTGAACGAACATGGCAGCGATCTCGTTCTCGGTCCTCTCCAGCGCGGTTGCCGTATCGGCCTTGACAAAAGTGTGCATGACGAACTAATGTGGCGATTAGGTGGGCGATAACTGGGACGATTAAGGAACGCAACGGGCGGTAGAGGTGGAGAAAGCGATGAACCTGCTGTCATATTCGAAGTCCGATCGTCACTCGTTCAGGTGGTTTGGAACGTGACAGCGTGATGGTAACACCTAGACGGATCAAACCGGCCTCCGCTGCAAGCAGTGGACACGTCCAAACTGCTCACACAAGGGGTGGTCGTTTTGCAAAAAGAACATGGTTTCTTACAGTGGAAAGGGGATCGAAGTAGGCCTAGCTAAAGATTTGACGACATGAGATTGAATTCTTGTAACTCTCCCGACATTTTTTTGACTCAACGCTCAGCACCAAGAATAACATTTCGCAAAAACTCGAGGAGCAACGCATCTTTATTCTGCCTCGAGCTTAAAGTAAGAACTGTACAGGGTCATGGCACAATGTGGTATTAAATTTGTAGTCGGAGCATGGCTGTGGAAGGGGGAATAGCTGGGTGAACGGTGGACCCGGCGGTCCCGACTTGGCGGGCTGAGGAGCGTTCAACTTCGATAAAACCCTCTGTATAGTTGTTTACGTAGGTGCCAAGGATGAATCGATGAACGTTTAAACGTTTGAACCGTTGGATTTTCCTGTTGCTAGCCGACACGCGGTTTGTGGTCAAGGGATGATTAGATCTGGTTCCTCACGAAGGAACCATCTAGACCGACCAGGGATCCGCGCGCGCTCGTTTTGGTTTGTTGCTCGACTGCACCACATGGCATAAGTTCCATGAGGCGAGGAAATGGGTGACTGTCCGAAAGACTACGCCGTGTGCGCACGAGTCTAGACGAACACTCAGGGACCATCAGCAATACGCTTACCGAGCAAGCGAGTCGGGTAGATGATTTTGAATGGAGAACCCAACGCTTAGACTCAAGATCGACTCAAAAACCGCTCCAAAACCAACTCGATCGCCTTCTCGCCAGCAACAGAGGGGGAGGGATTGTTGATGCAGGCCCAAACCACTCTGCTGGACCACGGGCAGCACGAATTTCGGCTATCGAGATCCTTCTACGACGTTTATAGATATACAACGATCTATCTGGTCTTCTCAGCTACTTACCTAAAGAGTACGGAGCCTATTAGTTTTCCCCCTGATCCACGGTGATCAAGGCCACTTTGCTGTGCTGCAGCAGCGTTTGCCGGTGCCAGCCGCCGCGTTGTGAAGTGGGACGTGTAAGCTCAGATGATCATTGAGATGAAATATTACAATGATGGAGAGTCTACCCAGGGCGTGCTTCCGATATATAGTAGTATGCGGCTTGATTGGCCTGGCCCACCATGACGTTTGGGAGCACATCCCTGCATCGCCACATGAGATCCGAAAACCAGATCTTTGATGATGGTATTAGAAGATTCAAATAGGACCGGTCACCTCCGCTCAGCGAGTGAGGGGAGCTGCAGGGATGTTGCTCCCAAGCGTCTTGTATCTATACTAGCGGAGAGGGTACCCAGAGGCTCGACGGCACGATACGCGTGAGCGTTTGACGCTCTCACGATATGTAGTTCCGCGGGGCTACCGGGTCTAACATTGGGAATCAGTACACGCACCGTGATTATATCGCACTGGCCGATGTCTTTCTATTTACTTGTACGCAAATCAGGAGTTACGGTACACGGTGAACGAGACGTCCCTCTGGGCGCCATATAACCACTTATCAGCATTGGACAATGCTTGTTTGGTTCCCCTCGAGTCCCGCGTCGGGGTCATCTGTATCAGCACTCATCATCCACCACGGATCTGCGTCACGGGAGATTCGCTAAAAGTCCCGAGAGGTGTAATAGTACTGTACTCGCACAAGATGTTGTCCATGCTCGAGAAGCGAGGCTTAATACGCTTCTTGGCGCTATTGAAATGTTGGCGAATCTTCAGAGGCCTCATCTCTCGGTGCTAAACGTTTTACAGCGGTTCCAGAAAACTTTGTCCCTCTCACGATTTTTTTGTTCCTTATGCGGCCGCTTGACTTGAGCCATGGCAATGCAACCGATGTCTTCTCGCTCTGTCCCTGCTAGTGTTGCCGCGAAGTGAGCCAACTAAGTTGATGGCTCAGCTCACGTTTTCAATTGGGCTGACAAATCATTCCCATTTATAGGAGATATAACATCCGATGTAATTCAAAATTCTGGCGCCAATCAGTGAGCTGTAGCGAGCCAGCTCATGTTCAGTTTGACAGCACTACGTAGAGGGACCCGCCTTGAGCGCTTGAGCTGCTGATTGCCATCTACTGTTCCCACTTCTCAACTACATCGTCGATGACATGTGCCCGGCAGCGTTCAACCAGATCCCAAATTCCACCGCTGGAGCCGAGCCCCCGATCTTTCACTGGCCATTTCCCCTTCACGATACATGCGCAAGCAAGAGCGTCGCGTACCAGGTGTCCGGGGGTTTCCTGCCCGTAGGGGCCTCTATCACAGCCATCCCAAACGCGAAGATATCCGCGGGTTTTGGTACAACCTCGATAACCAAAAACACCCCGACCACTCCCGAAAGTCGGTATTTTTTCGACAACTTATGTGCGCATGTGGCTGTTCCCAGTCACCTCAAAAACAATCACCAGCTTCCGGGCGTACGACGGGGGAAATGAGCAAAAACCTAAATGAATGGCCTACTATCCACGCAGGCATGACGGCCCAGAGGACCTTCAAAGACGACCTTTATCGGAACCGTCCCTCGTTTCACCAACAACACCCCGCATACCCACTCGATTGCTCTCGGGTTTACCCCCCTGTATATAACTCTCAATCGATGTCTTTGAAGGGCATCAGTTCAGAGCATGCCCCGTCCCCTCTCGCCCCTTCCTGCGAATGCCGGTCCACTCACATTGATGAGTCCCTTCTACTGCCCTTCCGGGGGATCCGGATCCTACAACCCGACGGTCTGGGTAAGTTCTCGCTCCAGCGACCAATATGTCTTGAATACTGATGGGAGGTGCAGGCCCTCCAGAACCCATGGTTTCGGGAACATTCCTCACTGGCTGGCGCCTTAGGAGAACAGAGCGTTCGTTGTTCCCCGAATACGATGTCACTCTATCGCTGACCTCATCATTCCTTAGAACCGTGAAGTATATCCTGCCACCCAGACGTCCCCCGATGCTCTCGATGGCGATCAAGAGCATGAGCGCATCCTTGTGCCCTTCAATGCTCCTAGTGGTCATCTTCACCAGCCCTCCCCTGGAGCGGTCATTCAAGTTGGACCAGAGACAGCTCCAGAGTCTGAAGGCACTGGCCACGACTACGGACACGAATGCGAACAGAAAGACGGCGACATCAGTGGAACCGGCAACAGCGACGGTTTTGGGGCAATCGCTGACCTCCACGGTGAAGTTCCCATTTTTTGCCGGGTAGGAGACTGCCTCTACTGGCACACGGAGCCAAAACAGATCTGGCGACACAGGAATCGTCACTTCCCGGCTCGCTACGGTTACAGGTGCCCGAACCAAACGAACACCTGTCGTAACCTGGGGTGGCCTTTCAGGCGCAAGGATGCGGTCATTGTCCATTGCAGAGGGTCCCATGAATGCAACAGGGCCCTAGAAGACAACCAGGGGGAAATCCCATGCTGGGGGACTCCCGCAACCGAGGAGGATTTAAGACCAGAAGATCGGACGTTTCACATCCCCTACGAGAGATTTGACGGACGGAGTAGACGTGGCCGTGGGAGAGGTCGGTTCTGACGACGGAGGCTCGCATTGTAGGAACCTAGGTTCTGAATTACATTAGGCTGGGGTTATCCCTTTGCCCGTCGATACCGCAGTATGTAAGGCCCAGTCCTATGCATTGTGTGTTATTATTTTACGTATGTTCCGGATTCTTATGTACGACTCCATGGACTTAGCGTTTGGTGTATGAGATAGGTCTGTGCACAGGCTGTTAGATCATTAAGGACACAAATGACGTTTGTTCTTTCCCCCCGTGGTACAGCGGCCACCCTCGACAAGTCTCGGCCGACTGGCCGGAACCAATCGGCTTGATCTTGTTGGGGCTGCCGCCTCATGCAGTCATTGATCTAGCTAATCAGTGATAGAGTAAGTTTGAATATTGGTTAGGCGGGGGGACTGGTGTTTATGGAACCCAAAGGGATGACTTATCGGAACAGCGCGATGCCAGCCCCCGACTCCTTTCTAATCTTAGGAAGCACCATATTGTGATCAGACGGGGGAGCACTACCATCGCGTCGAACACCGAATCGTGGAGCGCGCCGAGGCAAGGAGGGTGGCGGAAGCGGGCCAAACAAAACAGTGACAGTCGAATTAGCGATCGAGGAGCCTGGAAGACGGAGGGGAATCAATGGTCGTCAAGGTTTGAACGTATCACGTAGACCGAGGCGAGTAGTTGGCGGGGAGACACCACGGATGCAGGTGGACGGCAAGAGGAGGGGCACGGGAGCGGACAAAGGACACCGACAGAATCCGATGGCGTGGCGTGAGAAGAAAT
>Ga0307517_10013518_pt1 | contig 11074 bp, 9 predicted proteins | sample 23_EM_MG_FD_194515 | JGI IMG/M metagenome (GOLD analysis project Ga0307517, IMG submission 194515) | Populus trichocarpa ectomycorrhiza microbial communities from riparian zone in the Pacific Northwest, United States - 23_EM | ecosystem: Host-associated > Plants > Roots > Unclassified | place... | reverse complement strand
CTGCTGCTCACGGTCGAGCCGGGGCATCGAGCCCAACAGGCCCCAGGTGTACGGGTGTCGGGGTTCGTAGAACACGTCCTCGGCCGGACCGCGCTCAACGCACCGGCCGCCGTACATCACCAGGATGTCGTCGGCCAGTTCGGCGACGACGCCCAGGTCGTGGGTGATGACGATAACCGCGGAGCCGAACTCCTTCTGCAGGTCCCGGATGAGGTCGAGGATCTGCGCCTGGACGGTCACGTCCAGGGCGGTCGTCGGCTCGTCCGCGATCAGCAGCTCGGGGTTGTTGACCAGCGACATGGCGATCATCGCGCGCTGGCGCATACCGCCGGAGAACTCGTGCGGGTAGCTGTCCACGCGCTTGTCCGGCTGCGGGATGCCCACCCGGTCGAGCATCTCGACCGCGCGACGCTTGGCGGTCTTCTTGTCGACGTTGTGGTGGATCCGGTACGCCTCCACGATCTGCGCGCCGATCGTGTAGTACGGGTGCAGCGCGGAGAGCGGGTCCTGGAAGATCATCGCCATCTGCCGGCCGCGCAGCTTGCGCACGTGGTCGGGGTCGGCGGAGAGCAGCTCGGTGCCGTCCAGCCAGATCTCGCCGGAGATCTGCGCCTTGCGCTTGCCGTACTGGCCGGCGGTGTGCAGGCCCATGATGCCGAGCGAGGTCACCGACTTGCCGGAGCCGGACTCGCCCACGATGCCGAGGGTCTTGCCCTTCTCCAGCGCGAAGCTGAGCCCGTCGACGGACTTGACCAGGCCGTCGTCCGTGGGGAAGTGCACCTTGAGGTCGCGCACTTCGAGGAAGGCGGTGGGCGCGGGAGAGGCGTCCGTGGGTTCGCCCACGGCGGCCCCGCTCTTGCTGAGTTCCGTCATGAGAGCCTCACTCGGGGGTCGATCACGGCGTACAGGATGTCCACCACGAGGTTGGCGAGAAGCACCGCGAGAGAAGTGATCAGGGTGACGCCCAGGATGATGGGCAGGTCCTGGTTACGAATGGCGTCGAGCACCGCGCGGCCGAGGCCGGGCAGGTTGAACGTCGACTCCGTCAGGATGGCGCCGCCGATGAGGGCGCCGAGGTCCATGCCGAGCATGGTCAGGATCGGGGTCATCGTGGAGCGCATGGCGTGCTTGCCGATGACGACCGGTTCGGTCAGGCCCTTCGCGCGGGCCGTGCGGATGTAGTCCTCGCCGAGGATCTCCAGCATGGTGGCGCGGGTGATCCGGGCGTACATCGCCGCGTAGAGGAAGGCGAGCGTGATCCAGGGCAGGATCATGCCGCCGAACCAGCCGCCGACGCTCTGGCTGAGCGGCACGTACTGCGCGTCGATCCATTTCAGCCCGAAGGCGAAGATCGCCAGGCTGAGCAGACCGGTGAAGTAGATGGGGAGGGAGACACCCGCCAGCGCGACGACCATCGCGCCGCGGTCCCAGATGGTGCCCCGCTTGAGGGCGGAGAGCACACCGGCCGCGACACCGAAGACCAGCCACAGGACGGCGGCACCGAGCGCGAGACCCAGGGTCACCGGGAAGCGGTCGGTGAGCACCGGCCAGACGGCCTGCTCGCTGCGGAAGGAGTAGCCGAAGCAGGGGGCGGCGCAGTGCGTGACGTCGCCGCCGCCGGAGTAGGTGCGACCGGCGAAGATGCCCTTGAAGAACTGCCAGACCTGGGAGTAGATCGGGTCGCTCAGGCCCAGCTTCTGCCGTACGGCGTCGACGGCTGCCGGGTCGGCCTGCTTGCCCACGAAGCTCGAGGCGATGTCGACGCCCGCCCACTTGGGGACGAGGAAGAAGATGCCGAAGACCACCATGACGATGACCACGAGCATCACTGCGGCGGCGAACAGCCGCCTGATGAGGTAAGCGAGCACAGCTTACGGCCCGCCGCGGGGCCGCGGGCCACCGGAGATTGTCCGATGGCCCGCGACCACGCCGCGCCGGCCTTCACCTGCCTTTCGTGCCGTACGGCGGGTGTGCCGGGGTTACTTCTTCGGGTTCTTCAGGCCGAGATTGACGAAGTCGTACGTACCGCTGTAGTTGTCCGTCGTGTAGACGTTCGCGAGGTTGTCGCTGCGCCAGTTGATGAACTTCTCGAAGGTGAAGGGCAGGTAGTACGCGCCCTCCATGATCTTGTGGTTGATCTCGGTCGAGATCTTGGTCTTGCCCGCCTCGTCCAGCGTGGTGACGTAGGTGTTGAACAGACCGTCGATCGTCTTGTCGTTGATCAGCGCGAAGTTGTTGTTACCGCTCTGCGCGATGTACTTGCTGTCCCACAGCGGCAGACCGAAGCCCTGGACGGTCGGGAAGTCCGGACCCCAGCCCATGATGATGATGCCGTAGCCCTTCTTCTTCACGTTCGAAGGGCTGCCGATGATGCCGGTGGTCTGCGAACCGTCGAACTGGTCGATCTGCGCGTTGATGCCGATCTTCTTCAGCGACGCCTGGAGCGACTGCGCCGTGGCGACCTCGACCGGCTTGTTGTTGCGCACCGCGATGGTGGTGGAGAAGCCGTTCGGCTTGCCGCACGCCTTCAGGGCCGCCTTGGCCTCGGCGATGTTGCCGTTCTTGTTCGCGCCCGAGATCTTGTACGGGTCGTACTTCTGGCCCTCGGCGCCCGGGACGGACGGCGGGAGCATGTTGGTGCCGATGTCACCACCGGCGACCGGGCCACCGCGCGCGGTCTGCAGCGAGACGTGGTCCGCGCCGAGGATGACGGCCTTGCGGCACTCGACGTTGTTGAACGGCGCCACGCTCTGCGGGAAGGTCGCGTAGCGGATGTAACCCGAGACCGGGTTGTCCAGGTTGGCCTTGTGCTCCTTCAGGGCGGTGGTGCGGCCCTGCGGGGACATGCCGGTCTGGTTGATGTCCAGGTCCAGGTCACCGTTGAGCAGGCGCTGGTCCAGCTGGTTGGCGTCCGAGAAGAACTGGACGGTGATCTTGTCCGGGTACGCCTTGCGGACCGGGTCCGAGGACTGCTTCCAGTTGGTGTTGCGCACCAGCGTCAGGCTCTTGCCGGGGCTGTACGACTGGAACTTGTACGGGCCGGAGGAGAACGGCTTCAGGCCGTACTTGGACTTGGTGTCCATGTCCTGGCGGACCGGGGAGGCCGAGACCAGACCCAGCACCTCCTGGAAGTCCGAGTTGGGCTTCGGGAGGTGGAAGACGACCGTCTTGTCGTCCGGCGTGGTGATCGCCTTCAGACCGAGCTTGTCCTTGGTCGTGTCCTTGTAGGGACCCTTGTACTCGCCGTTGGGGTCGAGGAAGTCCTTGAGGTACGTCGGACCGCCGGACAGCACGTCCTGCGCCCACACGCGCTCGATGCCGTACTTCACGTCCTTGGACGTGATCGGCTTGCCGTCCTCCCACGTGATGCCGTCACGCAGGGTGTACGTGTAGGTCTTGCCGCCGTCGGTGACCTTGGCGAGACCGGTGGCGAGGTCCGGGGTGAGCTCGGCGCCGGCCTTGCCCGGCTCCGCCTTGCCCGTGACCAGCTGGCGGCTGTAGTAGCGCGCGAAGTCCCACATGAAGCCGTAGTAGCCACGCGTGGTGTCCCACGAGTCGGCGTCCTGGGCACCGCCGAACTTCAGCGTGCCGCCCTTCTTGACCAGATCGGCCTGGGCGACCTTGTTGTTGGCGGCGTCGAAGCCGGCAGCACCGGTCTTCGAACCGTTGTTGTCGTCGCTGCCGCCGCCGCACGCCGCCGTGGTCAGCAGTGCGGCGACCGCAGCAGCGGCGGCGAATGCCTTCTTGCGCCGCCCTGGAGTGCGTTGGGTAGTCACGATCTCGGATCCTCCGGACTAGATGAGAGACCCCGTGCTGGTGCCACGGGACAGATGAGAGTGGTACGGATGTTCAGCGGGATGCCTTCGGGTCCAGCGCATCCCGCACGCCGTCTCCGAACAGGTTGAAGGCCAGGACGGTGATGAAGATCGCCACACCCGGGACCACCATGTACATGGGGTCGGACTCGTAGTAGTCGATGGCGCTCGACAGCATCTGTCCCCAGGACGACGTGGGCGGCTTGACGCCCACGCCCAGGAAGCTCAGCGCGGCCTCGGTGAGGATGTTGGTCGGGATCATCATCGTCGTGTACACGATGATCGGCGCGACCAGGTTGGGCAGCAGCTCCTTGAACAGGATGTAGAACCGCCCGGCGCCCAGCGATCGGGCGGCCTCGACGTACTCGCGCTCACGCATCGAGAGCGTCTGGCCGCGCACCACGCGACCGATGTAGGGCCAGCCGAAGAAGCCGATGACCAGGATCATCACGAAGACGCGCACGTTGGACCCGGACAGGCCCAGCATGTTGTTCGGCATGACGGAGACCAGGGCGATCGTGAACAGCAGCTGCGGGAAGGCCAGCAGGCCGTCCATCACACGGCTGACGAGCGAGTCGACCCAGCCGCCGAAGAAGCCGGCCAGGATTCCCAGGACGGTGCCGAGGACGACGGCGACCAGGGCGGACAGGAAGCCCACCAGGAGCGAGACGCGGGCGCCGTAGAGGATGCGGGCGAAGATGTCGCGGCCGTTGACCGGCTCCACGCCCAGCAGGTGGTCGCCGCTGATGCCGCCCAGCGCCCCCTTGGGGGTGCCGAACAGCGGGTCGATCAGGTTCTCGTTGTACGCGTCGGGGTCCTGCCCGAGCAGGTGGGTGATGACCGGCGCGAGCAGGGCGAGCAGGATGAGGACGAGCACGACGATGCCGCCCGTCAGAGCGAGCTTGTCCCGCTTCAAGCGCTCCCAGGCGATTCGGCCCAGGGAACGCCCCTGTACCGACTTCGCCCCGGCGCTCACTACCGCCGCTTCCTCGGCCGCGCTGGGGGCCGTATCCGCAGTCGGCTCGTGCAATGGTGCCGTCATCTGGCAGGGACCCCTCTCAACCGGCGGTAGCCGGCCCACACTTGCCGCTGTGGCGGCGTGATCAGTCCGTCGTACATCGGGGCACACGGCCCCTGGTGCGGGAGTCTTCAACGCTTTGGTGATCTGTTGCCAGGGTTGGCGGTGAATGGATGCGCAAACGTGATGCGGTCAGGAGGGTTCCGTTATACGGACACGGGGTAACGCCCCCCGGACGCAGGGCACTTGGGACAGAACGCCGAATCGACGCCATTTTGCGCATCTCGCCGCTATCTACGCGCGAAGAAATGTGTCGTAGAAGTAAATCCTGCGGAGAAGCGGAGAAGAGGACTCGCCGGTTCAGTATCCACCACGGACGGGTGGGTATCCGTACCCACCCGCCTGAGCGGGTGCCGCGTGGGCCTCACGGTCGTAGAACGGGCGGGCGTTCGCCCGCAGCCACAGCGCGACCGGGTCGTACTCGTCGGACATCGCCACCGTCGACACCGGCAGCCCGTCCGGGACCGCGCCGATCGACTGCTGCATCATGCCGCGCACCGAGTCCACGGCCGGCGGGCTGGTGTCGTAGACGTCCAGACCGATCGCGAGATACGGCGCTCCGAGCGCGGGCTGCACCCAGGCGCGGCGCAGGGCGCGGACCGCCGGGGTGCGGTGGGCGTTCTGCGTGAGGAGGCCGTAGAACTGGGGGATCTCGATGCCCGGTTCCGACAGACGCAGGGGCCCTGCCGGTTGGCGCTCCAGGCCGGTGGCGATCCGGCGCAGGTCCAGCCAGGGGATGCCGACGCCGCCGCCGGGCGCGTGCGGGTTGAGCCAGAGGCCGAAGTGGTCGGGGTAGAGGGTGCGGGCCACGTCGAGGCCGTCGACCACCTCGTAGGAGCGGTTCCAGCCGCTGGCGGAGAGTTCCTGGGCGGAGGTGACGCAGGGGGCGTAGCCGTACTTGTCGACCTGCATGTTTCCGTACTGGGCGTCCGGGGAGCCGGACTGGCCGTGCCACAGGAGCATCCAGATCTGGCCGGAGTGGGGGGTCGCGAGGGCGCGGAGGAGTGCCTCGTAGGCGTCGTAGCGCCCGGGCGTCACCTGGCGCAGCATGTGCTCGACCTGGCCGGTCGCGGTGTCGCTGGCGCTCACGAGTACCGCTCCTTCTGGTTAGTTGCCCTGCGTTGGAAACAGCTTAAGCGCCCAGTGGGTTGGGGCCTTGTGTGCGTTGGCGAGTGCGGGTGCGTTGTGGCTGAGTGCGCAGTTCCCCGCGCCCCTGGGTGGGTGCCCCTGAGCGAGCTTGCTAGTGACCCTGTGTGTAGAAGGGGCGCACTGTCTGCCTCATCCAGTCCGCCACCGGGTCCTGGGTTACGTCCAGGAGGACCAGGTTGACCTGCCATTGAACGGTGACCTGGCCCAGGGCTCTACCGAGAGCCTCCATCGGGGCCGCTCTCAAATCGCCGTCCCAGTTGGTCAGTTCTACGCCTACGAACATGACCGGGGCCGCCGTCTCGATGGCGGCGAGGCAGCGGCGGGCCGTGGCGACCACGCCGATCGCGGCGAACTCGGCGGAGGCGGCGGTGAGGAAGTCGACCGGGTCGTCCTGCCAGTCGGGTTCGAAGAGGCGGACGCGGCCGCCGCTGGTGGGGCCGTCGAGGGCGGTGCGGCCGATGCGGCACAGCTCGGCCACCGCGAGGGGCGGGAGCGGGACGCCGACCACGCCGCCCGGGTTCACCGCGAGGCCGACCTGCGGGGGCAGCCCGCGCGCGAACTCCACCGCCGGCGCGATCGTGAACGACAGATGCGAGCCGACGACCTGACGGAACTGTTCCTCGGAGCTGAAGACCGGGACGAACGCCTGCCCCTCGATGTCCAGCGTCGGCAGGTCCAGCGGGCCGCTCTGCGGGCCGCCGCCGCTGGGGAGCGGGACCCAGACGAAGCTGCGGCCGAGCACCTCGACGATCCGGCCGCCGGCCGAGGGCATGCCGAGGGACGCCGAGAGCACCTCCTCCAGTTCGTTGCCCGGCCATCCGCCGTGCGGATGCGGGTGGGGGTACGCCTGTCCGGGGAAGTCCGCCGGGAAGTCCATCTACCTACCGCCTGCTGGTCAAACCGCCTGCTGTAACCCTGCTGTGGCTGAAAAGGCTAGCGGCTCAGTCGGCGAAGTCGATCCGGCGCAGCACGTCCGCCGCGTCCCGGTCCAGGAGGACCGCCGAGCCCACTCCGTGCGGCAGTTCGCCGCGCTCGACCGCGCGCAGCAGACGGGCGGCGGCCCTGCGGTGGCGCAGGAACGCGTAGCGCGAGACTCCGCGGCCTCGCTCGCGCTGACCGTCGAGCGCGAGGTCCGGGCTGACGTCGAGGAACACCAGGTGCAGCGTGCCGCCCCGGCGCCCGGCGGCCCGGGCCAGCCAGCCGCGCACCCAGGTCTGCGTACCGCAGTCGTGCACGACGGCTCCGGACGCGGAGCGCAGCGCGCGGTGCAGCCCGGCGTAGTGGGCGAGGCGGACCAGGGGGCGGTAGATCGCGTACGGGAGGAGGCCGGCGAGGCTGGGGACTCGGGATATACGGGCTTCCCAGCGGTCGCGGGTGTCCTGGCTGTCGACGCGGACGCCGTCGCCGCCCGGCACCGCGCGGCGCATCAGCGTGGACTTGCCGCTGCCGGGCAGGCCGGTGACGACGACCAGGTCACGGGGGCCGAAGCGGAGTCCGTGCGGGCTGTGGCCGGCGCGCTCGCGCAGGTCGCGGACTGTCGGTACGGGGCGGGCGGGGCATGCCTCCCTGGCCGGGGCCGAGGGCTGCTTGGGCAGCGCTACGGCCGAGGTCGTGGCGTACACCGTGGTCCTTGTCACCGTGATCGTCCTCCCTGCGGGGTCAGGAAAGGTTCTCCCCACTGAACGTAAAGAGAAGGTAATGCACGGTGTCTCGCGGTTCCGTTCGCGTCCGGCCACAGGCCTGTTACAAAGCCTGTGCGATGATGTGCCCGCCTAACTGCATACCGGCCGCTTGAATCCGCGCGGGAGAGTCCCCAGCCAGCTTTCGCTGGGGCGCCGAAGGAGCAAGTCCCTCCCTTGAATCTCTCAGGCCCCGTTACCGCGCGGGCGAGGCACATCTGAAAAGCGGACCGCCGGCGACGGTGGTCCCACCCAAGGTGCAACCCATGTCCCGCGTGCGGTCATGGCGAACCTCTCAGGTCCCGATGACAGATGGGGAGGAACGACCTCGCCGTCATGCCTTGGGAGACCGACCGATGAGCAGTACCGCCACCCCTGAGAAGCGCCGCACCGCGCTCGACGCGCTGCACCGCTCGCTCGGTGCGACGATGACCGACTTCGCCGGCTGGGACATGCCGCTGCGCTACGGCTCGGAGCGCGACGAACACCTCGCCGTCCGCACGAAGGCCGGCCTCTTCGACCTCTCCCACATGGGCGAGATCACCGTCACCGGACCGCAGGCGGCCCAACTCCTCAACTACGCCCTCGTCGGCAACATCGCCTCCGTGGGCCTCGGCCGCGCCCGCTACACCATGATCTGCCGGGCCGACGGCGGCATCCTGGACGACCTGATCGTCTACCGGCTGGCCGAGACGGAATACATGGTGGTGGCCAACGCCTCCAACGCCCAGGTCGTGCTGGACGCACTCGTCGAGCGTGCCGAGGGCTTCGACGCGCTCGTCCGCGACGACCGTGACGCGTACGCGCTGCTCGCCGTCCAGGGCCCCGAGTCCCCCGGCATCCTCAAGTCGCTCACCGACGCCGACCTCGACGGCCTCAAGTACTACGCCGGTCTGCCCGGCACGGTCGCGGGCGTCCCCGCGCTGATCGCCCGCACCGGCTACACCGGCGAGGACGGCTTCGAGCTGTTCGTCTCCCCCGGTGACGCGGAGAAGCTGTGGCTGGCGCTGACGGAGGCCGGGGCGTCGGTCGGGCTGATCCCGTGCGGGCTGTCGTGCCGCGACACCCTGCGCCTGGAGGCCGGGATGCCGCTGTACGGGCATGAGCTGAGCACGGAGCTGACCCCCTTCGACGCCGGGCTCGGCCGGGTCGTGAAGTTCGAGAAGGACGGCGACTTCGTCGGGCGCGGCGCCCTGGAGGCCGCCGCCGAGCGCGCCGCCTCGCAGCCGCCGCGCGTCCTCGTCGGGCTCGTCGCCGAGGGCCGCCGGGTCCCGCGCGCCGGATACCCCGTCGTCGCCGACGGCCAGGTGATCGGCGAGGTCACCTCCGGCGCCCCCTCCCCCACGCTGGGCAGGCCCATCGCCATGGCCTACGTCGACGCCGCGCACTCGGCGCCGGGTACGACCGGTGTCGGCGTGGACATCCGGGGCAGTCACGAGCCGTACGAGGTCGTGGCACTGCCGTTCTACAAGCGCGAGAAGTGACAGTCGTCGTAGCGTCACGCCTGTGACCCGGGGCGGATCGCCCCTGCCTGTCGATGTCCTCCGTAGTCCCCCATTCATCAGCACTCCCCCGCGTACAGGAGAATTCAGGCCATGAGCAACCCCCAGCAGCTGCGCTACAGCAAGGAGCACGAGTGGCTGTCGGTCGCCGAGGACGGCGTCTCGACGGTCGGCATCACCGAGTTCGCGGCCAACGCGCTCGGCGATGTCGTCTACGCCCAGCTCCCCGACGTCGGCTCCACGGTGACCGCGGGCGAGTCCTGCGGTGAGCTGGAGTCGACCAAGTCGGTGTCCGACCTGTACTCGCCCGTCGGCGGCGAGGTCACCGAGATCAACGAGGACGTCGTGAACGACCCGTCCCTGGTGAACTCGGCGCCCTTCGAGGGGGGTTGGCTGTTCAAGGTGCGTGTCGCGGAGGAGCCGGGCGACCTGCTCTCCGCCGACGAGTACACCGCGTTTTCCGCCGGCTGAGGAGTCGTACACCCATATGTCTGTAATGAACACGCCCCTGCACGAGCTCGACCCGGACATCGCCGCGGCCGTCGACGCCGAGCTGCGCCGGCAGCAGTCCACGCTGGAGATGATCGCCTCGGAGAACTTCGCTCCGGTCGCGGTCTTGGAGGCGCAGGGCTCGGTCCTCACCAACAAGTACGCGGAGGGGTACCCGGGCCGTCGTTACTACGGCGGCTGCGAGTACGTCGACGTGGCCGAGCAGATCGCGATCGACCGGGTCAAGGAGCTGTTCGGCGCCGAGTACGCCAATGTGCAGCCGCACTCGGGCGCCTCCGCGAACCAGGCCGCGCTGTTCGCGCTGGCCCAGCCCGGCGACACGATCCTCGGCCTGGACCTGGCGCACGGGGGTCACCTGACCCACGGGATGCGGCTGAACTTCTCCGGCAAGCAGTTCAACGTGGTCGCGTACCACGTGGACGCCACCACCGGTCTGGTCGACATGGCCGAGCTGGAGAAGCTCGCCAAGGAGCACCGGCCGAAGGTCATCATCGCCGGCTGGTCCGCGTACCCGCGCCAGCTGGACTTCGCCGAGTTCCGCCGGATCGCGGACGAGGTCGAGGCCTTCCTGTGGGTCGACATGGCGCACTTCGCGGGCCTGGTCGCGGCGGGGCTGCACCCCAACCCCGTGCCGTACGCGGATGTCGTCACGTCCACGACCCACAAGACGCTGGGCGGCCCGCGCGGCGGCATCATCCTGGCGAAGAAGGAGTTCGCGAAGAAGCTGAACTCCTCCGTCTTCCCCGGCTTCCAGGGCGGTCCGCTGGAGCATGTGATCGCGGCCAAGGCGGTCTCCTTCAAGGTCGCGGCCGGCGAGGACTTCAAGGAGCGGCAGCGGCGTACCGTGGAGGGTGCGCGGCTGCTGGCCGAGCGCCTGGTGCGGGACGACGTGAAGGCCGTAGGGGTCGACGTGCTGTCCGGTGGTACGGATGTGCACCTGGTCCTGGTCGACCTGCGGAACTCCGAGTTGGACGGTCAGCAGGCCGAGGACCGGCTCCACGAGGTCGGCATCACGGTCAACCGCAACGCCGTCCCGAACGACCCGCGGCCCCCGATGGTGACGTCCGGCCTGCGCATCGGTACGCCGGCGCTGGCGACCCGCGGCTTCACGGCCGAGGACTTCGCCGAGGTCGCGGATGTCATCGCGGAGACGCTCAAGGCGCCCTCTCCCTTCGGGGAGGCCGACGTGGCTGCGCTCAAGGCCCGCGTGACTGCGCTGGCGGAGAAGTACCCGCTGTATCCCGGGCTGTAGTTCGGCCCACCGGGCGGCAGTCGCCGTCGGGGACACCGGCGCACACTGGGAGGTGCGCGCCGGTGTCCCGCCCCCCCGTCGCCCACCAC
>Ga0307517_10013517_pt1 | contig 11074 bp, 6 predicted proteins | sample 23_EM_MG_FD_194515 | JGI IMG/M metagenome (GOLD analysis project Ga0307517, IMG submission 194515) | Populus trichocarpa ectomycorrhiza microbial communities from riparian zone in the Pacific Northwest, United States - 23_EM | ecosystem: Host-associated > Plants > Roots > Unclassified | place... | reverse complement strand
GCTTCTGTAATATTGTTTTAGTTTGTATAACCGGATCATATATTGCTTTCCTTTTGGGTTCATTCTTGTTCTTCCTGTATGTTGGTTAATATTGCTTCCATGATTTCTTCATGGTGGTTCTTCTTTAAACAATTCCATCGCAAAGAGATATTATGTTCTGGAATGACATAAATTGTGCATACTTTTTATTTTTCTGTTGGCTATCTTTATTGTTATTTGCATAGCGCATCTTTTTTTTTGAGGAAGTCTCTAATTGCACTTTTTTGTACTCAAGATAGCAGTTCCTTATACATGCTCCTTGCATGCTTGGATAATTTATGATTACAGTAAAGTCACGAGGATAATTCATGTTTATTTTAAATAGTTTATGTTCAATTTAGGAATTTTTTTTTTATTTCCAACTTCACATCTAATTATATAACCTTGGCTGTATCTTTCTCTTCAGGAAGGAGGTTTTGATTTGGATATGACATATATCACTGAGAATATAATTGCTATGGGATTTCCTGCTGGTAACATGAGCTCTGGGTTTTTTGGTTATGTGGAGGTAAGCAGATCAATCTGCACCATAAAGTTGCCATGTTGTCTTAACTAAATACTTCAATGTTAACGCATCTAGCTATCTGATGCAGGGGTTCTATCGAAACCACATGGAAGAAGTGATCAAGTTTTTTGAGACCCATCACAAGGTAGCAACACATTCAGTGATATTTGTTGTTATTGTCTTTCTCTATTTATTTTTTGACTTTCACATGACTTCTATTCCTTTTTTTCTGTATCAAATATTGTAACATGGTGGCTCCATTTGATATTTAGCTTGTTCATTATTGTTAGATTATAGGTCAATCTCAAGTGTATAGTTACATTTAGTCTGTATTTGCTGCTTCGAAGGGAGTGGCTCTTGTCATGGTGGATGCAATGTGCTGTACCTTTCTGCTCAATTTGGAACATGACATTGAATCTTACGCATCACCTAAATTCATGCATGTGCGATTTGGATGGAGCAGCTCTGTGCATGATGTTTGCATTTAGCACTCTATGCATGCAACATGCCTTCTGAGTTTCAGCTACTGTTGCATTCATTGATATTTGTCCTCTTGATAAGAATGCTGAGTTCTGCCTAGTGTGATCTTAATTTGTTGTCTTCCCACTTTTCTCAAAGTTGGCTACATCTAATGGGTAGTTATAATTTACATCTTTGTGCCTAATGTTGCAAACATAATTTTTTTGGGGGGCCATGTCTCAGCTCAATATAATAAATAAAAAAGAGACTTCCTGGTTCTGAAGTTAGCTTCTCCATTTGTGAAGCAGTTGAATTTTAATTTTTGTTTTATTGCTGGTTTTGGAAGATTCCGTTTTACCTTTGTTTACTTTCTATGTGCAGGACAAGTATAAAGTGTACAATCTTTGTTCTGAAAGGCTGTATGATGCATCACTGTTTGAAGGAAAGGTGAATATAACATTATCTATGTCGTCGTTTCATGTTTAATTTCAATCTTGCTGAGGCTGTTCCTGGTACGGAGTACGTGGAGGAACACCATATGGTTGATTCTCATATCTGCTATGTCAAACTCTTGCATCAGGTGGCTAGTTTTCCATTTGATGACCACAATTGCCCCCCAACACAGCTGATAATATCATTTTGTCAAAGTGCTTATTTGTGGTTAAAGGAGGATATTGAGAATGTTGTGGTTGTGCACTGTAAGGCTGGAATGGCAAGGACAGGGCTGATGATTTCTAGCCTTCTTCTGTACTTAAAGGTCAGAAATATTAAATGTTCCTAAATGAAGATGAGTTGGAAGGAACATAGAGTGTGACACACTAATGTTTACTGCTGAGATTTTTCACCTTAGACTAATTTTTCATCTTTCTTCAGTTCTTCCCTACTGCGGAGGAGTCTATTGACTATTACAACCAGAAGAGATGTTTTGATGCAAAAGGGCTTGTTCTGCCCAGCCAAATTGTGAGTTAATTATTGCATGTTTATTAAAAAATGCACATTGAGGATACTTCCTCTATTAGCTGAGGTTCTATATATCTTGTCTAAGATTTTTTTTTCTTTTTTGAAGAGATATGTAAAATATTTTGAGCGTATCTTAACATACTTCAATGGAGAAAACCAGCCAGGGCGTAGGTATACTTCTGGCTCAATGTTTCTTTCAAGCATCTGTGTTTTGTAGCTACTGACATCACCATTTATGCAGGAGCATGCTCAGGGGATTTCGGCTTCACAGGTGCCCATATTGGATCAGGCCATCTATTACCATCTCTGATCATAATGGTGTGTTGTGTTATGCTTGCTGTGCATTTTTTATTTAGCTTGGCGGTCTATTTGACCACAAGAAGGTCAATTTCTGCTTGTTTCATTCCTGTTTTTCTCCCTACCTACTTTATTATTGGTCATTATCTGGGTCTGCTGTATTTGATGGTTTTATCTGCGTATATATAGCTTATTGATTGATCTGATCGGGTTCTCAGATCTGGTTTTCTTTTTTGTGAACTCTGTAACCTGTCTTTATAATGTTTAGTATGTAGGACTACATTGCATAGGCTTGTAACAAGCTCAATTTGTTTTTCTATTCATTTATTTCTAAATAATGATCATTGATGAATTGAAAGACAGCTATATTGACTTGACCCTTGCCCAATGAATACACGTGTGTGCCTGCCACTCAAGCATCTAGGTGTATGTGTATGTGTATGTGTACAAGAGGAGTGCCAGACCGCATTGAGATTGAAAATAAAAATTTTGGATTTTCTCTAATGCTTTCCTCATTCACAGGTGTTCTCTTCTCCTCAAAAAAGCATCCCAGAACCAAGGATTTGCCGGTAGGTCTCATTGGGTGCAAGGCAGCGATTGGTATCATGCCAATACTCTGTTAAAAGTTTTCTTCTGGACCTCTGGTGTCCATCCCAAGATTTTTTTTAATTCTACGTTGAACTCTGCTGGATTCTTTTACCCCTTTTAGTTTTCACAAATGTTTCTTTCTTTGTGCAGCCCGAAGATTATTGGTTTAGTGCTCCCAATAAAGGAGTTATGGTCTTTACTTTGCCAGGAGAGCCTGGTCTGACGGAGGTGTCTGGAGACTTTAAAGTTCATTTTCATGACCGCCAAGGGGATTTTTACTTGTCTGCTCTCTAGCCTCCTCTCTCATAAATGGATCCCTTTTTAGATTTTAAGAATAGAATGAAGTTCCTTACTAATGCTCCTTTGCAATTTCAGTTGGTTGAACACGACATTTATGGAGAATAGACAAATTTTGAACACCAGCGATATTGATGGGTTCATTAAGGTACAGGACCTTGAATATTTTGTTGTTAATTTTTTTTGAATGATTGCCTACCCGTGGAGCAGTAATAATCAACTAATCCTGAATAGCTAGATCTTTTATTTATTTATTTATTAACTAGAGTGAGAATGACTGTGCCTTTGGCAATATCAATTTCAGCCTTCTCTATCTGCATAATAATCTGCCCAGATTTTGTGCAGAGGAAACTGCCTTCCCCAGGATTTCAGGTTGAGGTTGTGCTGGTAGATAATGATGGCTCTGTTTCAAGTGGGTCAAATGCTGAAACTGATGTGAAGAAGTCGGATGAAGGTTCAAGTACTGCTCCCGCATCAGTTGAAGCAGCTACAGCTACAGCTGAACCAAACCAAAATAAAGATCCAGGAAGTAATGATAAAGATGATGTGTTCTCAGATGGTGAGGCAGATGAATCAGTATTTTCCAAACGAAAGCAGGCTCAAGCATCCTCTGCAGGGGGACAAAGTGCTGCCACACCAGCACCTAGTCCTGGAACTGATAGTAAATCAGATCAAGTTGCAAGTTTAACCCAGGCAACCGAACAGTTTTCTCTGGGAAACAGGGGCTCCCAGCAATCACATGCCACTAGTCAGCCGAAAAGTGAAGTTGTAGGTGGAACTGTCTCAAGCCTTGAGGCGAACAACTCCCATAGTGAATTCAAGGCAATGGCTGCAGATGCATCCGTCTTTACCTTTGGAGATGATGAAGACTACGAAAGTGACTGAGCAAGGAGGAGCGTTGATGTCTTCCTGCAAGGATCTGTACATAAATCAGTTTGCTAGGCATACGTGTACCTGTTGGTGATCAATCCATATGTTTTGTCAAGTTCTTTATCTGGCTTATTGTTTTTGTAAGTCGAAAGGCAGGCTGGAGGCGACAATAATTGTGCATCAATTAGTGGAATTGTTTCATTGTTTTTATTGGAAAAAGAAAATCGTACTGCTCTGTACATTAATAAATTTAAATTATCTGGAAAGAGTTGTAAGCTCATTTGCTTTTGGTTCCTGCTTTCTTCTTCTTCTTCTTCATTGTTCTTAACAATAATGAAGGTGGGTTCTCCTAGTTGTATTTCAGATTGTAAATGTACCTATCCTGGATCAACTGACGCTGTTTCTTAATTGTAAGAAAAGAGAAGCATGCTGGTTTCAACTGTTTCCTTGTTTTTTCGGGAAAAAATATTTTAATATGTAAAAATTTAAAACATTTGTGCACCTCACAACTCTTGAGCACTCCCCGACATTGTTCCACGCGCTAGCCAACTCAACCAAGGTAATGAATTGTTACTAACCGATTAAATAATATATTAAAGTTTTTCACTATTCATGTAACACAACAAGCATCATAATTATATTCAGTCATTTTAATATATTGGTTGTCTCCCTAAATTAGCTTCAAAACCAAACAAGCACCTTCCAAAACTGCCCCTGATCCTTAGAATCACTAAGATAATTAAAACCACAAAAGTGGTACTCTTTAAGTTACCAAGTTTTGGATTCCTAAATCAGTAAATCTCCATTCTATTTCTTCCCCGCCTTGCAAACATTTGACTATTGAAACTCAAACCTCACATCCGACAATGAGAAATAAGAAATGTATTAGCCAGCTACTAGTTTGCAATGGCTCGCATTAAAAAAATAAATTAAATGTTAAAAAAATATTTAAATTTTAAAAAAATTATTTGATATTATTATTAAATTTGGTTAAATTTTAAAACTTCTTAACCTGGCTTCTTTTTTAGCATAAGTTTAAAATTAAATTATATGAGAATTATTCTAACATGAACATGACAGGTTCAAAGACGTCTTGAACGTGATTTAATTTTAAGAAAATCAATATGATATTTTTTTAATATTGAGATGTTGACATGTTAGAATGACTCAGGTTTCATGATTTAACCTATTAATTTGTGATTCAGGTGATGGATTCTATTGGGTTTAATAACTTTATTTTTCTTAATTAATTTTTACTTAATTATACGATAATAAAAATAAACACTTATAAAATTAAGTACAAATCAAATATCATGATTTTTTTGAGATTGTGATGTTTTTATAGATAGTAAACTGAAATAATTTATAAAAATAAATTTAAAATTAAATAAATATTGAATAATGAAATTAATAAAAAAATAAATAATGTAAAAAAAACCTTCTTCATTCTTTTAAAAAACTAAAAGTAAAAAAATGAAAATTAGAATTTAAAATTAAACACGCTAGCAAACGAGAATGCTAACGGCTAATTAAGAAACTAGAAACTAGAAAGTCTTATCCGTATCGTGTGGCACGATATTTTATATTCGATGTATCTTCCTGTATGAGAAAAAAAATCAATGCTTTTATTTTCTTCTTAAGAAAAGTCAGCGCTTCCTTTTCTTTTTTCTTTTTTTTTTCTTTCACTTAAAGAAACAAATTTCTATAGTTTTGGCAACAAGAGAAAAAATCAATTCTTTTTATTTTTTCCAAGACAATAAAGAACACATCTCCCTTTGTTATAACAGATTTTACATCAAAAAATATGCTTAACGAACAACACTCATGAAATTTTTCTAAATTAAAAGATAAAAAGAGACATAAATCAAATTATAAAAATCATATCAATTATAGCATTATACTCACATAAAAAATAATATTTTTTTTTTAATTTTGAGCTAGTTTATTTATTCGGCTACAACATAGGAAATGACACTCTTTTTCTTAAAAAGTGTGCAGGCATTAATGTTTTTTTTACATTAAGAAAATTTTAATTGCAAACTAAAAACTTAATATATGAGTTCATTAAAATAAATCAATTATATATTTCGATAAATAATAATAAAATTATAAAAACATATTTTTAACGAACAATACTTATAACTTTTCTCTAAATTAAAAGATAAAAGCAACATAGATCAAATTATAAACATTATATCAATTATAACATTTTACTCACACAAGAAGTAATTTTTTTCTTAGCTAGTTTATTTATTAATCCCGACCAAAGATTAAATTGAAAAGTTAAGATAAAAATATTATTTATTATATTTAAAATTAGATCACTAAAATTTTGACTAGGTTAAATTAATGAAATTAATTTTTACTTTGTCAAATCAAACCTTAACTTAACACCAAAACTTATCTTTAACAATACAAAAACTCATATAAAATCAACTGGAAGATAACATCAGACATAATACCAAATTAATTTAATAAAAAAATATTAATTTGGTAATAAAAAAAATTTAAGTAACCAATTTTTTTTTAAAAAAAAGAAAATAAGAAAAATTAATAAATAATAAACAGAAAGCAAAAATATCTAATAAAAAAGGATATGAATGAAAAAAAAGTTTGAGGTGGTTGATTATCCACTTAAATAGTGTTTCAACTCAATTTTTTTTTGCATGTTTTTCCACCTCTGAATTCATTCTTAAAAAAAAAAAAAAAACTGACTTTTAAAAGGCAGGAGTTTCGTGGCAAATTACAAGGACCGTGTTGTTTACGAACCGACTGAAACACAGCAACCGGTTAACGACCCGGAAAGTACCCACAAAATCACCGTAGTTCTTCTTCAACTCCAAGGACATGGACATCCTTTTTCTAAAAAGAAAAAACCCACCAACCATTACCATATAAATACAGCTTTATCGTTTCCAGAAAAAAAAGAGTAGCGTTTCATTTATCAGCCTCAGGACTTGGTTTTTCCTTTTCGTGATCCGACAAAAACATTATAAAGAAAAGTCTAGACATTTATTAGGTTTCTATTACCAAATCAATAAATATACTGTATCCGTCTTGTACAATGTCAGTTTCTACTATTCAAGGCCGGCTTCTTGAAGTCACTGGTAATTTTTTTTTGTTGTTGCTTAATTCTGTTTTATTTCACGTGATTAAACAAACCCTTTATTTTCTTTTTTGTTTTCTTATGGAATTGATTGTCATTTGAGATTTTTCTTTGATGCAGTTGTTGGGTGTACTAAACTGAAAGACACTGAATGGATATCAAGACAAGATCCTTACGTTTGTGTTGAATATGGTAGCCATAACTGTCGCACAAGAACCTGCACAGGTACATAATCTTCTAGGAGTATTAGTCGATTTTTAGATCGCAATTTGGCTTTGATTTCATGTTTTGTTAAAAACTGATATTCATGTTTTCTTCTTTTTTAGATGGAGGCAAAAACCCTACATTCCAAGAGAAGTTTATGTTTACACTAATTGAAGGGTTAAGAGAGATAAGTGTTGGTGTTTGGAACAGCAATACCCTATCTCTTGATGATTTTATCGGCAAGGGAAAGTAATTAGTCTTTAACCTTTTGATCTAGTTATGATTTTTAAAGCTGACTCTTTTGGCTTTTGGCTTTAAATTGAGATTGAAATTTGTTTTTCTTTTTTGCTATGTTACTGTGTATAGGATTCAATTGCACAAAGTTCTTTCGCAGGGCTTTGACGATACAACTTGGCCACTTCAAACTAAAACTGGAAGGTAATTATAACTGCAATTTGCTTGTTTTTTTTGTTTTTTTTTATCGGCGAAGGAGAATTGGTCTAGCTTTTTTTGTTTAGTTCCTTGCATTTAGTAATAATATCCTGAAATGGTGGTTTCTATTTGAGTAGAATGGAGCCATAAGCTACCATTGAAAATATGTGTTTTGATTTTGATGGTATTTAGAATTAATGATGGATTGGTAAAGTTGGGGCTTGAACACGAGACTTTATGTCTCTTGTTTGCTATACTAATGAGCTAAAAGCTCTTTGGTATATTGTAGTATGGAATTCTTAACAATGAAGGGGCCCGGGGATTTTGGATGTTGAATTGGATGTCGGTTAAGAGAGCATGTACACAGATAAATGTGAAATATTGTTCATTGACGTGCTGTTTTATGCTTTTATTTTGTGGTAATGTTGTACCATATCAGAAATTAATTGCAAATCATTTTGGTGCTTTCTGCAATTTATACTTCAGTTTATCAACTTTTATATGGTAAACTTCTTCTCACTGTCCCCTGCATGGCGTGCAATTAAGTGAGGTTTCTTCATCTGAATGCTTTCAACTTTGTGAGGCAAGGATGGAGAAAAAATTACCACTAAGTTTCAAACATGGGACAAGGATTCTGCCTTCCCTCATTGGGAGAGGACATTGTCTTTCCATTTTGAGGCTGAAAGAATACAATTCTCTGCTTCTCTATAGAGTGATTATTTTGGAGCAGAGATGAATTGGTTCATAGAATAGTTTCTTCCTTAAGAAATGCTCACAATCCCTCCATTCTTCTACCAAATTAGCAAGGTTTATTTCATGCCAACATAAAGGTGCATTGGTGCTCCTGTATTAGATATCAAATATACCAAATATGCTGTGGCGTGGCTTTGATAATATATACACACAGACATATTGTTTTTGTTCCAGAGCATGGTGTGTGATTTATTCACTGGTTACATATGTTTTTACCTGTTTGGTAATAGTCTAACAGTACATCTCTTCTAAAGTGTGCCTTTCGTTTTTTCTCCAATCACAGGTATGCTGGAGAAGTAAAATTGATAATGCACTATGCAAATGCCAACGTAAGCTATCTTGCGATTACATATACTGAAAATACCCCTTATCTTTTACCTACGAAGATATTTTGACTGCTGGAAGCTGAATAAACTGTCATTTCTTGCAGAAAGCAGCAACAGGCTATGCTCCTTCAGCACCACCATGTGTATACCCTGATCCTGGAGTCTCACAACGCTATTTACCGCCACCTGCGCATGGAACTCCTCATGCACAACCACCGACAACCTACCCAGCTCCATCTCCTTATCCCTCATACCCACCTAGTTCAGCATTTCCACAATCAGCGTATCCCCCACCACAGCCTACTCCTTATCCTCCTGCACCGTACCCAGCATGTTCAGCATATCCCCCACCACAGCCTACTCCTTATCCTCCTGCACCGTACCCAGCATGTTCAGCATATCCTCCACCACCATATCCACCTCTACCACCATATCCACCTCCACCTCAAGCTTCACCCTACTATCCTCGAGGTAACTAAATGGTACATTTTCAAATTCTTTCCTATAGATACTGATATTCATCCTGGTAACAATTTTTAAACAATCATTTCACCCTTTTTAGGTCCTTTTTTTGGAACCTATCCTCCTCCACCATACTAAAATGATGCTTCAGATGTCAAGTGCGAAGAAGCAACACGTAGAATGTGCTGAAAGTAAACCGGATTTTGTTTTTTTATTTAAAACAGAAGAATCAGTCTACCGGTTGATAACCAGTCGACTGGTTGAATTAAATGAGACAGTCGACCAGTTCAGAAATAATAGACTGGTTAAAATGACATAATACGTTTCCTATTCAGATTATGATTTTCTTTAAGTAGTTAAATTTCTTGTTTATCTAGGATTTAAGATCTATAAATAGACTTGTAATTAGAAGCATAATTAATTTGTAAAGAGGAATACACGAGAAAATACTTAATAAGATTGTCTTCCTTTCAAATCTTCTTCCTATTCTTTAGTTTTGTATCTTTGTTTTGTTGATTATAAACTATTACCACACTAGTTTTTTCTTCTAATAAGTGGTATTAGAGCTTGTTTTTGATTGTTTGATATGACCAATATAAACTTCTCCCTTCAATGTCCTCGTTTGACAAAGAACAATTATAAAATTTGATGTATTCGTGTGAAAGCCTAGCTAGGTTTTCAAGATGTGTGAAAAATAGTTGAAAAAGGCTTTGAAAAGCCTATAAAAGGAGCAAAGTGACTTCAGCCTAAAGAGAGGATGTGCAAAAGACGCGAAGGAATGATCAACAAGCACTTACAATCATTTACCAATATCTAGATGATGTCACTTTAAAGATAGTGGTTAATGCAACCACTTTCGGGCAAGCATGAGAAGTTTTGAAACATCAAATCAAGGAGTTGACAATGAAGATGAGACTTGGCTTTGACATATGAGTTTTGAGCATATAAATTTTGATAACTTGAAGATAATGGCACAAAAAAAGATGTTGAAGGGTCTACCATCAATTATATATCTAAATTAGTTGTGTGAAAGATGTTTAGTGGGTAAACAAATCCGCAATAGCTTTTCAAAGGAGTCTATATCTAGAGCAAGTCAATTTCTACAAGAGATACATGCAAACGTATCAATATTTTTTATTGATGATTATAGTAGAACATTAATATGTTTTTTAAAGAGAAAGTCTAATTTATTTAATTGTTTAAAGAAGTTTAAAGCATTAGTTGAAAAAAGAGAGTTGTTATTCTATAAAATCACTAAGGACATATAAGGGGTGAGTTTTGTTTTAATAAGTTTTGTGAAAATAATGGTATAAGAAGACTCCTAACAATGCTTAGATACTAATATTCATCCCGGTAACGATGTTAAAACAATAATTTCTGGAGTTTTTGGGAGTGTGGTAGCGGTTGCGGTTCAAAGTGCTTTTCCTTCGGAAATGTATTAAAATAATAATTTTTTATTATTTTTTAAAAATTATGTTTTGACACCAGCACATCAAAACGATATGAAAACATAAAAAAATTAATTTTAAGAAAAAAAATTTAAACTTTTGAGAAATAAGTTTCAACCGTGTTTTCAAACATTGTCTTTTTTGAAATCTATCCTCTACTGCCATACTAAAATGATGCTTTAAAATGTCAAGTGTGAAGAAGCAACATGTAAAATGCATTGAAAGTAAACTGAATTTTAATTTTTTAAATAATAAAAAAATCGATTGATTAATTAAATTAAATTAATCAGTTAATCGGTTTAAAAACGGTCAACCAATTAAGAAAATA
>Ga0307517_10013516_pt1 | contig 11074 bp, 7 predicted proteins | sample 23_EM_MG_FD_194515 | JGI IMG/M metagenome (GOLD analysis project Ga0307517, IMG submission 194515) | Populus trichocarpa ectomycorrhiza microbial communities from riparian zone in the Pacific Northwest, United States - 23_EM | ecosystem: Host-associated > Plants > Roots > Unclassified | place... | reverse complement strand
TTTTAATATAAATAATAAGATATTCCCTTGGTTTTTTCCACTTGTTTAAGATGAAAATAATTAAAATTGGAGATGGTTTTTACTTTGCTTACAACGATACATTATCGATGAATGAATAGGTATTTGTATAATATTAGATAAACATGCAAGTATTAAAAATAAAGTAGCAAAAATTTAGCATGAACCTTTAGGATACCATCAGTATTGTGTCTGATATTTTATTAACAGCTTCAATCACAAATTTAAAGACTCATCTACAAAATAAGATTTGATAAAGATGTGTTATGAACCTTCAATGCATAAACTTGATTTATGGTTCTCGAGAATGTGCAAGTTAGACTCAATATTAAGAATGGCTTGAGCTGGAATAAAAAAAGTTGGCACTTTTTTATGATAGTGGTCACCAATATGGCAATATGACAACCAATCTATTTGAATTATTTAATCAAATCCCGAAAGGTGCTCGTGCAATTCTTATTTTTGCTTTAGTGCAATTGACATTCTACAAGTGTAATAATTATTGGATCGAACGGAGAGGTCAAACAAATAATTCCATTCATTGTGGAATAATATGGCGGCCAACAATTTAGGTTAAATTGATAATTAATAAGGATAGATCGATGTTGAACAATAGATTTTCGATGGGCAACATCCTTATAAAATTAGGTGTTGTTAAAGAAGTAAGATGAATAGTCAGATTGAATAATAAATAGTTTGTCGACCATGTTTACATGTTTTTGCATGTTGCGCTAAAAATCGCTTGGACTTTAAATAGTATATTGATAATCATTACACTATTCAGATCTACATATTAACATATGACTTAACATTTTGTCCATTAACAAATGAGTTAGAATAGAATGGTGACACAGGATCTCAAGTAGAAGCAGACTCATCTAGATGGAAACTTGGGTATGGTCGACGAATGTCAACTCGTTTGTATAACAAGAAGGATACAAAGAAGGAGCATGCACCTTATTGACGGGGTATATGCAATGAAACAAGCCATAATAGAAAAACATATCCAACTCGACAACGTATATTTGTTAATACATTTATATTGTACTTTGTTATTGCTTTAAATCCATTATTATGTTTTTGTTTACAATAATATTATACTAATTGAATATTACATTTCACAAGTATTATTACATAGGATACCACACATGTGAGGTGGTAAATCTTCTTCTCATGGAGGGCATACACATTGGGAGGCTAACATGCTTGACATGCCTAATTATTTTGCTTAAAAGTTTGTCACTTTACATACCTAATGAGCATGCTAATACTTCTGTCCTATAGTTATTAGATAAACATAAATAAGATAATGTATTTGTCGGCATCGTAAGTATATTTAACTTCAATTAACATTCTCATTGCTTAACATTCAATATACTTATATTTTAAACTGTGTTGCAGGATGAAGTTAAGATACTACGTGATAGGGTTAAACCATTTATGTTTCAGACGGGTTTTGTATATATTAGTTGTTTGAAGCACATTAAGCTTGATCACAACTTGATCAATGCATTGATTTAGTGATGGAGATGTAAGACGCACATGTTCCACACAGGGAGATGAAACCCATATTACAGGATGTAACGGTTCAACTTGGAATTTGCATTAATGGATATGCAGTCACATCTGATGGGGTGTGTAATCGGGTTGCGATATGCGAGTGTGCATTTATATTAACACCATTTTCTAATGAATTGAAAGGGGTATTATACGTCTTAAATGGATTGAGAAGATATTTTTCATACTACCAGATGATGCTGATGACGAGATCTTATGTATGAATGCATTAAATTATTATTTGAATTTGTGAAGTATATATAAAATAGTTTGATCATTAAAAGCTTATGCAAGTATGCCAAAGTGTATATATTGCATATATTTAACAGCCTTTTATTCACATATTTCACAGGGATATGTGTGCCTCTTATTTATCTAACGTTTCTTGAGGATTTTTAACATGATCCCCACATATAGTTAGGGTTTTGCTGTTTTGACATGCCTCTTCAGACATCTATATATTGCATGTATGAAGGGAGTAAAACATGTTGAGGGATGTTTACTACTTTTATAGGTATAAATGAAACAGTTTAGAATTTTCATTTGCGTTTCAAGTGTTTGTTGGCAATATGAAGAAAAATAACTATTATGTTTTTTTAATAACTAATATAGTCTTAGGAGCATCTTCATATGAGTCGACCTCAAATTTTAAGGAAGTCAGTTATGATTGTGTAGACTATAAAAATTACACTTTAGCTCCTATTAGGATGCAAATAATCCAATGTTCAAATGTTGCTTAAAAAAGCTAATAGTATTATGATTTGTAATGTTAGGTGGTGTGTGATCAAGATGTTTGATAATAATCCTACACATGTATTGTCATTTTATCAGAGCGAGCTAAATAGGCCACAACCTATCCATGTATTTTTTGAACAATTTATTTCATAATTCAACTTAACTTTTACCTATTATTTCCATTTAATATTCTTGACACTTGTATTTAGGTCATGTGTAATCCATATGAGGATGTTAGAATAACAGTTGCTCTTGTTGTTTGCATTAGCAAGATAAACATATAGACATTAATGGTTCCACTGGTATTTTTTGAGATGGTTGAGCTACATTGCCTAGATCGAGTAATGTGATAGTTCGACTATAGACAACACATTCTAGTAGACATTGATACAAGTGATGGGTTACACGCCATAAATCGTTGGGATAAAAACGACGATTACAATTGGTTAAGCCACCATAGAACTTATATATCATAGTGGGATGCAGAAGGAACAAGATATTTATTGAAATACATCATGTGATTACAGAGGAGAAGTATATGATTTGGTATATGGATATCACGCACTGGTCATTACACCAAATCTCGAGCAAGTTCTTCCACCGATAAACTTGCAATACGAGTCATCGATAAACTTGCAATACAAGCATCATATTTAAAATACCTTAAGTAATGATAAATTTTTAGAATTAATATATATTGAACGATGTGTTTTATTTATGGAACCTTTAACACGTGTATTTGATTATTATTAGGTTAACTTGTTTTTACCAGAGGATTGAAAGGCCGCCTTTGTGCTTCATAATATTGATGAAGAAAATGAAGGGCATATCTATGTGTCTTGGTGGTTCATTGTTTGTCACAATACTCTTACAAACTTTACAGAGACATTAACTCTTGATGATGTCGTGGTCGGAGATGAGGCTACTCAGGCAGGAAGTAGTTGTGCTATTGATGAACCTGAGTCATCCAATAGATGATGTAAGCATAGATAGATGGACTTGCTTATATGCTTTCAATACATTTTATTGTGTTGTTTTGTTAATTATGAGTTTGATGTTGTGTTATTTTGTTAATTATGAGTTTGTAGTTAATTTTAGTATATTTATAATATTGTTTATTGTAACTTTTTTGGTTTGGGGCTTGGGTTAGTGGAGTTGAGATTGAGATTTTTTTTATATACAACTTGGAATACTAGAATATTTGAAGTACTAAAATTGAAAATCAAAATCTTACTAGTCACCATGTGAATGAAGATAGCATGATTGTTTATTGAGTTTAGTTTTAATTTGAATATCTTTTAGTTTTTGAATTTACATGTGTCATGAACCAAATAATTATAAGATTAATAAATCAAATAACCATTGGAAGTAGAGTTATTATGCAATTCATCCTAAATCCATATGGATATTTTATTATACAAATTATTTACAAGACATGAAAACAGGAAAAAAAAATAGTTATTATGTAATTCACCATAAATCTTACAAGACATCTCCTAAATCCATATAAATTTGTTATTATAAAAAAATAATTACAAAACATGAAATTCATAAAAACAATAATTACAGGACATGAAAACGAGATAAACTTTTTAGTTATTAAGTAATTCATCATAAATCTTACAAGACCCCTTTCAAAAAAAAATATTTTTATGGTTTATTATATACAAAGGTGGAGATTTAGCTAGAAGAATTTTTAACTATTTCATTATCTGTTGTATTTTGAAAATACGATGTGTAAAGAAATTGTAGTTTGTAAACATGACATTTATTTGATATCACGTTGCATAAATCTTACAAGACCCTCCTAAATCCATATGAATTTGTTATTATAAAAAAATAATTACAAAACATGAAATTTATAAAAAAAATAATTAGGGATAAATTTTTTAGTTATTATGTAATTCATCATAAATCTTACAAGACCCCCTTCAAAAATTATAATTTTATGGTTTATTATATACAAAGGTGGAGATTTAGCTAGAAGAATTTTTAACCATTTCATTGTTTGCCATGTTTTAAAAATGGGAGATGTAAAGAAATCGCGGTTTATAAACATGATATTTATTTGATATCACGTTCCATAAATCTTACAAGACCCCTTCTAAATCCATATGAATTTGTTATTATAAAAAAATAATTACAAAACATGAAATTCATAAAAAAATAATTAGGGATAAATTTTTTAGTTATTATGTAATTCATCATAAATCTTACAAGACCCCCTTCAAAAAATATATTTTTATGGTTTATTATATATAAAGGTGGAGATTTAGCTAGAAGAATTTTTAACCATTTCATTGTTTGTCACGTTTTGAAAATGCAATATAAAAAAAAAATCATGGTTTGTAAACATGACATTTATTTGATATCATGTTCCATAAATCTTACAAAACCCCTCCTAAATCCATATGAATTTGTTATTATAAAAAAATAATTACAAAACATGAAATTCATAAAAAAATAATTAGGGATAAAATTTTTAGTTATTACATTATCCCTAATTATTATTTTTTATGAATTTCATGTTTTGTAATTATTTTTTTAGTTATTAGGAATACAATTTTTAGTTATTATGTAAATTCATCATAAATGTTACAAGACCCCTTTAAAAAATATATTTTTATGGTTTATTATATATAAAGGTGGAGATTTAGCTAGAAAATTTTTTAACCATTTCATTATCACGTTCCATAAATCTTACAAAACCCCTCCTAAATCCATATGAATTTGCTATTATAAAAAAATAATTACAAAACATGAAATTCATAAAAAAAAATAATTAGGGATAAAATTTTTAGTTATTACATTATCCCTAATTATTATTTTTTTATGAATTTCATGTTTTGTAATTATTTTTTTAGTTATTAGGGATAAATTTTTTAGTTATTATGTAAATTCATCATAAATGTTACAAGACCCCTTTAAAAAATATATTTTTATGGTTTATTATATATAAAGGTGGAGATTTAGCTAGAAGAATTTTTAACCATTTCATTATCTGTCGTGTTTTGAAAATACAACATGTAAAGAAGTCGTGGTTTGTAATTATTATTTTATTTCATTGTCAAAGAACAATCTCAACCTAATAGCTTAAACTGTTAGGTAAGGTTTCAATATATTATTTATATTATTCTCTGTGAAAGCCTTTTGGTCTTCAAACTTACACAGGTCCACATTACCTTGTGTTTAATTTTTATCAAACAAATAGGGATGATGAGATTCGAACTCGTGATCGCTTGGTTATCAAAGCTCTGATACCATCTCAACCCAATAACTTAAGTTATTAAATAAAATTTTAATATATTATTTATATTATTCTCTGACACAATATCATCTTAATTTTCCGTGCAAAATAAACACAAAATCTCCTTTCAAATAAGCACAAAATCCCCTCTACATCCCAGTATCCGTGAGATCCTCTCATTCAGCAACTATAGAGACTCAATCATAACCACTTTGTACTACACCCAATACTACTGTTGAGCTCTCAGCTGCTCTCGTTGACGACATTTTCTTGAATTAAACTTCCTATCAACACATCATTGGCAGATGTGTTAATTTAGAACGAGATTTGCCACAAAACCGAAGACATTAATTCTTATGAACTAAAAGGATTGCGCTATTATTTTCATTAATCTTTGTTCCACAGTTTCACTTTCATGTGTAAATCAAAACCCACAAAATGCTGAAAAAACGAACAACAAAGCGAAGGAATTTATCTTCCAAATTGGTGTCGAGAAAGACAACCATCTAATAACAAAACCATCTGATCGGATAAAAAAAAAATCACTCATTCCTCTTCTGTATGGAAGCGTATGTGCTTCCCTTTCGGAGTTGGCAAACCTTTCAAGCGTAAATCATCATCTCCACAGTCTACTACTTCTTCAACAATCTCATCATCACTGTTGTAAACAAATCGTGTGTGCTTTCCTTCAAACTTGGCCATTGCTTTCTCTTTCACACTTATTTGGCTAATGCCTTCACAAAGCTCATCAAGCAACCCTCCAACATCAGCCTCCTCCTCCTCTTCTGCCTCTTCATATTCATCACGATAATAATAATGCTCTTCTTCTTCCTCCTCTTCTTCAATTACTTCTTCCTCATCTTCATCATGGGTGCTTGCATTGACCTGAATTGACCAAATAGAGGCATTGTCATCATCTGCCAATGATGACTTGTCTTTGCTTTCACTTGTTATCACTTCACAGTTATCTCCTTGGTAAGTCAGTGCAGAAGAGCATTTTGATGAATCAGAACTTTCAGATTTCTCAGAGAAATCCAGCATTAATGACCTCGTCAAACTCTTTTGAGATTCAAGACTCTCTTGTTTCTTCACATTAAAGATCTCACTCACCTCCTGCCATTAAGATAGGAACCCAGATCCAATGAGATCCAAAAAAAAATTCGAAGTAATAGTTGATAAAACTCTAGATTATCAAACACAAGACAACCTGTATACTGGTTGCAATTACATAAAGAAAATAACCTACTATCTTATATTTTCAGTTTCTTTCATAAATAAATACTCAACTCAAGATTTCCAATTAAAACAGTCTGTCAGGAACAGGTATTGTTACCTGACAAATCTTTAATTTCTCTTCAATAACTGGCAAGGGAGTGACAGAGGCCAAGACAATGTCATCTCCAGAAAGATTAGGGACCTGAGGAGTATTTGCTGGAGTTGGTGCAAGAAGTCCCATTGGAGAATTAACAAATCCTTGAAGATGCAGAAAAGGACGGTTCTCCAAAGAAAGTTTTGAGAGCTCTGCCTCTTCTTCAACTTTCTGCAAGAGGGTTTTCACTTGACCCCTAAGCAATGCCTCTCCCGACCCAGGTGTGTTGGGGATGTTGTTCTTGGCTCTACTGTTCTTTTGCTTGGCTAATGCTGATGATGGAGTCTCTAAAATTCCCATTGCAATCCCAACAATTGGTGAATCATTTGTTATATCAATAAGTGCAGACCTATCTTGTAGTTGTTGTTTTGCATTCCTTCTTCTTGATTTCGTTACACCCTTATCAGAAGAATCTTCAATCTTCCCTGAAATAGCATCAACAACCAAGAAATCTCAACAAACAAATCTAGAAACTGTATAAAGATATTCTTTATGAATCCAAGATTGAACAAAACCAAGGTTTAATGCAAAACCATTATTTCTCAATCTTTGAATCTCAAACACTTACTTGAGAGGGGAATATTGTTGTTGGTGTTAAGAGCAGCAACAGTTTGTGATCTTGTAACTCTTTTTGTTGAAGATGGGGTCTCCATTGAAATTAATTCAAGAAGGGAATAAGAAAAGGAATCTGAGAGAAGAGAATGAGAGAAAAATACAAAGCAAGAAAGTAGAATTGAAAGCAAAAAAATACAAAGTAATGGATGTTTTTGACATAGTAGATAGGGTTTATAAAGTGAGAGAATCTGACCGTTGGAGCCTAAACACAAGCACACGGATTCACACATTTGCAAGGAAACTAGCCGTTATGGTGGATTAATTTTGAATAGTGTGCCTCCGGTTTTCTTTCGTACAGTTCCTTTGTTTGGGTTGGAGATTTGGACTTGCTATTATTGGGCTGATCCTTTTAACCGGAAAGAAATAATGGAACTTTCTAAAGATGCCCACTTCCTTTGATACATTTGAAATTTTTATATATATATATAAACACACACTGTGTGTGTGATCTTCCAAGAAAAAATAAACTTTTTTTTTTTTAAATTTGTGAGAATAATTGGGTTAAATTAACGGGGAAATTGAAAATAAAATAAAGTATTAAGTGATTTACTTCCAAATATGAGCATCTATATGAGTTTTCAAAAAAAAAAAAATCCTCAGCAGGATAAAAGCAGGTTTCGACCTGATTTTTTAAATAAGTTTTAGCCCCAGAGACATGATTTCTTTATTCAATTATTTCTTGTTTTTTAGATTTTTTTTTGTGAAGCAATTTTTAATGCACGTTATATATGTACGTTTAATCTGTTCAAACTATTATGTACAAGGTTGTCAAAAATATTTTTAACACGACACAAAAAATACAACATAAATTTGAATAATAAAACAAATCATAAAATTATAAGTATTTTTTTATATATAGTTCATACAAACCAATAAACAATTCCATCGATAAAGATTATTTGAAGATTACTCTTAATGAAATTTAAGTAACAGCACAAAGATCATTCGGTTAAAATTAGGTTAGATTGCCATGTTTTAATAAAACTACGAGATAGGTAAACTCGAATCGGTGAAGATATGGATGTCTCAAAGTTACCTTAAGGAAACTCCAAGTAGAGATATGGAGTTTGTTGGAGAGGAGTATTTTCAAGTCCTAGCATCGCCTTCTTTCTTTCGAGACTCGAGATGAATGAGTTTGAAGATATGAGATTCAAGATGCATGACATGCTCGCTGCATGCATGATTTTGCCCAATTTTTGACAAAAAATGAATGCATAACCATGGATGTCAAAAAACTTGGTGAACCAACAACGAAGACTCTATATGAAAGGGTTCGTCATTTAAGCAAGAAGCTCTTAGAGGAGACCTTTTTTTCTGTGTCCATTCGCAAATCAAAAGGTCTTTGTAGCCTCTTGATTTACACTATAAACCCTAGGAGTTGCACTACCTGATGTATTCAAGCAGTACTTGACATTGAATTTATTAGGGTTTTCAATCAAAGAAATACCAAATGAGGTAGGGAAATTGATACATTTGAGACACCCCAATTTGACACATTGTTTATTTTTGTTTTCCCTACCAAAAACCATGTGTAATTTATGTAACATGCAAGCCCTAGATGTTTTTTTTTTTATAAACTCGTAAATTCAGGTGTAAAATCATAATTTTGCACGAATTAAGTTTTATTTTACTGATTTTCGAGTTTATAATTCAAATTTGCATGTTAAATATATATTAACTTCTAAAATTATATAATTTTATAAATTAACTTATGTTTTTCACGACAATTATTATTTACTAATAAAGGTGAAATTGACATAACCAGTGGTAAAAAGTTAACATTATTGGTTAGTGATATTTTTTTATAGTTAAATCCTTTCATTTATTTTGTGTGGACCTAGCAATTAAGCCTAATTAATTAAGACAAGATTTATCCGATGATAGAGTACATTATTGATTTATTATCATTATATCTAAAATAAATAAAAAAATCCTATGAAAATGTGTGAGTATTAATTGGCCCCTATATCATGTAATTATTACAAAATAATGGTTATTAAATAGTGTTAGTTTTACCCAAAAAATAATTAAAGCTGGATAATAATTACTGGGGTAAATTATGTTAACTATCTTATAATTTGATCACGGAAATATCTTAGTATCAACGGGTTATTTATTTTTTAGAGTGAAGTTTTATAGAGATGGTTTGAAACTTTTTTCTTGTAAGAAATATTAGAAAAAAGTCGAAGAAGTTTTTTTATCCGATTTGATCTTGGATTTTTAGATCAATTAGAAAGTATTTTAAAGTTAGAAATGAGTTTATTAAAGTTCAATGTTTTCATATTAAAAAAGTTGAAAATAATTTTTAGAATCCAGAAAAACACCAACCCTGACTTTATGAGCACCAGAGATGGCCAGAAATCAAACCAGTTGACATCATATTGTTAAGCCAATGTGTTATCCATCTTATTGGTGAAAGAAACTATATAAAGTCAAGGGAGCGGGCTCATCCTTCTTGTATGGACTCTTTTTAAATGGTTCTTCAATTTTATTTTATTTTAATTTAGAATGAAATTAAATAACTAAAATTATTAAAATGATATTTAAGAAATTATCCAATCTTTTCATGACTTTAAAATAAGATTATATTTTTGTTATGTAATATTAACAATTACTTTGGGAATCATTATATATGAATCTAATATGATTTGTTTTTAAAAAAATAAACACACTCATTAATATTCAATGATAATAAAACATGTTCATGAAATAAAGATATGTTTTTGTAAAAATAAAAAATACATAAATAGAAAATTTACCTGATAATTTTTTTAAAAGTTTAAATAATTGTTTTTTATATATATAGATATCTATTTTAACCAGTGGAAAGGTAGATAGAGACGGTGGGTAGGTAGGACGGTGCTGGGTAGGCAGGCAGGCAACTTTTGGACTGTTAGTCAGGAGTGAAAATGCACGTGACGACTCCTCACCTTCTACTAATACTATGCAAAGACTTCCCTTTTTATTTTATTATATAGGAATTCTTGTGATTTTGACACTATTCTTTATTATTTATTTATTTATTTTTGGAAATCTCCCTGCATCACACATGACGACTTTAATTATGAATGAAGCTATTAATCCATGTCTGTTTTTTCCTCTTTTTATTCAAAGTCGGACGGGGTAAGTACGGCAGGTTTAGGTTTTGATGAGAATTCAATCCATGCCTGTTTTTTCTAAAATATGTTTGAAATTAAGGACATGATCATGTGTTTTATTATTAAATCTAAGTAAATAATTATTTATTTGATTGCTCATAACAAATCGCAATTTGTGGAAAAGAATTACACAAAAGAGTATAATGGAGGCTAGAGAATGGGGGCAGAAGATTAATTATGTAATGGCTCATCGGCATTTGACAAAAGTAATTAAAAGGGAAATCAAACAAAATTTCTTTAGGAATAATCACTATCAGATTTTTGCATGTTACCCGTGGATTATTCTATTAGTATTTAGACACTGGTTTTGTAAAAAATACTTCAACCGACATAATCACATACCGTTACTGTTTGTCTAAAAACTTATCGTTGGTA
>Ga0307517_10013515_pt1 | contig 11074 bp, 15 predicted proteins | sample 23_EM_MG_FD_194515 | JGI IMG/M metagenome (GOLD analysis project Ga0307517, IMG submission 194515) | Populus trichocarpa ectomycorrhiza microbial communities from riparian zone in the Pacific Northwest, United States - 23_EM | ecosystem: Host-associated > Plants > Roots > Unclassified | place... | reverse complement strand
AATATCGAACACATAGGGTGCCGCTAGCCTATTTGGTCCGGTAAGGCGTTGCTTCAGTAATTTCTCTACAAGGTTTTGTCAGCAAGTGATGTGGGTTTGAAAAAGGAGAAGGCTTACCAAGATACGCTCCTTGCTTACGAATATTTTCTAGCAAGTTTTCTTGTTCAATGACATTTTGTACAGCCAATGAAGCGGCACAGGCCAGTGGATGTGCCTGTCTACCCTATGGAGTGTATTGCATTGGCTGAAAAGTTGACGAACTTGCCTGGTAGGTATGACCATGTTTCCACAAACCTGCGTGATCGCGTATGCCATCGGCGATCTTCTGCGACATCAAGATGGCACCAATCGATGCGTATCTATTACGATCCTTTCATTGCCAAATCGTTTAAATACGACTGGGCGGGTTTACGTACCCTCCGCCCAACCCTTTTGCAACGGCTTGAATATCAGGCTAGAAGTTCTTTGAACTTGATCGCTCTTGCAGGAAATTTTTAGCCGTACCGCAACATTATCCCCGAAAGACTCCCAAGCATGTAGGGTTCCCATTCCTGCGTGAAAATATTGTTACTGGGATATGTAAATGGGTTCAGGGAATGACATACGTCCCATGCCACTCATCACCTTGACCCCAAACCATCAAATATAAAATCAGGAATATAGATGTGGGGCGTACCTCGTCAAGAATGAATAACGCTCCGTATTTGTCGCAGACAGACTTCATAGCTGATAGCGCAAGACGTTCAAGGAAGTACCCTATGGAAGAATGAAATGAAAATAAAATACCTTTGAAGTAGCCTTTAGGAGCTGGTAGGACTCCAGTGGTAGCACCCACAACTGTCTCTGCAACAACTGCGAAACGCGCGTAAGTCACAGCAAGATTCGGTAGGAAAACACCATACATCCAATGACTGTATCTGGACCAAGCTGAAGGAATTTATCCTCCAGTTCCTTTCTCAGACGCTCCACGTATTGTTCTTCATTTTCATCTGCACGTTGGAAGCGCTTTGCATACGCCGGAGAAACATGGTGAAAATGATCATCATCGAGTATATCGGCATAAGGAGCACGGCGAATAGGATGATACGCTAAAGACAATGTTCCAAGTGTATTTCCATGGAATGACAATTGTCTCGCAATGAAGTTGGCGCGTTGGGGTTGACCAATTTCAAAAAAATACTAAGATAAGGGAGTTGTCGATAAAAGACTTCCAGGGTCACCATCGTTACGTACCTGCCTTGCAAGCTTCAGGACACTCTCCATAGCCTCGGACCCTACATAGAGTTAAATATCATAAATTTTATGATCCGAAAGAACACCAACCTCCAGAAGCGAACCCACACAAGGCGAATGCGCCGTTGCTAGTGTCAACGAGTCTCTTCGCAAGCGCCTCGGCGGGCTGGTTGGATAGCTGCATGTTATAGACATCTAGGCCGAATTTTTTAGCGACGATAAGGGTGAGCGAGGATTGAATTGGTCCATACAGGAAACTTTGTCCACTTGATCTTTAATTGCCTGCATTACCGTTGGGTGGCTGTTACCCAGACACGCAACTGCAGCGCCGCCAACGCCATCAATGACCCTTCGTCCATCTTCGAGATCAATGTAAATTCCCTCAGCGGCCAAGGCAATAGGGGGTTGCCATGGGGTTCGGTGAAGAATGTTGGTAGGTTTCAAGGTCTTTGATTCCTTGAGAACATTCAAGGAGTGGGATTGCCGGGCTGAAACGACAGCAGGAGACACGGACCGCGAATAGCCAAAATGATATGGCGACATCCACTGTATTCTGTGATAGTTTTGCCTTGGTAGAGACAAGAGACGGTGACGCATTGTGAGTTAAAGAAGAAAGCTTGGGAAAAGAATTAGTTAGGGAGTATGTGAAATGAAGACGTATTTATGCGTCATATGGTGCACAAGGCATATCAATCAGAAGACTGTCCCTGCGTCGAGATGTTGGCATTATCCAGATTCCACGGATTTACTTCCTTTAGAGCTGTGAATCGAAGAATGGATAAGAGTAATATCACTTCCAATCGCGGCGATTGGAACCCTGAGGTGGGAACATGTATGAATTCGGTCTGCGATATCGATGCTTTGTAGTAATAATAATATAAGGACTATCGACTGCTTCAGGGTTCATACACTTTAGGAGTTGGGGAATGGTAAAGGGATGACTGTGAGCCTCGGGCCGTGAACGCCACTGGTGCGAACTGAACCCTTTCAACCTTTCAACCTGCGTCTTCTACATGTGACAATTCCAATTCCATGCCATCCACGAAACCCAAGAGAGAAAAGCCCACTCGCGAAAGAAAGACCTTGCACGATTTCTTTAAATCGACACCTCTCGGACCTTCTTCCGCGGTCGAACGCGAAACCGCGCAAAAGGCAGTCGCAAGGTCCTCTGCGCGCGCTTCCTTGCAACAAGAAATTATCGAAATAGATTCTGACAGTGAAGATGCAGTCGAATTTGTCGAAACGAAGTCCTACAAGCGCCGAAAACTGAGCCCCAGGAATACAGAAGACTGTTCCAACCTCCAGATTCTTGACTCATCGGTTAAAGCGAAGTTCTTTTCACCCGGGAAGCCCCTGAATTCTGATCATCGCACTGGACTTGTAAACTCTCAAAGTCGCCCACGCAAACCACATAAAAATCCTTCCCAAGATCACATTTCCTTTGGAATCCCCACCCTCCTCCTACCGAAGGCATCTTTAGATGTTGAACAACAACGGACCTCTGTTTTCGAGAAACCATACTTGCATGAAACTCAAACAAATTGTTTTATTGAGAGTTCAGGTAGAACCTCTTCATTCCTTCCCATTGTTGCATCCAGTTCGAAGGAGATTTTCATGCCCACGAAAGAGTATGTTGACATCGACCTCACTGTTGGCAATTGGGAAACTGGAGACGACGAGGGAGGAGATTCTGAATTAGATGGACGCGTCAAAGGCGAATTATCTGTAGATATCAACATGCCTGGTCCCAGCACTCGCAAAACCGAGGCAAGTTCGGATGATTGGGAAGTGGTCAGTTTTCAAAATTTCTTCCTCAACAATTGAGCTCAGGCATGTGTGATCCCCAGGACGCGTCCTTAATTGATGATACATCTTCTATTCCATTTCTTGATGGTGGACCTGAGCTACAAACAGAATCATCTGAAGCACCTCAAGCAGGGCACTCATCCTTACGCTCTCCGCCACGCATGTTTGGGCCTCCAGTGCTTCTCAGCTGCGATGGGAAGCGCCCTAACAATGACAAGGGTGCCATCGGTAACGCCTTTTCAGTTCTCATGTCCTCCTTCAAGGAGAATGAGGTCTGGCGAGAGGCGTCCGTGGCAGAGCGCAAGACTAGTTTCCCCCAGAAATCTAATGGAGGTCGTCGGAAAGCGCCGTTCTATAAGGTTTTGCAAGGGATGCCTGTGGCCGTCGACGCCTTCAGATATGGGGCGATACCCGAAGTGACTGCATACTTCCTGACGTCAGTCTTGCATTTTCAGCTGTTGTTTAACTGATTCATGATTTCCCTCTAACAGACACGCACATTCCGATCATTATACGAACTTGTCCTCCACTTGGAAACATGGCCCTATATATTGTTCCCAAGGGACCGCAAACCTCATCGTGCATATGCTCTCCGTTGACCGGAAATGGGTCCGCCCATTACCAATGGATACCCCGACTCTAATTCCCAATAGCGGAGGCGTAACGGTGACCCTTATCGAAGCGAACCATTGCCCAGGTTCATGTCTGTTTTTCTTCGAAGGTCCTCAAACCGTCAACGCCGGCGACAGCAATTTCAAGTCGCCCTTCATTGGCTCCTCGAAGACATTTCGATATCTCCATTGTGGTGACTTCCGTGCGTCTCCAAGGCATATTAACCACCCTTCTGTCAAGGGGAAAACTATCGATCATGTCTATCTTGACACGACCTATCTCGACCCTAAAGTAAGCCCACATTCATCTTTGCACATTGAATGACTTCGGAATGATGTACAGTATACATTTCCTCCACAACCTTTGGTGATATCAGCATGCGCAGAACTCGCGAGGCGCCTCGTACGAGGGCAGCCGACACAGGAAATGAAAGCCACGATGCTGTCATGGGTGTCGACTTCCGAAACTAAAGGGAAGGACAAAGAGGGCTCGAAACCGTTGGTCGTTGTTGGGTTCGCTTATGCTGTTTTTAGATTTTGTATCAGTCCAAGACTAACCTACATCACCAGTACCTATTCCATCGGCAAAGAGAGGATAGTCAAAGGTGAGGTTCGAAACTCAATGTGATGTGATCAGCAATTTACGGTGGTGTACAGCAATCGCACATGCTCTGAATAGCAAAATCTATTGCGATGCTAGGAAGACCGCGATCTTGAAATGTCAAGAGGATCCAGAATTAAATGCTCTTCTGACCCCAAATCCAAAGGATGCCATCGTCCACCTCGTCCCTCTTTCCACAATCGCCACTGACCACTTGAAGGTCTATCTTGACCGCTTCCCGGGGACCTACAACAAAGTTATCGGGTTTCGACCGACAGGTTGGACGTAAGTAATTGAAACATTTTATTGAATCCCTCACTGATTCAAGGTATAGGTTTTCTCAAGCTGCAGGGACCAACCAGCTTCCATCCATCGCGAGTATTCTGGCTGATTCATCCATCCACAACTACACGTACACCGATCTCAAGGTATCGAAACAGTCAACAACCACCATGCAGCTCTATCCCGTTCCTTATTCAGAACATTCGTCATTTTACGAATTAACATGTTTTGCCATGTCATTTAGCTGGGTGAAGATGATCGCAACCGTAAATGTAGGTAGCGAGAGCAGCCGTGCGAAGATGGCAAAGTGGGTAGCGAAATGGGAGGCAGAGAGGAAGAAGCGTGGCAAGGACATAATTGTACCTCATCACCACCCAGATTACTGGTAAATGTCAGCAGGAATCATAGATTTATTTCTGCAGTCCGGCTAGGCAGGTCGACAGAATCATGGTTTTCGAGTGACATGAGTGAAATTGCGCATTGACAGGGGGCATAAACGAAAGAGAAGGAAGCGGTAGAAATCCCAACCCTTACTCCGCAGCACGCTTCCTTCTGACATCCCTCTCCTCCGAGATGGTGAGCTTGGTACCCTTGCCCTTGGGCAGCGATATCCAAGGCTTGATACCCTCACCGATGACGAAAATGTTGGTTACGCTAAAACATGGTTAGGGTGAAAATGCCTCACAAAATTGAGGTTTAGCTTACCGGGTAGCGAATGTCCTGTCAAGAGAATCCTTGACGTGAACGATATCAAAACCTCCAATGTGCTTCTCTCGATGCACAATGACACCAGCCCTGCCCATGTTACGTCCGCCAGTGATCATGACAATGTTGCCTGTGTCGAACTTAACAAAGTCTGTGATTTTTGCCTGTTCAATGTCATACTTGACGGTGTCGTTAACACGGATATGGGGGTCGGGATAACGGATGGTTCGGCCATCGTGGGTGACGATGTGGGGAACTCCACCGTTGCCGATAGCGACGCGACGGACTTTCAGGAGCTTGTAGGTCGCTTCCTCAGGTGTGATGCGGTGGATCGTGAAACGGCCCTTGACATCATAAAGGAGACGGAAGTGCTCTCCGGATTTTTCGATAGAGATAACATCTAAGGATAACTGCGTCAGACTTGCCTCTTAGATGAATGAATGCGAAACGCACCCTGGAAGCCAGCAGGGAAGGTTGGGTCGGTGCGGACTTTTCCATCGATTTTAATCAGGCGCTGTTTGACGATAGAGGTGACTTCTCGTCCAGTCAAAGCGTACTTTAGCCTATTGCGGAGGAAAACTGTGAGGGGGAGGGATTCCCGGAGCTTGTGGGGACCAGGGGAGGGGCGGGTAGCCTATAAGGTTGAAAAAACGAAAGGTTGGGTCTTCTACCAGTTTCCAGAGATCCATGTGAACGTACATAAGTTCCGCCCAACTTGTCCAACATCCATGAAGAAGGGGCGCTCAGGCGCTTCAAGTGCTTTTTGGGTCCGCGAGCCTAGTAAAAACAGAGGATCAGTTCCAATCCGCAAGCAGGGTATGGATCTTCCAAGAACACGTCGGTAAAAGGTATCCAAGGCGAAGCTGGTGCATCCATCGATTGGAACCAGAATTTCGTTCAAACAAGCGCCAAGACGTGCTCTTGGGTACCATCTGGACGGAATGTACGCACCATATTGTGCTGGAGTGTTCTTGATGGAGGCGGAGGGTGTCGGCTTGCCCGTTGTCGAGAGGCTTTTGGCGACTCGTGTGGAAAACCGAGACGTTACTTTGTCACAATATTACGTCAGTCTCGTCACGTTCAGCCTCCAAGCTCTCATTTTTATTTGGAATATAAATAAATACCAGTACAGACATCGTAAATAAGATGAAAAGTTGACTAGGAGGTGATACACTCTACATATGCACACCAACTAGGATTAAAAAGTTAAAAAATGTGCGTAGCTTGTTCGCGGAGCATCGTCAGTTCACTGATTAAATGAAGATTTAATTATGCCAGAACAGTTGGCGGTTGGTAATGGTGATGATGGTGCAAATGCGGATTCTTTCTATCGTGTTGTCCATGTCCATGAGGAATTGGCAGTGGAATGGTTTCAGAAGGAGGCGAATCGTTTGATGGGGGTGGCGAGGGGTATAAATCTACCGGCGACCCGACAGTTTCCTTCACTGTCGGCATATTTTCCGAAGTTTTGATATGCAACGATGCAGTAGGTGGTGGTCTATGGTGTTGCTGAGACGACTGCCCATAGGCAGATATGGAAACTCCTCTCGTGCGTCCGTATACCGACCCAGACCCAACAGCCTGTATCTCTGCTGTTTGATATTCTGAGCTTACCTCGGGAGGGGTATCCGTTCCAAGCATCATCTTCGAGTCTTCTTTTGTTGTAGGTAACATCATGTCCCATGCAGCCTCTATCCTTCGCAGTTTCTTTTCACCTTTTTCGACATCGCCCTTTGCATTGTTGTACATGTAAAGCCCCGTAAATGTCATACAGATTCCAAAGGCCTGCATGGGGTGGACGGATTGACTAAACCACACGATGGCGATGCAGATGACAGCGACCCGTTTAATAAGCGAAGCAATGGAATATGTGACGGGGGAGGTGGACGAAAGGATGACGAATGCGATGATGTTCTGCGCGTAATGAACAGTCCCGTTCATGAAAAAGTAATACGCCACAGAATGGGGTGGGGGAGTTCCTTTTGTCGGAGTGCTTGTTGTTGAATTGCCGGACAGCAGGATAGAAAGATCGTAGTAAATCCAGATGGGCACCATCAACAAGAACGCCATTCCTGATGAATATAGGAGAAGATTCAACTTGTCGAGCTTGTGGGATGATGTCAACGACATTCCTGCCGCATTTGAAGGCATGATTTTCTTGAAGAAAATATTTGAGCTAACAAATACGAGGGCGGAGCCAAAGGCGCAGAGGAGACCGATAGTGTTGGAGGCTGATACGTCGAATGAACATGCCAGCATGACGCCAACGGTAAGAGGTAGAAGGGATAAGTATGTCTTGCTTGAGTAGCTGACTCCGAAAAGTAAGGCGTAAGCGGCGACGGTGAACAAGGGAGAAAGAGCCTTTTGATCAAAGAGTTCGGTTAAGTTTTTCTGTCCAAAATTCAAAAGTCGTTTGCGGCTTACCTTGATGGTATGGACAGTGCTAACTGGTATTCTGGAGATAGCTATACTGGAGAAGATATGACCACCAACTTGAAATAGCCCCATTGGAAGGGTGCTCCTGATGATCGCCCAAGTAGGCTTCTGCAACCTTGAGAAGCGGACTAGTGGAGACATGAACAAGAGACAATAAAAAGCGACGAAGCCGAACTGGACAAAGGTCAAGGTGATAGGGTACCGGAACTGATTTAAGATGGCCTTTCCGGTGTTGGATGATAGGGCAGAGGACGTATACCAAAGACCGCACAATAGGATGAAGAGGAAGTTGGAAGATGTATGTGAGGAGGTCATTGAAGGTCGTCCTGTTACCAAGGACCTCATCGATCGTCTGCTTGAAAATGGCGCAAGACGCAAAATAAAATGGGGCAGCGCCGCTAGTGACGCGTTGAAGTTGTTGGCTATCCTTTGAATCCATGACTTGTCGCTGGTCCAAACAGGACTGTACATTGGGAGTCGCCCAGCGTATAGCCCCCAACCTTGATCTTTAAGCCGTGGGTTCTCGTGGTGTGTTGAGGGGAAACGTGATGGGTAATCGTGGACATGGACGGGCGGGGGCGGCATGGCAAGGGGGATGGGTATTACTGGGTAAATGGTAGCATTCAGGGGTGGCGATTGTTGTTGCAACGAATAAAGAATGGCTGTGTTTTCACATCTTAGGTAATCACATCTTATCAGATTCCTCCACTGACCACCACACCATGGAAGTACCTGCACCTGCACCAGCCCCCTCAAATGTTGCTGATACAGAAACAGTCGTTGCTCCGCATGCCCCACCTGTCGATACCCCCACCGCCACCACAACTCCCCCTGCCCCAACAACTGCATTAGCGGTCGATACTCCAGTTCCGGCACCTGCAACTACCACGGCCCCTCCAGTGTTGGCCGCTCCAGCACCGATGGTTGCACCTGATGCCACCCTCGTTCCGACCACAACATCCCCTCCTGCTCCTGCTCCAGCTCCAGTCCCGACCCCTGTATCGAATCCTCCAAACACTGCTGAAATTACATCTCATTCCAGTGCACCTGCTGGAGGAGTGGACAGCAAGCCCACAGATACACCGGTACCTGCTCCTGCTCCTGCTCCTAGTACCACAGCAATCGCGGGATCCAGCTCCGTTCAAGGTTCACAAGATGAACCCCAGAGCTCGCTTACCAAGAAATTCACCGTCGATGAATGGAAAGCGCTTGTTGAGTTTCGCGTACGTGTCTTCAAGCTTCCTAAATGTGTCCAATATTCAGGTACTTTTTACTATAGAATGAATTGCCCGCCATATTTGCAGCCGCGTTCCCTGACATCGAAAAGTCCGAAATTGAATCCACGCCGATTACTATCTGGGGGATCAGTGTAGACCCAGTGAATCCACGACAGGACCCGCGCGTCAGCGTAATCCTTATGAAATTCCTTCGGGCCAGGTTTGGACCCCTACAGAGCGCTCCTCATCCCTACTGACAACAAGAATTTAGGAATCTGAGCATTCGAGAGGCGGGGGCGATGCTCATAAATACTCTCCGGTGGAGGGCTTCATTCAATATAGAAGCAGCCCTCAAGGAAGATTTTCCTCAGGAAGTCTTTGGCAATCTTGGTCACCTGTTTGGACGCGACAAGGGAGGGAGGCCGGTCGTGTGAGTAACCACCCCATCATACTTCGTTCCTCAATCAACTCGCCCTGGCCAAAGATATAACGTATATGGAGGCAACCAGGACCTCAAGGCAGTATTTGGCGATGTGGACAGGTTTATTCGGTAATGTTGGGCATTTCAGGGATTGAAGGTTCAACTGATCAACCTTGCCCAGCTGGCGTATTGCGCTGATGGAAAGAAGCGTCGATCAATTGGATTTCCTTGAAGTTGATCAAACTGTTCAAATTCATGGTGAATTATATCTTTCTTGAACTAAGAATTTCTCTGAGCCTTGCAACAGACTATGAAGGCGTGAGCTTAACGAGCAGAGATGCGAATTCCAAAGCTGCGGCCTCAGAGGCAACCAACCTCTTCCAAAGCCACTATCCTGAACTTTTGGTTTGTTGATATTGGCTAACACCTTTGCCAAATCCTTACTAAATTCCTTACCCCCAGCACAAGAAATTGTTCATCAACGTACCAACCCTCCTGAACTGGATATTTTGGGCCTTCAAGCCCCTCCTCTCTGCCAACACCCTCGCCAAGATGTCTGTTGTTGGCACGAGCCACCACTCCATCAAGAAAGCACTTTCCGAGCACATTGACATTAACGAATTACCTACTCGGTATGGTGGTGAGGCCAACGCGTTCTAATCTCTTCGAGGCATCGACATGGAAACGTGTAGGACTCATACTCGTTCCCCAAACCACATTTTGTTAGCTTGAGGGTGAACATCCTATCTGATACCAACGCCTATGGCGACTTCTTTCAGTACATATTGATACACACCATATCCCTCATTTCTTGATTACTGGATCGATCCCCTCGATTTAATTTAATTTCCCGATGAGTCTTAACTCGGGGTTTCTCTCTGTGAATGTAGATTAATATTTAGTCTCGACTCAGCCTTTCTGGTATGATGAATATATTGGGAGGGAGATCCGTTTCAGAAAATCACCACCCGGTCGTCTGAAGAAGTATTGAACCTACAGAGACCAGTTTCGAGTCTACTTATTGTTGGCGTGCCACCAGCGCCTAAACAAGGTCGGGCCGGGCGCATGTGGCTTGGGTTGGCTATACAGTTGCCGCAAACTGCCGGCACTTTCTCACGGACAGTTCCCAATTATCGTTGAGCACACCTCGCGTCGCATACTCGACTCAACCCTTTAAATTCCTCAAGATGGTTCGTACTTGACTCCAACACAATCCGAGAGCATAAAAGCTGACGGATTTACAGACAAAACGCACCAAGAAAGTAGGAATCACTGGTAAATACGGTACCGTGAGTTTGATTCCGAGCCATCGACGCCCTCAAGCTAAATTAATTCGTCTGGATGTCTAGCGTTATGGTGCTTCGCTGCGTAAGCAGGTCAAAAAGATGGAAATCTCGCAGCATGCGCGATACACCTGCACTTTCTGCGGAAAGGTAACTAACTATCTAACCTTTTGTTAAGACGAAGATCTGACTTTTTTGGCTACTGTAGGACTCGGTGAAGAGGACGGCTGTTGGAATCTGGCATTGCAGTGCTTGCAAAAAGACTATCGCTGGAGGAGCGTGGACTGTTTCAACAACGGCGGCTGCTACCGTCCGTAGGTGCGTAAACGTTTGCTTGGTGTGATAAAACCTAGTCTGATTGGTTTATCTCCCTTGTTCAGCACTGTCCGTCGGCTGCGCGAACTCACAGAAGCATAGAGTTCTATGGTCCCATTTTCTTTCACCACCTCCATCGTTTGTATGTTATGCCCCATGAATTC
>Ga0307517_10013514_pt1 | contig 11074 bp, 11 predicted proteins | sample 23_EM_MG_FD_194515 | JGI IMG/M metagenome (GOLD analysis project Ga0307517, IMG submission 194515) | Populus trichocarpa ectomycorrhiza microbial communities from riparian zone in the Pacific Northwest, United States - 23_EM | ecosystem: Host-associated > Plants > Roots > Unclassified | place... | reverse complement strand
ACCTTCACCCCCCCCCCCCCCCCCCCCCCCAACCCCCGGGAAGGCGTACTAACAACATCCAGATATTGCCCTTCATCTTCGTGGTCTTTGGTCTCTTCAACGGCGTCATCGTCCCGCACCGGGACATGCCCAACGTCTTCTACTACACCCTGTATTACCTCTCCCCCTGCACATACTACCTCCGCGGCATTCTCTCTGCAACAATCCCTGGCATCCCCGTCAGATGTGCCCCGCGCGAACTCGGCATCTTCGACATCCCCCCAGGCTTCAACGAGACGTGCGCCTCCTACGCGGCCAACTTCCTCAACACCACCACCGGCTACCTCACCAACCCCTCTGCCACCTCCCAGTGCGCTTACTGTCCGTATAGCGTCGCAGATGAGTACTTGCGCGCGATGGACATCCCCATCGGCGGGAAGTGGAAGTACTTTGGTGCGTTCGGCGCTATGACCATCACGAATTGGATGCTGTTGTACTTTTTTGTTTACACAGTGAGGATCCGCGGGTGGACGTTTGGCATGGTCCCGTTGTTTAGGTGGATTGGGTTCGGCATCAATTTCCCTGGGTGGGTTGTTAGGAGGATTATGAGGAAGTAGGGTGATGGTGGGGGAAATGAAGGCGGGGGTGAGAGTGAAGGTGAAAGTGAGGGTGGAGGTGAAAGGGGAAGCGAGGGGTCTCTTTTGATTGTCATTTTATGTCTCGTTCTCTTTCTTTTTACCTTTATTTATTTATTTCCCTTTCGTTTCTTTTGTTTATTTGTCGGATAATGACCGGACTTGCCTGAGTGGTAAAGTACATATAACGATACAACGCCCAATTCGAATCCTAACTTACCTTCTAATTGAATAACAACCATTTCTAATACACTTTTTTCCACCTCCAATGCTTGCCATTCGCGAATCTCAAGAATGAAATACATCATCACAGCTCTGCACTCCCAGAAACGATTGCTGCCACATACCTCGGATATGTCTTGCTCACTCGCCCCCGGATTCCGGGAGCAAAAGAAAACGGCCTTATCGTCTGCATCCTCACAACCGCCTCCGCTCGGGAAACTGCTCCTTTCTAGATGGCAATCCTGTACGCCGTCGGGTTGCGCAGTCAGCTTAATAATATCTAGTATTTGGCGCGGGCTGCCAAGCCCACGCATAACCTACGTGTTCTCATCCTACTGATAGAAGGTGTTAGAGTGCGGTGGTAGGCATTGCCGTCACCGACGTTGGCAAAATACATTCTTGGAGAGCATCATACGAGGGTTTTTACGAAAGTTCCATGACCAGAGCTGGAGCAAGCGGGGCAATTGTTTCTTGGAAAGCACTTGCGGCACTGTGCCGTATAATACTACACTGCACGCCTGAAGGGGAATGAAAAGGCCTTATTCCGGGGCTAAAAGCTGAAAGATAAGAGTGGATGAGGTGAATTTTGTCACTCCTATCGGGAGTTTATTATATTATAGCTAACGAGGGTACTCCTACGACCAACAATGCGGATCACTAAATCCTATGGAGCAGTCCCAACAACCTGGTTGTTGTTTTCTTGTTTCTGTTCAAGATAAGAGAGAGCGGCGGGGATGCCGATATAAATCACAGCGCCGAGAGTGAGCCCCTTTCCCGAATGTTAGTATGACATAGCACGGTAAATTGTCGCAGGATATCGGAGCATACCATGATGACTGGGGAATTGACTTGCCATAGGAGCCGCAAAAAGTGCCCCTAGTCATATATATTAGTAGCTGTGGGCGGCGTCCAAGGATTCACGGGGTATTATACCAATGGGGTAAGTTTTTTAATGATTACTTCGCCGACCACCTTCATCTTGCCGCCGAGTTTGGGGCGCGTATTTTTGGCGATGCTGGTAAGGAGAGTCTCCATATCGCCGAACTGGTTGGAAACGTTTTTGATCTCGTTGCCGAGTGCGGCGGCAATGTTTTTCATTTCGCCGCTGAGTTGGGCACCGACGTTTTGGATTTGTTCGGCGGTTTTGGTGTCCACTTTGGCGATTCGGTCTTCCAGCATTTTGAGCGCATCATGCACTCTGCTTTCCACATTGTTTGCAGAATTATTATTGGCGGCTGCGAACGTGCATTGGTATTTTGTGATTTCCTGACAATTCTTTTTTAGTAAAGTTGGATAAAGACCTCAATCAGACCCTGTTTGAAGGGGTTTATACCCTGTGCAGTGCGGAAATTGCGTTGAGGTGCTGTGTGTTCATGTCGGAAAACTTCTCCCATGTCACATAGCGTCCGTTGTTGTCAGGAGGGTTGCTGCTCATAAGCCGGAGGGAGGTTTGTCTGTGAAGCGGTTTTCCCGGAGCTGTGTGGAATCTTGGGCAAAGCCTAATACCAAGGCCGGTGCGGTTGAGCACAGGGTTCTTAGTGAGCTTGTGAGCGGACATTTGTTTGGCTGTGGTTTGGGTGACGGTGTTCATTTTGGTTGGTCGCGATGGTAATGCCCTGCCTACCCGGAGGTGTGTTGGAAAATGTTGAAATTAATTTAGGATGTGAGGTGGGTGTATATATAGTAGTTGCTCGGAGTGGAGATCTAAAGCGAGGTGAAAGCAGTCCCGGTGGTTGGTCGCAACGGGTCTAGTCGGTTTTCCGAACTGTCCGGAGGCCGGCGGGGATCATGCCAAGAAGACGGGAGGGGACCGCTAGCCGTGGTCCTGTGTAGGGTGAGTTCCTCAGGAGGGTTGCCGGGCTCCGGGCCTACTCTCCGGGCTTTTATTAGTATAGAGACAAGCGGGAAAGCGTCTGCTTAAGCGGAGGGCAGGGGGGACGGCAGGCCGGCCCTGATCGCGTGGGGACTAAAGGGTGTACTATATCAGAAGACGGAAAGGTGTGGGTAAGGCCTGTACTTATGGGATGTAGGTAAGGAGTGGGGGGGGGGGATGGAGGGGGGTATAGACGATAGGTATTCGGAATGACGGCTGGGAACATGGGGAAAAAAATGAGTGAACGGCCGGGGGTGTTGAATTTCTGATTGTCGTCTGAGTCTTCCATTGTCCTCAAACAACGGCTTTGTCTAAGGCATTTCTTTCCTATATCATTGCGCTCTATTGGGTTGCATCTTTTGTGATGGTAAGACATCATCAGTTGGGTCTTGATTACTGAGCAGCTATTTTTGTATCAGCTAGGCTTCATTGCGCTCTCCAGGTTTGGAGGCGTACACTCAGTTGAAACACATCATGATGCGTTCGGGGCTGAAGACAGGAAACCGGTTACTTTTCATGACGGATGAGGTCACTTACATTCCCTATATATGTTTGGCCTTTTGGCCCCTCTCTTTGGATAATAAGCAAGAATGATATGGCGAGCAGAAGTTGTGAAAAGTCTTTACGATTCCGCGTTCACATATTGAGGCATAATTACAACAGGGGGTATACTCACGATGCATGAGTGATATATGGTGATGCTATGTAATTGACACAATAAACGGCATGCCTGCGAGAAGAAGGTTAAAAAGATCACCAAGTGCTCCAAGTATCAAGATAAGACTGACCTAATAATTCCGCTAGGAGCCTTATTTTCTCCTTTAACTATAGCCCCTGTGGTGATGTAACAAATCGACAGAACAGATGCCACCGAAGTTGACTCGCAGCACAATGCCCGGGATTTTGGAGTAGAATTACCAGGAAATTCAATTGACCTTCGCGGATCTGGAGATTGGAAATTTCTGACGGCGGTAGTAAATACTAGTGCGCTCTCCAACGAGAATATGTTTGCTCCCTTGCAGATTCATGCCCGTGGTTTTTGAGTCCTCATTGGGAAAACACTTTTGGCTGTTTTATTTCTTGAAGATGAATTCTTCCTTGCTTATTAGTTTGCGTATATGGCACATGACTCGCCTAAAAAAATAATATGAGTGAGATAAAATCATGAATATGAAGTTTCTGAACACACCTGCGAAAGATAGAAAGATACGTAACAGAAAAGCACGACAGGGCCCTGCCCGGCCAGATAGGCGGTTCGGTCCTACCACGATCTGCTCAAGTCCATCCATGGGCTCGAAAACAAGACTATCACCAGCGGTAAGTTGTGTCCTGCCCGCAAGGTGGATGTACTAGACGGTTCAGAACACTGTCTTCAATCTTTCTCTGAGATTCCAGAAGGTCTGACACGCGAGTCAGAAGAGATTGGTCTAAAGCATTGATGCTACCCGAGGACTCCCAGTGGTGAAGCAATGGTGGCGCATTTGTTTTAGATGGTAAGTTGCAGCGTTCAGCTACCATACAACGAAATTCTGTTTCTCTTTTTTGTAAAGTTTTTCGCAGATAATTTGGGATGCTCTCCTCAACTTACGAGATCCTCTAGAATAATGCCTCTACGGGATTGTTGATCCCCGGCTCGCTCTAATAAAGGAAGTCATGGTATAAGCTTAGAAGCGAAATATTCAGGCTCCTTGCCTGATGGCGTAGCCTGCTGATAATGAGGGAACTATTATTTCTGGCCATCAGCAATACTCGGTTCATTTAAGGAATCCTGCCACATATCTTGATTAAGTCATGCTCACCTCCGATTCCTAGAGCAAAACAGAACGGCCTTATCCACTCCATCCTCACAGCCACCTCCACTCGCAAAACATGCTCCTTTCTAGATGGCAATCTTCTACGCCGTCAGGTTGCACAGTTAGCTTAATGTCGAGCACTTGGAGGGAGCTGTCAAGCCCACGCGGAACCTGCGTGTTCTCATCCTACTCATAGAAGGTATCAGAACCGTCGATCATGGTGTTGGGGTAGGCATTTTTTTCAACAAAATGGGTGGTGCATGGCGGATTCGATCACTGAGGGTGGGAGAACAAAAGACCTTTATTGATACGAACTGGTAAGATGACAAGAAAACAAATTGAGTAAAGAATAAAGAAACGAGAGGCTATTAATCAGGGTACAGAAGATACAGTGAAGAGAAAAGCGAATGTCTGATGGATGATCAAAACAACGAACAAAGGGAAAACAGGAGTCCTTTTACTCTCCTCGAGGACCGGCTCCCTTGCGGACGTACGACGTGCGTATGCTGATTCTCTCCTCGCATTTCCTCCACTACCCATCTTTGCCGAATCTCCTTCGACCCATAACCGAGGTGAAATCCAATTTGCAGAGAGTCAGGAAGGCACTATGTGGTCGGTATTACAATAGACCGAGGGATGTTGGATTTGGTCGATATCACAGGCGATGTGTGGGTTGTGCTGACAATAGTGTGTTTGGTGCTGGTGGACCTTTCACTTAATGTGTTTCGTGGTTGGGTTGTGCGTGATCTGTATGAAGCTAACAGTGGTGCAGTAGGTATCAAACAATGGTTGTCTGGAACTAGCTCGTTCTAGTAGTCTTTCGATAAGTGGTTGTCCTTGTAGTAGAAGTTTTCCGTCAATGAATCTGAATGTGGTGAGCAGCAAAATTCCAACAATTTCTGTTACCGACGTTGGCAAAATACATTCATGAAGCATTTGGGACGTGGCGTTTCGGCAGAAATTCTGGTTATTATAGCTGGATCCGGAAGTTTGGAGAGCATCAGACTAGGGTTTTTGCAAAAATTCCATGCCCAGAGCTGATGCAAGCCGGGAAATTGCTTCTTGGGAGGCTCTTGTGGCATTGTTCTGTACGCCACTGCTGGCAGAAAGGAAAGGCAAAGGGCTTATTTCCGGGCTAAAAACAGCGGAATAAGTGTGGATAATGTGAATTATGTCACTCTGGTGGGGAGTTTATTATATTATAGCTAACTAGGGTACCCGCCATGACCCACAAGGGCGATCGCTAAATTCTATGGAGCGGTTCCGACAACCTGGGTGGTCCCCTCCCGCCTCCCTCCTGTGAAAAAGGAGGAGGAGGCTGGGATGCCGAAAATAATCGAAGCGCCGAAAGTGCACCACTTCCCCGAATGTTAGTATGGCATATGGAAAATTATGCAGGATATCGGAACATACCACAATGATTGGAGAAATTACTTTCATAAAGTACCACACAATTTTTCCCTTGTCATATATTAGTGCCTTTGTGCGGCTTCCAAGAATCCGCAGGGGTATTATACCATTTGAATAAATTTATTAGTGATTACTTCGCCAATCACCTTCATTGTGCTGCCGAGTTTGGGGCGTGTATTTTTGGCGATGCTGGTAAGGTTAATCTCCATCTTGCCGCACTGGTTGGAAACGTTTTTGATCTCGTTGCCAAGTCCGGCAGCAATGTTTTTTATTTCGCCGCTGAGTTTGGCACCTACGATTTGGATTTGGTCGGCGATTTTGGTGTCGACTTTCGCGATTCTGTCTGCGAAGATGTCATGTGCCTCGCACACTCTGCGTTCCGCATTATTTGGAGAATTATTATTGGTGGCCGCGATCGTGAATTGGTATTTCGTGATTTCCTGACAAACTTTTAGTAGAGTTGGGTAAAGACCTATCGCCTAGTACTCTGTTTGAATTGCTTTATACCCTTTGCAGTGAGGAAATTGCGTTCAGGTGCTGTGTGTTCACGTCGGAAAACTTCTCCCATGTCACATAGCGTCCATTGTTGTCCGGAGGGTTGCTGCTCATAAGCCGGAGGGACGTTTGTCTGTGAAGAGGGTTTCCCTGAGCGAGCTGGTTAGTGTTAATTCACCATTAGCGATCAACAGATATCTTGCCTGAGCTGTATTGAATCTCGGGTAAAGCCTGATACCAAGGCCGATGCGATTGAGCCCAAGGTTGTTTGTCAGTCTCTGAGCGGACATTTGTTTTGCGGTAGCTTGGGCGACGGTGTTCATTTTGATTGACCACAATGGTAATGCTTTGCCTGCCCGGAGGTGTTGGAAAATGTTGTTGAGCCTGTAAGAAAGAACTTAATGTAGGATATGCAGTAGGTATATGGTATATATAGTTGCTGGGAGTGGAGATCGAAAGTTAGGTAAAAGCAGTCCCGGTGGTTGGTTGCAATGGGGTTAGTCAGTGTTCTGAGCCGTCAGGAGGCCCCACAGGGAAGGCAGGGATGATACCAAGAAGACTAGATGGGACTGCGAGCTGTGGCCTAATGTATAGTGCCTCGTTAGAAGTGTTCGTGATCTGAGACATGTTTAATTGCGGTTGCGCCATGGGGCAATGTGGTCGGGTTGTCAACGGCGCACGCCTGCGAGTGCACGATCATCCCTCAACGACCACCTCTCAACGATCAACGGTCAATGATCTACTATGTATATTTTAGAGTAACAAAATCATAAATAATACTAGCTAATATCTTGTATAACCTCCCCTTGCTTCCAATACTGCAGCTACTCTATCAGGCATTGATTTCCATAACTTTTCAAAAAACTCCTCAGGAATTGTCTCCCAAACCAAAGGTAAAACTTGTGCAAGCCTCTTCTTAACAGCTTCTGTTCCTCCTGTGGTATCTCCAATCCTTGGATACTGCTGGTGTAGTCGCTTTTTAAGCTCAACTCATACATGCTCAATAGGATTTAAATCAGGGGAGTAAGGGGGGTGTTCCACCAATTCAATACAATTTCTCTCAAACCAATCCATAACACTATAAGCCTTGTGAACAGGAGCATTGTCTTGCTGAAAAAGAATATCTTCAAGTTGCATACCAAAGGAAATCATCTGATGAATAACAGGGAAAAGATGTCTTCTCAAGAGCCTAACATACCTGGTTTTATTGATAATTTGGGTGATAGGAACCAAAGGACCTTTTCTTTTCCCCCAAAAGCACCCCCATATCATCAGTGAAATTCCCTTATCCTTTTCCTTTGGATGAACACAATCTGCAAGCCACTGCTCCCCAGGTTCTCTGAAAACCCACTGCTGCCTAGGGTCCTTGGATTTCTTCACACTGCACTCATCACTCCAAATAACTCTCTCAAAATCCTCAGCTGTCGAATCCCTACATCAGCAAAAACGGACCCTGGGTCTGATCCGTCGGCGTTGCGTCCTGATGCAAGCGAAGCATCTCCTGCCTCCCATGCGTCCTGTGTGTCCTGACTTGGGTTGCAACGCCCCGCCACATCCCACGCTTCCAGATGCTACCTGGCAACGTTCCTTGCGTCCTGACGCAACCTGGCGCCCTCCCTACGTCTGGACTACCCCAGACTCTTTCTCGCATCTCTTCTTTCTCCTGATGCGGTGATGGCTCCTCATCACCTCTTCTCTGCGTCCTGACCCACCCCTCATCCCCGCTCGTGTAATGACAACTAATTTGCTGCTTGCTCCGACGTCGCCTGGTGTCTGGGGCGGCAGCACCTTTTTTGGTCCCTCCCGGGTCTCACGTCTCACGCCTCACTGGTCTGGCGAACTAATGATCTAGGTTTCAAGAAAGTCGCTTATATATCTTCTACTATATACAGTATCAATATGTAGGATTCTCACGCATCGCCGAATCCTGATTCTCTCATCCGGATTCCTTAATAAACCTCATTAAATGTTCTCAAATCAATCCGGCTATTTACAAGCCATCGCCGGTCCTCCTCCGGGATCAGGTGTGCCAGACCGAGAATTGTTCCTATATCAACTATTGTAAACCCTCGCGTGTCTTCCCTCATCTGCACTGTAACCAAGCCATGCAGATCCGATAGACGCCCTGAGTTCACTGGGGTCAGCAACTGAACACCGGCGACTCGACGCACAGTATCCTCGGATCTGGGGTCCCTGATCTTCAAGAGGGCTACTAGCTTTGCCGGGAGACGACCCCTCAGCGCACCATACATTTCTTCTGTGCCCGCTTGTACCCAAACCCAATCATTGCGACTGCCCTGGTTTCTAAAGTGTAGGGTGCCCGTGGATCGTGCACGGTGGATCTCGTAAACATCGGCTTCTTGGAATGTAAGAACTGGGACTTCGAGTTGTGTCAGTAGTTCAATGGGAAGTGATCGAAGCGTCGCATGGTCTTCCGGGAGACCGTGGTCTATCGGCAGGTTATGCCTGCTATATCGTATCAATTCACGATATATAATCTCGAGTGAGACTCCCGAGATCCTGCTAAAATCAACGATATTGGACACATCGCCCCGGCGTCCCTTCAAGATCCTCCTACAAATGACTGGCGGCGATACCGTACTGGTTGTCCTATCTAAATGCTTCAGGACGTCGGGGGAGAGATCTGCGCCGCGATTTTTCAGTGATTGCAAGTTCAATAGTCTCATCCGGATTGCATGTTGACGGCCGTAGCTATGCACGATCTGGCGCGCGGCATCATTTTTATTTGACTGGCGCCATCCTTCCTTGATTTGCGTCTTGTGAGCTAGCTCTCCGATCTCCGTGGAATACATCGGAATATTGCCAAACTGGCGTATATGGTCACAAAAGTGGCTTAGTAGATGCATCTTAATGAAGTTGAAATGTGATTCGCCGTGAATCATGTCCATACGCAGTTCATCCTCTTCGTCTCGATCGTCGTCGCGCATCCGGCGCCGTTGGGATGGGGCCACTCGCTCCCTTATCAGGGCTCTCTGACGTCGGATCTCCTTTCGTTGCTTGTCAACTTTGGCCTGTGTGCGTTTTGTCACTCGAAACTCCAAGAAGATATCTTTCATCCTATGAAACTGGTCCAGATAATCTTCCATGTAGGCTATGGTGTCTGGGGTGTGGCTTCGGTATTGTGCCATCATATTGAAGTCGACGAGCGCCCTGACGCATCTGAGAGCACGTTTGAAAGGTATTGCTTGCGCACCTCCTGGCTGGCGAAGAGCCACGGCGAGAACTCCCAGAATACAACGCCCCAGATTCCTCATCTCTTTCCCTTGCCACTGCGTAACCTCGCGGTAGGCTTTTTTGGGGACTAAGAATCCTGGGTATGGCGGTAATGCCTTCCAAACCTCATCAAATGCCTGCAGTCGCCCGTGTTTCTTCAGAAAGGCTTCGATCCAGTCCATCATATGCTTAAATAGCCCGAGATAAATGGTATGGAGTATGTCTGGTTTGTACAGATCAGACGCCGAAACCCGGTCGAGTCCGTGGAATATATTTTGGCCGATACCAAGATTCATAACGTGGTCGTCGTCGGTCTCCGAGCCTGAGGTTTGATTTTCAGGTTTGTAGCGTTGGTACCTTGCATAATCTCGGGCTCGATAGCTTCTGGCATTGGTTCCTAATTCATTGGTCGGCACCTCACATTTAGGACAGGCGATTGTTTTCAACCCGTGAAGTGCCACGTTTTCCATATGGTCCGCGATCCGCACAGAGAGAATTGGGAAGCAAAGTCGAACCTTGCCGTCGGCACAGTCAATGGGGATGCCGATATGCGCCACATCCTGAAGGGGTGCAAAGATGAGTTCGAATACATCTTGTAGGGTGACAGCGTTGATTTTTCTCTGGCGTTGGTCGGCTGTAGAGGACTTGGAGAGTTTGGGTGAAACCGGTAATAAGGCAAGAAGAAGAACAGCCATTGATTCTGGGCTGTTGCGCCGAGCCGACGGAAGATTTCCGATTGTAATATAGACAGGCCACGCTTTCTTGTCTCCGGAAAGGTTGGTGAGGTTAGTCTGATCTGACATTCCAATTATTGGAACAACGGTAGCGCCTGGCGGAAGCGTCTCCTATGATCAGTCAGCTAAGGTCTTCCAAACAAGGGTGGGACTCAGATGCTCTACCTGCAGGTCCCACCAGCAATCCGCCGTATGGATTTCAGCATATATTCTCTGCCCGGAAGGGTCATAGTCACGCCGTGGCACGCAGACCAAGTCATCTCAGTATGCGATCTGGCGAAGGAGATATCTGACACAACCTAGGACGTCGTGGTAGAAAAATGGCAAAGTCCTCTGGCCATCCTCAACCTGCCCTTCAAACTATTGCAGATATTGGCTGTAGGGATCCAGGAAGCAGAGGTGGTGCTCCAGCGTGTGCCTAGAGCTATACCCGACTGATTCGGCATTTCCTAGGCCACTCGAGAAGTAATCGTTGATTCGGGTTTTGAATACTTTTCCGTCAATGAACCAGGATGCCAGTTTGAAACCTTCCGCGCTATTGAATGGTGCCCATGGGTCCGCGCACAGGGTGGTGTGTTCGTCCTCAAATCCGGCAACGTCTCCGATTACTTCTCCGGCGCCTTCAAAATGATTCTGTTTCCCGGCACAGGCTGAGGTAGTATCGAAGACTTCAGCATCAGACTCGTATGCAATGTCTGG
>Ga0307517_10013513_pt1 | contig 11075 bp, 7 predicted proteins | sample 23_EM_MG_FD_194515 | JGI IMG/M metagenome (GOLD analysis project Ga0307517, IMG submission 194515) | Populus trichocarpa ectomycorrhiza microbial communities from riparian zone in the Pacific Northwest, United States - 23_EM | ecosystem: Host-associated > Plants > Roots > Unclassified | place... | reverse complement strand
GAGCGGACGCACGGAGGTCGAATCTCTGTCACCGGTCTCGATCTTCGACCGAGACAGGCTGGATGCCGCCGGCGCGGCCAGCGTGCGCGATACCGTGCAAGCGCTGCCCCCGCCGCCCGCCGGGCGCGCGTCGCCGTCGAGGAAGCCTGCGCCGCCGGTCAACCCGCGGATCGCCAGCGGGGACGCGAAGATGAAGCAAGCCTCACAGGACCTGGTGCGCTCGGACAAGACGATCATCGTCGAGAGCTATGCGCGCACGTCGGATACCGAGGGAACCCGGCGCGCGACCGACCGCGCGAATATCGTCCGCAATCAGCTGATCGATCAGGGCGTCGTCCCCGGCCGGATCAAGATCGTCACCAAGCTCGACTCCGATCAGCCCGAGCGCGTGCGGCTGGTCGCGCAAGCCGCACCGGCCGGCGAGGCCAAGCCGAGCGCCGCCGGCAAGCGAGTCGATCTCGATGCCCAGCCGGTGGGGGAGAGCCACTTCGCGAGCGAGCGGCCGATGACGGTCGAGCGGGGCTCGTCGGCGATGGTCGCGATCGTGCACCATCCCACCGACGGCGAGGTCGTGTATCTCTACGACTCCGAGTCCGAGCGCGGCAACGCCAACTTCGCGTTTCGCGCGGTGCGATTCAAGAATCCCACCGACTCGACACTCGAGACCGGGCCGGTGACCGTGTACGGCGACGAACGGTTCATCGGCGAGGGGCTCACCGAGCCGATCCCGCCACACGCCTCGGCGGTCGTGCCGTACGCGCTCGATCGCCAGATCGTCATCGAGCGCAGCACCGGCGAGGACAACAAGATCTCGCGGCTGATGACCCTGTCGCGCGGCATCCTCACCGCCGAGGTCCAGCACATTCGCCGCCGGCGGCTCACGATCACCAACCGGCTCGACGAGGTCGCCAAGGTGTTCATCCGCCACACCGTGGCCAAGGGCTGGACACTGATCGAGACGCCGCCGGCGTTCGAGCGCGTCGGGGATGCGCACCTGTTCGAAGTCCATCTCGCAGCGCACGAGGCCAAGGAGGTCGTGATCGCCGAAGCGACGCCGGTCGAGCGCACGCTGGACCTCAATGCCGACGTCACGCTCGAGATGATGAAGGTATGGATCGAGGCGCCCGACGGCGCGCCCGAGCTCAAGGATCAGCTGCGCAAGCTGCTCGGGGTCCACAAGACGCTGGTCGACCTCGCCCAGGCGCAGACCAGCCTGCGCCGCCGGCTGACCGACTACCGCGAGCGCATGCAGGAGCTCCACGACCAGATCTTCACGCTGCAGGCGGTCAAGACCGGTGGTGACCTGATGGGCCATCTCAAGACCAAGATGAAGGACATCTCGGATCGTGTGCAGAAGACGACGATCCAGATCGTCGATCAGGAAGAGAAGACCATGCTCGCGCGCGTCCAGTTCCAGGACCTGCTCGCGGAGCTTGCGCTGCCCGACGCGATGGCGCCGTCGGCGAGACCGCCCGGCAAGCCCGTCGCCACGATGAAGCCCGCCGCGCCTGCGGGCGTCTCGCAGAAGCCGTGACGGTCCGCCGAGTGCGAGTATCGCGGTCGCCGCGTTCATGAGGATACGAGCTCGCCCGGCCATCCGCGAAGCTCGCAGACGTCGAGAGCGGCCTACCTTGCTACAACAGTAGAGATGCGTTGTACCTCACTGCTCCTGGTGGTGCTGGCCGGTTGCGCCGCTGCGCCCAGCGCACCCGCTGACCCGAACAAGGTCGACGTCAACGGCCCACAGCTGTGGGCGCAGGTCGCCGGCAACGGCGAGCCGACTGTCGTGTTCGAGGCCGGCGAGGGCGACGACTCTTCGGTGTGGGCCGCCGTCGAGCCGGAGGTCCGCCGTCGCGCTGGCGTGCGAACAGTGGTGTATGACCGCGCCGGGCTCGGCAAGAGTGGTCCGGCGCCCGGGCCCTACCACATCGACGACGAGGCCAGCGCGCTCAAGCGCGCGCTCGACCGCTTCGGCGTGCGCGGCCGGATCGTGCTGGTCGCGCACTCGTACGGCGGGTTCATCGCCACCCTGGTCGCGGCGAGCGATGCTCGGGTCGCCGGGATGGTGCTCGTCGACGCCCATCTCGTCGAGTACTTCGACGATGCCGTGGTCGCCCGCTTGCTCGCAAAGTACACGCCGCAGCAGGGCGGGCTCGAGCGCGATAGCCCCGCGCGGGCAACCGTGATGATTCCGCTGATGCGCGCGTACCCGGACACCGTGCGCCGGATGCGGGCCGTGACATTCCCGCCGGCGCTGCCCACCATCGACATCGTCGCCGAGCGCTCGTGGGGCGACACCGACGAGGACAATGCGGCGATGCGAAGGGTGCACGCGGCGTTCGTCGCTGCATCGCCGGCGCGCGCGGCCATGCTGGCGACCGGCAGCGGTCACTACGTCATGCGCGATCAGCCCGAGCTGGTGATCGATGCGATCACTCGCATGCTCCGCACCATCCGCTGAGCGCCCGGAGGTCACCGGCCGTGGAACGCTTCGAATTCGCCCGGATCGTGGGCGCAGAACAGGTCGACGTCGTCGTAGCTCTCGCGCAGCTGGCGAAGCGCGGCGAGCGATGCGCGGCGGGCCGCGGGGTCGATCTGGGTGAGCCGCTCGAAGGCGAGGAAGCCGATCGGTGTGGGGATCCCGCTGTCGACGGAGCCGCGGTGGAAGTAAGCATCGCCTGCGTGGACGAGCCAGCGGTCGGCGGTGCGCGCGATGATGGCGGAGTGGCCGCGCGTGTGGCCGTGCATCGGGACGAGGCCGACGTCGGCGTCGAGGCCGCGCAGCCGGTTGATCGCCGGCAGGCCGCGCCAGGTGTCGCCGTCCTCGGTATAGACCTCCCAGCGCGGGCCGTGCGACCACTGGACGGGGAGGTAGCGTTGCTTCTCGATCGGCCGCGCTCGCATCATCGCGGCGGCGTGCTCGCGGGCGTGGAGATGGACGTGTGCGTCGGGGAAGTCGGAGATCCCGCCGGCGTGGTCGAGATCGAGGTGGGTGACGACGATGTGGCGCACCGCCATGGGATCGAGGCCGAGCGCCGTGATCTGCGCGACCGCGGTCTCGCCGGGCTCGAGGACGGGCGCGAGCACCGAGCGAAACGTTTGCGGGATCCGGCTCTGGCCGGAGACGTCGCGGGTGCCGAAGCCGGTGTCGATGAGGACCAGGCCGTCGCGCTCGGTCTCGAGCAGCACACAGTGAGCGACGACCTTGCCGCGGCCGAGGCCACCCTGGCCGAGCAGGAAGCTACCGAACGGGCACATCGTGCCGCAATTGAGGTGGTGGACGGCGCGGATCGACATCGCGAGAGCCTAGCGCGGCGTCATGCGCGGCTGCGGCTCGAGACCCGCTATCTCGCAGACCCCCGGGTGGTGCGCGCGGCCTATCGCGGCGCGGCGACGAGGGTGATCGGGACCAGCCGCCGGCCGCCCCAGCCCTCGCGCTCCACCGCGGGCGCTGCCGTCGACGAATCGCTCGCTGGTGACGCCACCTGCTCGCCGGACGCGTCGAGCGGCGACGCCTCGCGGGCTGCGGCCAGCCGGCACGAGATCACGTGGCGTTCGGGGGAACCGGCCGCGTGAAGGTAAGCCCGGGACAGCCGCCGCGCCGCCTCCGCCTCCGTCATGCGTGGCTGCCCGACGAGATCGATGCGCGCATGCACCGCCGACTCGTCGACGCACATGTAGGCCGAGAGCCGCTTCATCGCGCCGACCATGGCGAGCATCGCGACGAACGCGGCGAGCATCGGAACGCTGCGCGGCCGCAGCCACAGCCAGCGCTCGTCGAGCCAGCGCCGCAAGTGACCGACGAGCAGGCGATGGCGCGCGCGGGCGGCCGCGTGCAACGTCGCGGTGGGCAGCGCCACGGGGCCGTCGAGCCAGCAGTCCACCACCGGGGCGCGCGTCACCGGCGATGACTCGGGACGCGTCCGCCGGGTGCGCCGCCTTCGCGTGTAACTGTACAGCGGCGATCCGCGCCGGACGCGCGCCAGCGGGCGCGGCCGCGATGGCATCCACCCCGGCCCGATCATGTCAGCTCCGGCGCGGCCTGTCCGCGCTCGCCGAAGGTACCGTTTTGCTGGTAGCGCTTTCGCTGCAGGCGATTGAGCGCCACCCGAGCCTTCCATCCGAAGTAGGCGCGGCCGAACGTCAGCATGTTGTCGCGATCATAATACGGATTCTTCGAGCCGCTGATATTAACTAATGCCAACACCTGCTCTGCGACCGAGACCGGGCAGCCCTCGAGCCGGACGACGTCGCCTGCGAGCTTCTTGCGCGTCGTCGCCAGCTTGACGAAGATGTCCTGACTCGTCGCGGTGTGGGGATCGAGCGTTGCGCGATCTTTGTAGATGTTCTCGATCGCGACCGGCGCGCCGTTGATCACGCCCTTCCATGCGGCGCAGTCGCCGATGAACACGACTTTTTCGCCGGGCCTGGCGTCGATACCGCCCTGGTAAGCGCCGAACACGACGTGGAGCCGCGGCATCTTCTTGTCAGTATCGCGGTCGTACACGCGGAGGATCTCGATGGCTTCCTCGATCGCGCCCGGGCAGCCGCCCCAGCAGTAATCGCCGGCCTCGGCCGTGGGCGGCGGCCCCGCGTAGGCGGTGATGTTGGTGCCCTCGAAGTACTTCTCGACGCGGACGAGGCCGACCTTGAAGCCGCGGGCGCGTGCTCTGGCCTCGTCGAGGCTGACGTCGCCTGTGATCTGGACGCCCGCGAGGTCGGTCGAGCCGAACCCGGCCTCGGCGGATAGCCGGATGTGATCGACGGTGTTGGGGTCGACTCCGATGATCTGGCAACACACCGCGTCGAACGCGATCTGGCTGTTGCCCATGATGATCATGCCGAGCGGAAACGGCGTCGGGGTCAGCATGCGGCCCTCGCCGGCGGTGATCGCGTCGATCGCGATCAGCTGGGGCTGGATGATGTGCTGGAGGTCGGCGATCTTCTCGTTGAGCTTGTGATCGTGATCGATGAGGCGGTGGCGATCGTCCTGGATGCCGATGTACGCCTTGCACGAGAACGTCACCGTGGTCCACGGATGCGCCTTGAACTTGGGGCAGTTCACGAAGAAGTCGGCGCGCGCCACTGGCTCGGGGGTGAACAGATAGTCGCGCAGCCGCTGGGGGTGGGTCAGCGGGATCTCGACCTGCTGCTGCTCCTCGAAGCAGTAGCGCTTGACGTCGAGCTTCTTCAGCATGTCGTCCCAGCCGGAGTCGCGGAACGCGACGCGGGTCGGCACGGTGATCCCGCAGCGCTCACCGGCGGCGAGCTCGGTCATCGACGAGCCGCCGACGTCGCGCAGCGCGCGCAGCACGCCCTCGCCGAACTCCGGGCGCGTGTACGCATGCGGAAACAGCGGCCCCGACGCGACCAGGTTCGGCTTCACCAGGGTCCGCCCGAACGGGCGCACCCCGAGCTCTTCCATGCCTTCGCGGACGATCGTCCGGATCCGCTCGGGATCGTAGTCGCGGCAACTGCGGAGGATGACCTTCGGCTGTGCCGGAAGCTTCATGCCGCGCAGGATACCGCGTGACCTGCGGCGAGCTGAGAATTATCGCGTGGGGGCCGGCGAACCGGGCGCGTCGTCGCCAGCTGGTTCCGTGGGTGCGGCGGCCTGCGCGGTGGTGGTTTGTGGGGCCGACTTCCGCTGCTCGGAGATCGCGAGCCAGCTCTCGACCGCGTCGATGCCCGCGGCGGCCTCTTGCATCGTCTCGTCGACGCGCTCGTGCAGCTCCGCGATGATCTTGCGCAGCTCGTCCTGCTTGCCCTCCTTGGCGGCGTTCTGGACCCAGGTCGGTACCTGCCGCAGATCGTTGCGGGATCGCTCGAGGCTGGCCCGGGCTTTCTGGTACACGCGCGCTGCGTTGGGTGCATCGATCGCGTCGCGCATCGCGCCGGCACGCTGGCCTGCCAGCAGGATGCGCCGCGACAGCTCATCGAGGCGCTCCTGATAGCGGTTGGCTGTGGCCAGCGCCTCTTCTTGCAGGCGGGGCAGGTCATTTGTTTTCTCGCAGCCGGTCACAGCCAGCGCGACCGCCAGGTAGGCCGCCAGGTGGATCGCGAGGCGGCTCGACAGAATAATGCGTAGAGATTTCACGGCCCGGCGGTTGTCGCAAAGTACGGCGCGTTCGTCAAAGGGGCGCCGCGCTGTCGTCACAGCGGCCCCGCGTCATCGCTCCACGCGCTGCCGTGGGCATCGATCTCCTCGATATACGACAGGAACGCGGCGTAGTAGGGGTGGGCGCCCAGCGTCGCCGAGTCGGCGACGACGAGCAAGAACCGGCGCGCGCGGGTCAGCGCGACGTTCATCCGCCTCGTGTTGGCGAGAAACCCGATCTCGCCGCGCTCGTTGGAGCGCACCAGGTCGACGATCACCGCCTCCTTCTCGCGGCCTTGAAAGCCGTCGACGGTGCCGATCTCGAGGCCGGCGGCGCGCTCGGTGCGCAGCAGCTCGCGCAGCCGGCGCGCCTGGGCCGAATACGCGGCGATGATCGCGATCTCCGCCGGCGGCAGGCCGCGCGACAGCAGGCGGCTCGCCTCGGCGGCCACGCGCTCGGCGTTGCCCGCGTTGAACGTGCTCGGGTCGAACTGGAACGCCGGGGCGTTGTTGAGCGAGCCGCCGGGCTCGAAGTCGGTGCGCTGCTCGAGCCATGCCTTGCCCGCCGTGTCGATCAACCACAGCGGCCGCGGCCGCAGCGGATCGGGCGCGACCATGAGGTCATCGAGCGTGTGGGCGGCCACCGCAGGCGCGGCGCGCAGCCTGCCGTCGTAGCTGGCGCGCGACGGGAACGCCATGATCTGGGCGTGCATGCGGTGCTGTTGCTCGAGCATCACCGCGCCGGTGTCGGCGAGATCCGGCGCCGCGGCGCGGGCGAGCCGGTCGGCGCGGGCGAGCCGCTCGAAGATCGTCGTACCCAGCAGGGGCTCGACCTCCGGCCCGCCGGTGACCACCGGACCGAGCTGCTGCGGATCGCCTGCGAGCACCGCGAGCTTTGCGCGCGACAGCGCGATCAACAGCAGCGGATCGGGGGCCTGGGTCGCCTCGTCGACGACGACGCAGTCGAACACCGCCTCCGCCGAGCAAGAAATGATCGCAGCCGGCGCAGGTCGCGAGCACGACCTCGGCGCGGCCGACGATCGCCCGCTCGGTATTGGCGAGCTCGCGCGCGGCGTCGCGGTCGAGCGCACGCGCCTCGCTCCACAGCGCCCTGGCCTCGGCGCCGCGCTTGCCTGCCGCGGTCTTGCGCAGCGCGCGCGCGCGATCGCGCCACTCGCGGGCGAGCCGGCTGGCGCCGTCGGCATCGACCTGGGCATCGACGGTCAGCTCGACGAGCGCCGGGTTGACGCGTGCGGGGTGGCCGAGCCGGACGGCGCGCAGCTTGGCCTCGGCGAGCCGCGCGCCGAGGTTGTCGACCGCGGTGTTCGACGGTGCGGCGCACAGCACGCGCTCGCCGCGCGCGACGCGCTGGCGCACGACCTCGACCAGCGTGCGTGTCTTGCCGGTGCCGGGCGGGCCGTGGATCAGCGCGATGTCGCCGGTGCGCAGCGCGCAGTCCACCGCGGCGCGCTGGCGTTCGTCGAGCTCGGCATCGAACGCCGTCCAGGTCACCGCCGCGATCGGCCGCGGCGGCTTGATCAGCGCCGCGACATCGCGGGTGCGCGCGAGATCGGAGGTCGCGAGCGCGGCGAGGGCGCGGGAGATCGCGTGGTCGCCGCGGTCGAACGTGACCTCGGGCGCCTCGGGGTCGAGCGCGTACTCGCGATCGGTCTCGTCGACGGAGCGATCGAGCATCAGCCACAGCGACTGATCGTCTCGCCGCTCGTACACCCCGCGCACGGCGCCGGGCTCGTCGGGGTGCTCGGCCCACAGCCTGATCGGGTCTCCGGGTGCGAGCCGCAGGTTGTCGAGATCGATCGCGTCCGGGACCGCGACCCGCACGCGAGATCGCTCGCCGGGCGCCGACTGCTCGTCGACGATGCGCAGGTGGTCGACCGCGATGCCAAGCATCACGCGTTCGCTCAGCATCCGCCCCGAGCGCTCGAGCGCGACGCGCGCGCGCACGGCCATCCGCTCGGCGCGCCACGCGCCGGCCAGCGCCTCCAACCAATCGCGAGCCTCGGCCACCGCGGGATCGTACGCCAGCCGGCGTCAACCGGCACGGCGGGCCGCACCGGCTCGCCGAAAACGCGGCGCACAAGTGCAACTCGAGGTGCAACTTGGCATGATGCGCCCGGCATGCAGCAGTCTCCGTCCGAGCGCCTCATCCGGAAGACCACCTCGATCCCGCAGCTGTTTGCCCGCCGGGTACAGGAAACTCCCGATCGCGAAGCCTACCGGTATCCGGTCGGCGATCAGTGGCGATCGATGACCTGGCGGCAGACCGGCGAGCGGGTCAAGGCGATCGCGGCGGGCCTTTTGTCGCTGGGGCTGGCGCGCGAGGACCGCGTCGGCATCCTCTGCAACACGCGGGTCGAGTGGCTGCTCGTCGACCTCGGCGTGATGTCCGCCGGCGGCGCGGCGACGACGGTCTATCCATCGAGCAACGCCGAGGAGTGCACCTACATCCTCGCCGACTCCGACACTCGCTACGTGGTCGTCGAGGACGAGGCTCAGCTCGCCAAGCTGGTCGCGCATCGCGGCGAGCTGCCGAAGCTCGCGAAGGTGATCCTGATCGACGGCGCTGCGAGCGGGGCGAGCGAGTCGCTCAGGGACTGGGTGATGACGCTGTCCGAGCTGGAGGCTTCCGGAGCCGCGCAGCTCGCCCGTGATCCGCGCACCGTGGACGACGTCATCGACGGTATCAAGAGCGAGCACCTCGCGACCCTGATCTACACGTCCGGGACCACCGGCAAGCCCAAGGGCGTGCGGCTCTTGCACGGGGGCTGGGCGTACGCCGCCGATGCGATCGAGGCCATCCGGTTGTGGGGCCCCGACGACGTCCAGTACCTCTGGCTGCCGATGTCGCACGTGTTCGGCAAGGTCTTGTTGTCCGGGCACATCATCTCGGGCTCGGTCACCGCGGTCGACGGCCGGATCCCCAAGCTGGTCTCGAACCTCGCCGTGGTCCGGCCGACGATGATGGCGGCGGTGCCGCGGATCTTCGAGAAGGTCTACAACAAGATCATCGAGGGTGCGAAGCAGGGTGGCGCCATCAAGCACCGGATCTTCCAGTGGGCGATCTCGGTCGGCAAGTCGGTCTCGGTGCTGCGCCAGCAAGGCAAGGAGCCGACCGGATTGCTCGCGCTGCGCTACCGCATCGCCGAGCGCCTGGTGTTCTCGAAGATCCGGGCGACCTTCGGCGGCCGCCTGCGCTACATGGTCTCCGGCTCCGCGGCGCTGTCGCGCGAGATCTCGGAGTTCTTCCACGCCTGCGGCCTGCTCATCATCGAGGGCTACGGGCTCACCGAGAGCTCGGCCGCGAGCTTCGTGAACCGGCCGACGTACTACGTCTTCGGGACGGTCGGCCTGCCGCTGCCCGGCACCGAGGTCAAGATCGCCCCCGAGGACGGCGAGATCCTGATCAAGTCGCCGGGGGTCATGCACGGCTATCACAACTTACCCGAGCAGACCGCCGAGGTGCTCACCGACGGCTGGCTGCACACCGGTGACATCGGCGAGGTCGACGCGAACGGTTTCCTGCGGATCACCGATCGCAAGAAGGATCTGATCAAGACGTCCGGCGGCAAGTACATCGCGCCGCAGGCGATCGAGGGCAAGCTCAAGGCGAGCTGTCCGTACATCAGCCAGGTGATCGTCCACGGCGAGCGGCGCAACTTCGTCACCGCGCTGATCACGCTCGACGAGGAAGCCACGATGGCGTGGGCGAAGGGCCACGGAATGAATGGCAAGCCGTACACGGACATCGTCAAGACGCCCGAGATCAAGCAGCTCATCGCGCCGTACTTCGACGAGCTCAACAAGGGCCTCGCCAGGTACGAGACGGTCAAGCAGTTCGCGATCTTGCCCAAGGATCTGTCGGTCGACGATGGAGAGCTGACCCCGAGTCTCAAGGTCAAGCGCAAGGTCGTCGAGAAGAAGTACGCGGACCTGCTCGACAAGATGTACCAGGGCAGCGTCGCGGACATGGGATCGTGAGACTTGCAATGCGAGCCACCCGTCGGGCGTTGACGTTGACCTGATGAAGCGCTTCGTTGCATTGGTCCTCGCGCTGCTCGCCTGTCACGGCAGCGCGTCCACTCCGAGCCCCGGCCCGACCGTCGAGCCAGGTGCCTTGCACGCCTCGGCCCCGGCTGCCGCGGCGGCTCCTGACAGCCCGCCACCGGCACCGCCATCACCACTGCCGCCGCCCGCTGCAGTGTCAGCCACGCAGCCGCCGGCAGCGGCGGAGGCTGCAGCCTCAGCGCTCGCCGGCGCGGAGCTCATCGACGATGCCCGGCTGCTGTACCGGGTGGCCGCGTGCGGCGGCGCCGACACGCCGCTGCCCGCCGCGCTGACCGGCGGCGACGACAAGCGGGCCGCGAAGCTCGAGAAGATCGTCGCCGCGCACTGCAAGGCGATCCTCGCGCGCATCGCCGAATTCCGCGCGACCTACTTCGAGAAGGGTCGCGCGTGGTTCGACAGCGTTGTTCCCAAGGAGGCGCCGTCCACGGTGGTGTATCCATTCGGCGGCGGTGACCTGCTGTCGGCGCTGGTCGCGTTCCCCACCGCCACCGAGGTGACGACGATCTCGCTCGAGCTCGCCGGCGATCCCAGGCGGCTCCGCACGCTGAGCCCCGCAGCCATCGAGCGCAGCCTCGGCGCGCTGCGCGCCGAGATCGGCGGCCTGATCTCGGTGGGCTCGAACACCAGCGAGAACCTGTCGAACCAGCAGCGCAACGATCTGCCGGGCCAGGTCAGCTCGTTCCTCTTGGGCCTGGTCGCCGGCGGCTACGAGCCGGTGTCGATGCGGTACTTCTCGCTCGACGACGCCGGGGCGATCCATTACCTCAGCCAGGCCGAGATCGACGACCTCGATCAGCAAGCGAGCAGGACGCGGCCCAAGAGCCTCAAGCACGACTGGCTATCGCCGACATTCTCGCACGCGTTCTCCAACGTCGAGATCCAGTACAGGAAG
>Ga0307517_10013512_pt1 | contig 11075 bp, 9 predicted proteins | sample 23_EM_MG_FD_194515 | JGI IMG/M metagenome (GOLD analysis project Ga0307517, IMG submission 194515) | Populus trichocarpa ectomycorrhiza microbial communities from riparian zone in the Pacific Northwest, United States - 23_EM | ecosystem: Host-associated > Plants > Roots > Unclassified | place... | reverse complement strand
AGCTGAAGTTTTTTTAATTTGCAGAGGGGTTTTTTTTTTGTTTCGAAAACTGCAAAATCCAGTGGATGGATTCCTAACAATGACCTGCAACTAATGGGCCCATGTGCGGTTTAAGAACTAATAGAAGGTTTAACCATAGTCGAAGTTCTGCCTTGCATCGTTGAATTATCAGGATAGTCGAGCGATTACAACCACTCGAGTCTCCAGAATACACACAGGAATTTACATGAGTTTCAAGCTTTTAAACTTCATTCTTCTCTTCTTTGATTCCTTGACTCGGAGCCAGACCCAATGATCCCTTCGAACTTGTTAGATCCCCAGACTCCAAATCCCCTTCCATCCCCTCCTCTGATTTCGGGTTTCCAAACACGAGTTCTTGACAACGGTGAGATTGGTCAGGCTGGTGTAAGGCGTTCTCGATCATGGTGGAAGTGATCATTGTACTTTCAGTTCGGTAGTATCCAAAGCGCAGATTTCGGTACACATGCGAGGTCATGTTGTTTAACATGACGAAGAAGGGAAGACTGATGGCGCACGGAGCGATAGGCGAATTAGGCACATAGCAGAGCACAAAGAGGAAAAAATTGAAAAACAGGATTGCCCTAAATGATAAGGCCGTTTCTTGAGTGGAAAGGAAAGAGACGGCACATAGTAAACTCACAAAAAGTAACCCTGCCCATCCCGCAAAATGGACCTTGAAAATGCAGGCAGATTCCTGCCAAAGACCATAACTCTGACGGTGTTCTTTACGTTGACACCAGAATATGAATTCCTCATGAATGCCCAACAGGTTGCCACGAAGATGAGAAGGTCGTGAACGAGAACGGAGGACGACGTTAACGCACTGCCTAGCTTCGATCTTATGTTCAGACAATACATCGTATGCTCGATCCTTACGCCCACGGTCTCTATCGGTGCTATGATGTAACTAGCAAGCACAAAGAGCCATGTCGTGGAGAGGAAAACGACGACAAATTTGTTGTTGGAATAGAGAGCTGAAACGCGGAAAACGAAGGGTAGAACGGACAGAGGAACGGTAAATGGGGACAATATGCTGATTTGTCGAAGTAAATTGCAGTGATTAACTGGAATGGCTGCCAGTGATAAAAGGCCTTAGCATACTCATTGACTTCACATTGAGGAGAGGACGAACTCGTCAAAAGAACGACTCCGAATATATAGGCAAGAGTGGATACTCTGACGCCTCAATCAGTACTCCCACCTGCAAAGCAAATAACAACGTACTCACCTTGCGATTAAGTATGTTATAAACAAAAAATTGATCCGATATTGTGTGACAAGTTTATAATCCTGGGGGCTATGGAGGATTATATCCCACAAGAGGACCTGCAGTTGCGTACACAATCAACAAATGGTTTGATACCGCAGAAAGTTAAGCCTACAGCTAAAGAGCCAACAGCACCATACGTCAGATTCGTGATTTGAAAAGCCAGCTGTGGGGGTAAATACGCCATGGGTGTGGTTGGATTGGGCAAAATCATGGTGCCATTGGTGCCATTGGTGACAAACATGGTCGTTGGCTGGCTAATGGAGGGTGCAGTGATGGAAACATCGACATTTTATTTATATTATATGAATGTCTGAATCTATACTTCGGGTGGTTCCGACTCGGTAAACCGTGAACTATCAATCTGATACGCACCTGGTTCGAGCTCCATGCGCATAGGCTCCATATATCAGTGCCACGCTTACATAGATTCTCAATCACGGACCATGACCGAAGACAACCAGGAAACAGAAATCGCAAAGTTCTAGAAGAGGGAAAGTAGTGACGGTCCGTTATTTGTGAGGTAAGTACGGAAGGTCGTTCCGGTCAAATAGATTGCACTTTTCCCGGTTCAAGTTCATTCAATTTTATCAGTCAGTTGGGTTTTCCGCATAAGTAGAATTCAAGAGGACCATGGATTTCGCATCCTGGACAATCGCCCAACAATCGCCAGTCAGATCGATCATATTCGGGATCGCCCGTGTCGTACATCTTGGCAACGTACTGGCTTCCGGTGCACATAGATTTTCATCAAGAGTCCGTACAGCCTTGGTAGAGTACAAAGTGAACATGCGAGATTATCTCGACGAATGCCAAAGGCAGATTCTTTCAGGCAACTTTCAGGATGGGTGCGGGTGCCTGAACGAAATAGGACTCTGAATCGGATGTTTCCATGATATCAGTGATACTAATAATCTTTTCTGCACCCCATAAAAATGAGGGGAGCATTGGAATTTGTCACTCTCTACCACTCGGGCGCTACGCTGTAATTCGGTTCGGCAGCCTTCCAAATTTGTTCAAGTCCTTTATTTGAGCCGATGTTGCAGGCACCACGGTTCACGGTTCAAATTTAAAACCATTTTTGGTATATTGTGTTCGCCCCACTGTATTCGGAGCAAAACCAGACTCCTTCAAATTACCTTGAGGCTTGGACATATTTCCGCTTTGATTTCCATGTCCAAGGACTTTCGAAAGTTAGCCCATTTCTTCGAATGGGAAGTTTGGAAATGGGTAATACACGTACCGAGTCAACTGGTAATATTCCACTCCGTTGCTCAAAAATGGGCCCAGTACGATTCAAGAAATAAAAGAAGATTTAACCATACCTCAACCGTCGAAGTTCTGCCTTGCAAAGTTCAATTAACAGGATAGTCGAGCGATTACAAGTACATCTTATGTACAATACACAACCACTCTTAGTCTAGCCTCCAGAATATATAAAGGAATTTACATCAAGCTTTTAAAATTCAACCTTCTTTGATTCCATGAGCCAGACCCAATGATCCCTTCGAACTTGTTAGATCCCCAGCCTCCAAATCCCCTTCCATCTCCTCCTCTGATTTCGGTTTTTCAAACTCGAGTTCATGACGGCGGTGAGATTTACCAGGCTGGTTTAAGGCGTTCTCGATCATGGTGGAAGTGATCATTGTACTTTCAGTTCGGTAGTATCCAAAGCGCAGATTTCGGTACACATGCGAGGTCATGTTGTTTAACATGACGAAGAAGGGAAAACTGATGGTGCACGGAGCGATAGGCGCATTAGGCACATAGCAGAGCACAAAGAATAAAGAATTCAAAACCAGGGTTGCCCTAAACGATACGACCGTTTCTTGAGTGGAAAGGAAAGAGACGGCACATATTAAACTCACAAAAAGTAACCCTGCCCATCCCGCAAAATGGACCTTGAAAATGCAGGCAGATTCCTGCCAAAGACCATAAATCTTATGCTGTTCTTTACGTTGACATCAGAATATGAATTCCTCATGAGTGCCCAGGAGGTGGCCACGAAGATGAGAAAGTCGTGAAGGAAAACGGAGGACGACGTTAACGCATTGCCCAGCTTCGATCTTGTGTTCAGACAATACATCGTATACTCCAAGTTGCCCACGGTCTCTATCGGTGCTAGGATGTAACTAGCAAGCACAAAGAGCCATGTCGTGGAGAAGAAAACGACGACAAATTTGTTGTTGGAATAGAGAGCTGAAACGCGCAAAGCGAAGGGTAGAACGGACAGAGGAACGGTAAATGGAGACAATATGCTGATTTGACGAAGTAAATTGCAGTGATTAACTGGAGTGGCTGATAAAAGGCTTTAGCCTGAGCATACACATTGACTACACATTGAGGAGTATGGGCATGGAGCTCGAACCAGGTGCGTATCAGATTGATAGTTGTGCCAAGCCTGCATAGATTCTCAATCACGGACCATGACCGAAGACAACCAGGAAACAGAAATCGCAAAGTTCTAGAAGAGGGAAAGTAGTGACGGTCGTTATTTGTGAGGTTACGGAAGGTCGTTCCGGTCGAATAGGTTGCAGAGACTTTTCCCGGACAATTGTCATCATCTTCATTCATTTTTTTTCAATCTGTCAGTTGGGTTTTCCAGATAAGTAGAATTCAAGGGGTCCACCATGGATTTCGTATTCAAATCCTCGCCATTCAGATCAATCATATTCGGGATCGCCCGTGAGTACTTGAGTCGTGAGTTCGTCTTTGCCTACCATCGGTGTTCACTCAATTTGGAAAAAAAAACCATCTTGGCAACGTACCGGCTTCCGGTGCACATAGATTTTCATCAAGAGTTTGTACAACCTTAAAAGTGAACATGCAAGATTATCCGCCAAAGACAGGATGAACGAAATAGGAAGCCAATTAGGGACTCCGAGTCGGATGTCTCCATGATATCAGTGATAATAATCATCTTTTATGCAATTCACCCCATAAAAATGAGGGAGGAGCATTGAAATTTGTCACTCTCTAAGTACCACTCGGGCGCTATACAAGTAATTCGGTTCGGCAGTCTTCCAAATTCGTTCAGGTCATTTGTTTGATCATGAACCCTGATGCATTGATGTCGCAGGCACCACCGCAGTTCAATTTAAAATCCTGTTATCGTGTTCACCCCATGAGCAAAACCAGACTCCTTCGAACTACCTTGAGGCTTGGACATCTTTCCGCTCCGAGAACAGTGGATGTTCTGATTCCGTGTCCGAGGGCCCATGGGAAGAGTATCATGGCGAGCTGCCGGATTGAAGCCGGGCTCTCCTTTACACCGAGTAACTTGTCATGCCACCATGCCATAAATGCTTTCCGATGGACTCGGACAGTAGGAGGTCTTTATGGAGGCTTCGAGTATCATCATGAAGTCTGTGATGCGCCGAAACTCGAAAGAATTTCTCAACTTGCACAGGGTTCAATTAAGTTCATCGTTCCCCCCAGAGCTAGAGGTATGTATTCAAGATTATAATTTATGCAGTTTACCCGGTATCGGTGTCTGACTTGTTTCTTTCTTAATTACCATCGCATTACATAAATCAACGAGCAGTGATATCAAATTCAGTATATATGAGGATTGGGTTGTCGAACGACCCTAAGCAACCATATTACACAGCCAATCAAAGAAAAATTGCCCCATAGGTCCAACTGTAACACACAGGAACTCAGGTCTTTTGACACTGCTTCTTGTGACCAGACCAGTGTGATTTCTGGCAGGCGGAATCACAATACCTGGGAAACATCATGGTAAATCAAACCTCAAGGGACGTAGATAGAGTAGGATTTGAACACACCGTGTCTTTGAGCAACCACTACCTATATGACAAAGATGAAGTATTCAGCCACCATATCCGGGCATTACGCTGGAACCAAAAGAAAGAAACTTACATTTCCTCAACACTACAGACGGATTCCCGCACCAAGAACACCTATAAAGTTCAAAATTCTCAAAGTCCACCTTCCTCACATCCTCACTCGCTTGACACCTCATCCTTTCTTCAAGCGTCCCATCCTCCATATGCATTTCCTCAAGCCAAGCTGAAAGATCATCTTCCAATTTGCCATGGTCAAATGGAGGGAGGTCGCTCGTCTTCACCTTCGCATCCAGAATTGTAAAGATGTGCGAAAACTCCGCTACAGCTTGACTATAGTGCTTAACGGCTGCTTGTTGAGCAAGGCGCAAGATAGTCTTCGGCGGACGAATACCAATAAATTCGCTAAATTCATCAGCGATCTTGAGTTTTTTGAGATTATACTGTGACGGGGCTTTGAGTAACAGCCAACCATTCATAAGTAGGTGATCGTTTACCTCTAGTTCCCTCAGATCGGGACTCAACTCCTTCAAAGTAAGAATACTCAGTAAAAGGTACCAATAACCAACATTCTTCATATGTCGGTTGTCCGGCGGCGCCTCGTCAACGTAGGTCTTCGCATCATCCATAGCGCTCATCAAGAAAGCTATACCCTCCTCCCACTTCTTCTCTCCCGCGTCCGGTAGATCCTGTAACATCTTGATACCCATATCCCCCGCATGTTCCACCGCCCGCTGCATCATCTGATACTTCACAAACGGGGTGATAAGTTTACACTTCAGACCCTTCTTCGCTGCTCGGAGACCATTGACATTATCAGCAGAGAGCGTGATAGCGTACTGAAAGTATGCTTGTTCAGGGTTACGCTGAAGTCCCTTCTTGGCTAGTGCGACCGCATCGGGAATCCGCTGTTTGATGATATGATACTTGATATCAAGTATATCTGCAAAATCCTGTTCTTCAGGTTTTCTCTTCGATCGTACTGCTTTAGCCGCGTGAGGTAGGGAATCCGTCCACATCGTAAAAGGTAATCCCATGGAAGAGGTTTCCCGTCTTCTCCCTCCTGACAAATCCTCGACTTCAAAGTACCCATCCGCAATCGAAAATTCCGTTTTCAGGATCAGGGACGCCTGTTCCAACCCCAAAGCATAAAGATCGTGAGTCTGTAAGCAAGCCATCATTGCCTTCTGAAATTGACTGGTGCAAGTCAACGTCAGAAACAACTCGCTCTTTGTGGGTCCATAATCCATCAGGATGTCATTGAGATGAGGAGGTAATCCGCGTTGGATCGCACTCATGAAACCCAAAGGGTCGAATTGACGGACGTCGTCCTCTGCTTCGAGGCGATAAAGCCTGAGGAGTGCGCCTAAACAGGAACAACGCGTGACCCAGTCTTTGCTTCTCATCCCTGCGACTAGGAAGTTAATAGCAGAGGGATAGGCCTTGTATGCATCCGCCGTATGCAAAGTCGAAAATGTCAATAGTTCAAGAGCATGCTCAATCATGATTCTTGGACGTCTATGGGGCCTTTTGATAGTCTCCAGAACCGTCTTTAAAATGTCAACGATGTCGAGAGATCGTAAAAGCTGCGGGTTATTAGGTTTGGCGTCGCCTTCGACAGCGGCACAGACGGAGTGAGCAAGAGTGATGACCCCAAGTTCTGCAACTTTTTCATCGTCTGGGAGGTCGCGCATGAGCTTCGTTAAACGGTTTGCGTGCTTTGCTATTTCGCAACGGACAGTGGCGCCGCCTTGGTGGGTTATCATGCTCAGGGACCGCAAAGTTAAGTGACGCGTCTCATCGAAGTCCAGTAATGGTAGGATTTTATCCAGAATACCTTTTTAAAAAACAATGTTGAAACGGAAAAAGACAATATGGAGGTAATAAACGAAGTACCTTTGCCGAACAACTTGTTGCGCAAGAGGGAGTCCACACACATCTTTGCCACAATTCCGACAATCCCACCTTTAATCTTGTAGTTCTCTCCGCTTTGTTCGTAAGCATTCTCCAGCTTCGAATAGATGTTGTTGAAATTGATATGGACCCTTTTCAATCCACTACGTGTAGACAGATCTTAAGAAAACAAACTTTTTAGAACTGACAGTGGTCTAATGGTGATTTAAAACAACACAAACCTGGGAGCTTGAAATAATTGCAGAGCACACTGACGATCACATCCCAACTTTCTGCATGTTCGATTTCGGGGATATACACTTTGTAAACTTCTTCTGCCTTGGAAACTGAAGATGTTGATGGTGATATCGATGGTGTTTTGGCCTTTTTAGCCTTCCCCTTTCCACGGGTACCAGGTCCTGGCATGTTGGCTTACAAAAACTTGACAAGGGGTCGATCGTAGTTTCGATAAGTTCATGTGATACATACACGTCAATAAAGCCAAAGAACTTGAAGCGCGTCGATGATACTCCGACTACTACTGGCAACATCTTCAGCGCCAGCTTTGACATTTAATAACGGAGCGAATGCAACCTGTCGTCTAGTACTTGCTCAATGAGTAGGTGCCCTCACTCTTACCTGATGGACACAATCGACCACCTCTTCCCCCAACCTGACATCGTTGGAACTGCATCTCGCGAGAGGCATTCCCTAACCGCTTGATGTTGACCTTACACTGTGGGGTATATGCGCCTTGTCATTTCAGCCCCCTTTGGGCAAAACAGACTTGTCTCTAGACCGGTATCTGGTCCCCTAGCATCCAACTCCTCAAACTGAAATACAACGATAAGAAGGATAGTTATGATATCTAAAAAATTGTCATAGCAGCATATATGCGCCGAAATATCAAAACGCCGCAAAGCTGACGGAATCAGAAATCGATTTCTCCCGGCTGTACATGGTATAAGCAGTGTCCTAGCACTGAAGAGTAAGGGTATAGAATGTGAAGGTATCTACGAAGTTTAAAAACAGCAAAACAGCATAAATAATAATGACACCAATCAATCGTAAATCAAATCTAGATGATCCCAGTTCATCATCTACAAAGTCCATGATAGGGAAAAACCAATCCTCCCTTTTCTTGGAGTGCGTAATAGGATTTTGAGTTCTGTTGTAGGCAGCGGTGGCGAAGTGGTCATCGGCTCGAAGTAAGGAGGGTGCTTTCCCGTACGTTTCCATAGGCGGGAGGAGGCGGGATCGCTATGAGGTTATCGTCCACATCTCCAGTCGCAACGCCGCTCTGTGCCAGAACAGTATTATAGGATGGGAGAAGCGGCCGATTCCACGGCGCAAGGGAGGTGATGCGCTCCAATGATGAACGGGAGCGTCGATGTCGAGGTAGTTCATCCCTGGAACGAAGGTGCTGGACTCTTTCCCTTTGCAAATTGCGAATTTGGCGATGCAAGTGCACGAGTAATGCGATTACATTGACAATAAACGGCACATGGATGAGAACCGATAGAGACCGCATTGGATTGTCTTGCTTGGCCAGTTTGGCCTTTATTCTGATGTATGCAAATACCCAGAGGGTGATAGTGGCTCCGAACAGAATGAGTAGGATGGCGATGAGAAGGAGTGTGGTAGGTCGAAGCCCGCTGGCTAACGGGGCTTGATTCGATTTTAGACATCCAAAGATACTTTTGGTGACTGATGCTCGTTCATGGATGGGTCGTGTTTCGTTCACAGTTTGTGAGGAAGGTAGAGTAGGAGACCGTGAGTGATAATCCGTATCAGCAGGATGGCGTAGAGGGAGGGAGGGACTCGTTTCTGCAGTCTCTTCTCCTGGTCTGTTCGTGACCCCATGAACACCTTCCCTCAAAACCCCTCCTATTACCAGCGACGGCGGTCTTGTTCGCGTTCTTTCTTCGCCTCTATCAGACCAACTGAGATGCACTGGAGGCGGGGGCTGAACATGTACAGCGTCTGGCATAACGATCGTCGACTGTCGGAATAGGACAACGGGCGGAACGTCGACAAGGGCGCGAAAAAAAAAGAGGAAGAAGAAGAAAAAAGAAAGGAAAGGCGACGAGCACCGCTCAGAGCGTGAAAACAGCAAGATGGAAGTGGGAGAAAGAGTTCAACGTTCAACGTTCAGGCCCAGGTCCGACATGCGTGTCTTGTGCGGCTAAATCCTCTCCGAGGCCAGACCAACCCAGATCCTGTTCAATGCTCAAAAACTTTCAAGGAGAGATACAATTTTAGGTGTTAGCTAACGGGTGTGCCTGGTGGTTGCCGTAATCGCAAGCGTCGAGTGTCAAAATTTAAGGTTCTTTCATTCATATTGTATTTCACTCCAGGTCCGGCACCTCCGCTCTACGGGTTGCAAGAATAATCCTGAAAGTAACCTCGTATCGTGGTATCCATTTCGTGTACACCCTGATGCGAAGTGGTCAGAGCGAAAGATAGTAGAACAAAGAGTAATCTTAATGTACAATTCCAATCAAGTTGATATATCCAAAATAGTAACTTGACCAGAAGCATGCCCGAAGCATACTTTAGAACCAGAAAATGTGGCACACTGTATGTCTCGCAGACTGGATGGAATTGCTACACATTTCTTGCCGTTGGATAGCAAGACAGTCGACAGGTCATCAGGAGAAATTATGACAGGTACCACAGACAATCCATTCCATATTGCATGGACAAAAACGTCTAAAGGCAAACTTTCGCCAGAGAGCAATCGTCGAATAACGGGAATGGATGTGATGTCACCCTGTGCCAAGAGGGCAATTGAGGTCACTATCGACGAATGGAACCCCAGATTGATTGGAGTAGTTGGAATTTGAGGTCCAGAGACAACATGACAGTTGTAAGAGGAGACAGTGAATGAGATGACCAATGGAAGCTCCTCGTCGCTTGTCGATGCATTCCAAATCCGAATGGTGTTGTCCAAGGATCCAGACACGATGTGGCGACTGTCAGGTGTGAAAGCGACTGAGAACACTGCTGCAACGTGCCCTCGGAGGACATGCTCCTCTTTACCCGTCGACGCATTCCAAATCCGAACAGTCTCGTCGTCGGACCCAGAAGCTACATGACGATTATCTGGTGAGACAGCGACTGAGGCCACCAGACTTGAATGACCTTGGAGAATACGCTCCTCTTCACCCGTAGACAGATTCCAAATCCGAACCGTCTTGTCCCAGGATCCGGAGACGACGTGACAATTGTCAGGCAAGACAGCGACTGAGCTCACCAAACCAGAATGCCCTCGGAGGACGTGCTCCTCTTCGCCCGTAGACAGGTCCCAAATCCGAACCGTCTCGTCATAGGACCCAGACACGACGTGGCGGTTGTCTGGTGAAACAGCGACTGAGCATATATCAAAAACATGCCCTAGGAGGACATGCTCTTCTTCACCTGTCGATGCATTCCAAATCCGAACAGTTTTGTCCAAGGATCCAGATACGACGTGAAGATTGTCGGGGGAGATAGCAATTGTTCTCACCAGAGCGGAATGCCTTGGGGGGAGGTGCTCCTCTTCAGCTGTTGACAAATTCCAGATCCGAACAGTATTGTCCAAGGATCCGGACACGACGTGACGATTGTCTGGTGAGACAGCAACTGAGTACACCGAAGCAGAGTGCCCTTGGAGGACATGCTCCTCTTCACCTGTAGACAGATTCCAAATTCGAACCGTTTTGTCCCAAGATCCGGAGACGACGTGACAATTGTTAGGCAAGACGGCGACTGAGCTCACCGAACCAGAATGCCCCCGGAGGATATGCTCCTCTTCGCCCGTAGACAGGTTCCAAATCCGAACTGTTTTGTCATAGGACCCAGATACGACGTGACGATTGTCTGGTGAGACAGCGACTGAGGTCACCCAATTTGGATGCCCTTTGAGGACATGCTCATTTTCACCCGTGGTCAAATTCCAAATCCAAACCGTCTTGTCCCAGGATCCAGATACGACGTGACGATTGTCTGGTGAGACAGCGACTGAGTTCACCCGACTTGAATGCCCTTTGAGGACATGCTCCTTTTCACCCGTGGATAGATTCCAAATCCAAACCGTCTTATCCCAG
>Ga0307517_10013511_pt1 | contig 11075 bp, 4 predicted proteins | sample 23_EM_MG_FD_194515 | JGI IMG/M metagenome (GOLD analysis project Ga0307517, IMG submission 194515) | Populus trichocarpa ectomycorrhiza microbial communities from riparian zone in the Pacific Northwest, United States - 23_EM | ecosystem: Host-associated > Plants > Roots > Unclassified | place... | reverse complement strand
CCAAATTGCTAATGTCTGTAGCAAAGGAGAGTCAAAATAAACGACCACAGTGGGAGTCGAACCCACGACCTTTTGATCCGAAGTCAAACGCGCTAATCCACTGCGCTATGCGGTCCTGACATGGGGATCACGCTTATATTAATTTAATAATTCAATGTACACAGCTGACATGATAAGAAAAAAACAAAAAGAAATATATATATATATGTAGACACAACCTAGCAGTCAAAACTAGCAAACCCATGTTCAGCATTACTTGTATCTAGCATCTGTGTATTTTTTTTCCCTAGATTTTTATGTATGGTTATCAAATTCAGCTTGGAACTTGATACAAACCATAAATCATTTATTTATTTAATAAAACTTGGATGAGCTTAATATTTTTTTTCTAACAAAGTTGACATTTATTATTGATGGATGGTTGAGAGTGTTAGGCAGGATGGAGAGCTTGTCTTTAATACATGTAACGGCGAGCTTCAGCATTTATTGGAAGCAGATAGAGCAGAGAGCGTCACCCTTTGTTTCTATCAGGGTGTTTTGTCCACCAACTTTACAAGAATAAGCTCCACCTATTAAGTAAGCTCTCTTGTCAGTTACCGGGCAGTCGCCACTGGCACAGAGAGGATGAGCAGAGGAGGGGACGGCAAGGTGGTGTGTGTCACGGGGGGGTCAGGATACATAGCTTCATGGCTAGTTAAGCTTTTGCTTCAACGTGGCTACACTGTCAAAACCACTGTCCGTGACCCAAGTCAGTAAATCACTCTCTATCTCTCTCCTTTTGAGCTCAATTTGGTCACGTTTATTTTTTATGTACTCCTATTATTTTGTTACAGATGATCCAAAGAAAACAGAACACTTGCTTGCACTTGAAGGAGCTAAAGAAAGACTTCATTTGTTCAAAGCTAATTTATTGGAAGAAGGGGCTTTTGATCCTATTGTTGATGGATGTGAAGGTGTTTTTCATACAGCTTCCCCTGTTTCTTTTTCACCCACTGACGACCCACAGGTTCTTCCCTCATATATGCTGCTGCCATTTATCATTTATCATCACTGATTCTTCTGATTTGCAACCAATCTTAGCATCAATTCTCGAGAATCATATGAAACAACTCATGTAATTGTTAGTGATTTAGCTAGTGAATGACGGGGTTCTTCTTAGTTTTCATGTGTGATGAAGTTTGAAGAAAACCCCAAAAGATATGTTCTTTTTAAGACTGATGGATGGACCAAGAGATTGAGACTACAAACACCTACGAAACAAGTTATTTTTTGGGCTTAAGGGACCCTTCACCAAGAAGGGGAGCGCCACCGGTCCGAACATCTCATGAAGAATTGAGGTCGCTCCGGGCATCCCTTGTCAACGGGAGACTTGGGCCAAGCCAACAATTGTTGGCATGGAACTATTATATCAAATAATTTGACAAAACAAGAAAAAGAAATTGCATTACATAAATCAGAATGCAAGAGTGAAAACCGAATGATTGATGACGAAGCCAAGCAGAAAGCTTAACTGAATGAAATAGGATTCTCAAGCATTGGGCCTAAAACATAGGTTTTCTAATTCTATCCGAGAACAGAAGAGGAACGATGACCCAGAGACAACCCAAAAAAGATGAAAGAAAAAATGAAAAGGTGGATTAGTCTTAAAGGGGCTCAAGGAGCTGATTAGGGTTCTGTACCTGTGTTGGGTATCCTAGCGGGACACACTGCCCCCTTGTTCAAACTAGGGTTTTTTTTTTTAATTAACCTCTTGATACCTGATATGTTACTGTTTTAAAACTACGGGTAGAAAAAAAAAAAGACAATCCAATAATTTTTTCTTTGTTACAGGTTGACCTAATTGATCCTGCCTTGAAAGGAACACTAAATGTTCTTAGATCATGTGCAAAAGTTCATTCTATCAGGAGAGTGGTTTTAACCTCTTCAGCCGCAGCATGTATATATAGTGGAAAACCTCTGAACCATGATGTGGTTATTGACGAGACCTGGTATTCAGATCCAGCTATTTGTAAGGAATTGAAGGTCTGTATTATTTGATGATATCTTAGGTTTTTCTTTTCCTTCTAGAGAAATTTTTAGTTGCATTCGTTTCAAATTCCACATGGAGGACCCTTTGGGGCTTGCTCTGTAAGCTAAAAACTAAATCTTTCATTCTTTCATCTTGTCTCCTGTATTGTTCTTCACCTATTATTTGCTAATGTGAATTTGTGTTCTTTCCCAGGCTTGGTATGCACTTTCAAAAACCTTAGCTGAGGAGGCTGCTTGGAATTTTGCAAAAGAGAATGCTACTGACTTGGTTACAGTGCATCCATCATTTGTGATTGGCCCTCTTTTACAGCCAACTCTTAATTTAAGTGTGGAGATGATTCTCGACCTTGTCAATGGTAAGGATCTTCAGCAACTTTTTGCTTGTATCTGAAGCATTTAATACTTTCTCCATCTAACATTAAAATCCTTGTAGCAACCTTCCAGTATGGGAAAAATCTAAATTGAAGGTCTCTACACCTCCAACTGATAGAGCAAGTTATCCCTCAGTTGTCATTTCACGATCTTTTGTTATGAGTATGAGTTGCTTTGTTGAGAAATTATCCCATGTGATCTCGTCATTCCATTGAGGCTTTACTGATTTGTGATAGTTGCATTTCATTACAAGTTCAATATAGATGTGCCAAAACATCACTCTACTAAGCTAAAATTCTCTTACATATAGGGTTGTGAATTGTGACAGATGCATTCAGTTTCCACCCACAAGCATATTGTACATCTTCTCCTGCAAATCACTTTAACAATGATTACATTATCAATTTATTGACTACCAAAATTTGAACCTGTCCTTAATAGCTGTTTAAAGAACTTTCCCTTGAACTGTTAGTGTCCTTACTGGCTGCATGTTTTGTTTGGTTCTCATGATGTAATCTGTTTTTGGTGCAGGAGCTGAGACATACCCAAATGGATATTATAGGTGCATCGATGTTAGAGATGTTGCAAACGCACATATTCAAGCTTTTGAAATTCCTTCAGCTAGTGGCAGATATGTTTTGACAGCATATGTCACAACCTTTTCTGAGGTTCTGAAGATCATCCGTGAAAACTATCCTACTTTGCGCCTTCCTGAAAAGTGAGTCATTTATAATGTTCAAATTGAACCATTTTCATGTTAATTTGGCCTTGTTGATTAATCCGGATGGTTGATATTTGATAGCCAATGGGCTTGTAGATAAGATTTTACATTCAAGCCAGCTTGGACGGGGAGGGGAATGCTACTTGTTAATAGTAATTCTGAAGTTATGCGACCAATTCAGATCAGCAGTTTAGATGAGTTATAAGAAATATGTTAAGAACCATCTTATGTTTTCCCTGTTTTAGAAACTAAACCATGAAAAGAACAAATATTAAAAATACAAGTATGTTTTGAAAATGAAAGTAGAGCCAGTCCCTTCGAGGACAACCGGTAAAGTTGAAGGTAGAGCTACATTTTGAAAACCAAAAATGTGTAATCACAAGCAAACCCTGTACCTTTTTTTCTGTATTGTAGTTGGATGGATATCCTTTTTTCGTTTGTGCTGGCTTGTTTTCTTGAAGCAATTGCTTTGACCCGTCACAGAACTGAGCACCTGTATATTGTTTTTCAACTGTTGCAGAAGTACAGAAAGCATGTTCAAGCCATACCAGGTGTCCAAAGAGAAAGCAAAAACTTTGGGTATCAACTTCACTCCACTGGATTTGTCTCTCGTAGACACTATTGAGAGCTTGAAGGAGAAGGGCTTTCTCAAAATCTGATTTAGGCTATATTTAACGGTATGGTGTTCCAGTAAATATACTGGTCCTCTCAGTTTCAGTCAAATTTAATTCTTCTTCTTCTTCTTGTATGATATAATTTTATGTGCATTCTGGATACCTGAAAATAAAATTATGTATAAGTTGTAGGATTTGCGTTTTGAAGTCTATTTCCTGCCAATGAGATGTCAGGACATCGTAAAGATTTGGAAGTCTTGTAATGAATTTGCGCTGCTGATTCTGTGATGGAATAATCTTAGAACTCAATTCTTGTCTGTTCATTCACGAAAATTTTTTAGCCTCGAGCAATGCTTCACAAATTGCTTGCAGGAGCTCCCACAAAGTTGAATGGTGTTTGATTGGATTCTCTCTTGATCAGCTTTGGCATCTAAAACAACATTTTCTAGTTCCGTTATTATTAGTATAACAATTAAAATATATATATTTTTGTCTTTATTTCAATTTATTATTTTTTTATTATTTTTAAATTGTTTTAATATATTGATATCAAAAATATTTTTTTAGAAAAATATATTATTTTGATATATTTTTAAGTATAAAATATTTTAAAATGTAACCACTATCCCAACTAAACATGCTCTAAGCAAACTTCAATGATCATGTCAATTTCTTAGATTGTGCCTCTCAAATTTAGATCCTACTTAGGTTATTGATTGGATTAAAATTTGCTTGAAAATAAAATAAATATTTAGATATTATTAATGTTTTTTTTTAGTGAAAAAAAAAATAAACTGTATGGAAGTTGATTTTGCATATCTAAAAACAACTTGGATGACGAGGGTGTTTGGGAGTGTGGTAGTGGTTGCTTTTCAAATAGCTTTTCGTGCCGAAATACATGCCAATGATGTTTTTTTATTTTTTAAAAATCATTTTTGATATCAGCACATCAAAACGATCCAAAAGGTACAAACCGCACTCAATTTTAGCAAAAAAAAAAAAAAATTTGAAATTCACTGAAAAGCAGGTTGAACAGCAGAGCCAAACGCTCCCGACATGTGAATACATAATTTAACTAAAAAATTTTAAGATATATTTTTTAATATTAAAATAATAACATATTGAATTGACTTGGATCAACTCGAGTTAACATATCAAATTTGTAACTAGGGTTATAAGATTATAATAACTTTATAGAAAACAAATTAAAATAAATTATAAAGTTTCATTCTCAATCAATTCAACATTAAAGAATAAAATTGAAATATATATATATATATTAAAGATCTAAAAAACGACTTGAATTAACCTTTTAAACTCTCGACTCGGGTTATAAAACCGATACAACCTCATAAAAACAAATTGAAACAAATTACGAATTCTAATTCCTAATCAGGATAATGTATAACTTGAGATTAAAAAAAAAGAATATGAAAAATAACTCGAGTCAATCCACAAAACTCATAATCTGGGTCATGAGACCAAGATAATCTCATAAATTTTTTTTTTAAAAAATGACATGATTTAACTTGAGTTAAACTGTCAAATTTGTGACTTTGATCATGAGACTGATATAACCTTATATAGAGCAAATTAAAAAAAAATTATAAAACTCAATTATGAAGCAACATTGTCAGATTCAATGTTGAATGATGAAATTTGTAAAAATTTTAATTAAAAAATTACTCAAAAAATAAGCCAAGTCAACACAGATTAACTCGTTAAGCATTATTCTCGGGCCACGAGGTAGGGATAACCTGATAAAAAACAAACAAAAACAAATGATGAAGCTTAATTCTCAATCAAATACAATATTAAATAATGAGTTTGGGGAAAAAAGAGTCAATTAAAAAAAAAACAAATTCAGTTAATTAGGCTAACCCATCAAACCTATGGCATGAGTCATGAGATGGGGACAATCCAATAAAAAGCAAATCCATTGCTGAAGGACCCGTGATCCGAGTCATGAGACCGAGATAACCTCTTAGAAAAAAACAAAAACAAAACAACTTGATTTAACCAGGGTAAAAATATCAAAACATGTAACCTTGATCTTAAGACTAAGATGTCCCAATATAAAGCAAATTGAGATAGATTATGAAGCTTAGTTCCCAACCGACTCAATGTTAAATGAAGAAATTGAAAAAAAAATCTAATTAAAAGATAACATAAAAAATGACCCGAGTCAACTCGGGTTAACCAATTAAGCAATATTCTTGAGACATGAGGCCGAAATAATCTAATAGAAAACAAACAAAACAAGTCATGAAATTTAATTCCCAATCAACTCAAAATTAAAAGATAAAAATTGAGGGGGGGTCAACTCAGGTTAACCCATTAAGCAATATTCTTGAGTCATGAGACCGAAATAACCTAATAGAAAACAAACAAAACAAGTCATGAAATCTAATTCTCAATCAACTCAAAATTAAAAGATAAAAATGGAGGGGGAAGGGGGGAAGAGCTTATTTAAAAAAAAAATTAAGTTAACTTGTTAAATTCACGATCTGTATCATGAAAATAAAATAACCTAATAAAAAATAAATTTAAAAAGTTGATCGTGTAGCTAGTGGTATAACTTTATATGCATACTGAAAATAAATCAAGCATAATTTGCCGAATGTGTGTGTTTCAAGCCCATTTCTTGACAGGTCAGGAGCTTAATTTGCCTTGTTGCTGTGATGAAGTGATTTTGCAACTCAATTATGATTCACGAAAACTTGTTTGTCTCAAGCAAATAACTAACCATCAAACACTAAAACAACATGAATCCTTAATTTGTTTTTTTTATTCATTTTATAATAAATTCAAGTCTCAGCTCAGTCGGCTGGTGAGGCAGTGTCAGGCAATAGATCACAATCGCGTGGGTGTATTTTTTTTTTTTCTAAATTGTGATAATAGACTAGATATTGTCCGTCACAATTAATTTTTCAGATATTAATAGACTAAATTGTGATAATAAACATTTTAATGATAAACATTCAATTTCAATTTGTCCCAAGTCAAATTTACTAGATTCATTTATTTTTTAATTTTAATATAGTTCTTAAATATTATTATAAGTTTTTATTTCAGTTTAAATAAAAAATTTTAGTTATCCTGTATTTGTTCTGAAAATAACAATACTAATAACAAATTATTTATAAAAAATAGATTAAAATTAAATGTTTATCATTAAAATATTTTGTGAGATTTGAAACATGATTTTATCACATTTGTGATTTTTTTAGCTTTTAATTCATAAAATATAAACATATTATTTTGAAAAATTTTTAGTTTACTTCAACAATTATGAGATTTTAAAAAAAACAGAAATAATATTTTTATTTAAAAATATTATAATAGAAAAAAAATGTAAAACAACTGTAATTTCAGGCTTAACAATGCCAGAACAAATTCCAAGGACCTGCAAAAAAAAATTTACCTTTAAAAATATTTGGGTTTCCGCAGGTGAACACGACATTCAAACTAGCATTCCTTCAAAGGTTGCTGGACTGGAATTTGTTAAAAAGAAGAAGAAGAAGAAGAAGAAAATGCCGTTAATTTACTAATTTTTATTTTCTTGGAAAGAATTAGGCGCCCCCAAATCTCCCTTTCTTATTAATCAATGGAAGGATTACGTCCCCACCTACATATTCTCAAATCTCAATAATCATATAAACAGACAAATATGTGCCATGCATGCAAGCCATCGCATTCACCTTATCTCCTTTTTTGACTGGTCCAGGCAACCATGTGGAGGGTCATAGCTTGAACAAGCTTTGATTTTTCAATGCTGCTATATTATTTACCCAGTCCAAGAGAGTGACTGAAGAGAGAACAAAAAACAATAAATTATCGCAGACTGTTGGGTTATTTTGAAGATACAGAAACGATGTGAGCTTCCGGGAAGATGGTCTAAGCCGTCGAAATGATGTGCTTGAAAATTAAACTCATTGACCCAATTTCTTGCCTACTCGCATCTATAGCTTATATAAGGCTCTCCTTCATGTATCTTTCACAACCCAACGAAGTACAGACACTTTCGCTTCACTGTTTGAGAATCTCGTTTTCTTGGTTCCAAATCACAAGCTTTTCAGCAATTCTAGGATCGCCATGGAGATGTCACCATTTAGACAAGTCACAACAGAGGAAACAAGGTCAAGGAAAACCAGAAGAGCGTGGAAGTTGAAGCTTAATATCACTTGGCATGCTATCAAGAAGGCAGTAAGTTACAACGTCAAGAAACGTCTCCACCTGCATCTTCATTTAAGCTGTGCAAGAAGCATGAGACGGCTTTCCACTAACCAAACCCATCAGGAACTAGCTGTGAAGCCACATCAAGCTTCCAAACCAAAGCAAAAGGCTAGAAATCCCAGCAAAACACTAGCATCCCTCCTCCATGTGCCATATACAGCTTTGGATTTTGTAGACCGAGGAGATCACATGACTCCTACACTATCTCCCAAGCAGAGTATATCAGCAGTGTGGAAAGAAATCCATGGCTCAAGCAATTGGGAGACCCTTCTTGACCCTCTCCACCCGAGTCTTCGACGAGAAATTCTCAAATATGGAGAATTTGCTCAGGGCACATATGATGCCTTCGACTTTGATCCTTTATCAGATTTTTGTGGGAGTTGCAGGTATAACCGGCGTAAATTTTTTGAAACATTAGGCCTCACAAAGCATGGTTACAAGGTGAAAAAGTACATTTATGCCTTGTCCCATGTAGATGTGCCTGAGTGGTTAAAGAGGTCATACGCTACGTGGAGCAAAGATTCCAACTGGATGGGTTATGTTGCTGTAAGCAGAAGAGAAGAATCACAGAGAATCGGCCGGAGAGACATAATGGTCGCATGGCGAGGCACTGTGTCACCATCAGAGTGGTTCAAAGACCTCACCACAAGTCTAGAACATATTGACAACACAAATGTTAAAGTTCAAGAAGGGTTCCTCAGTGTTTACAAATCCAAGGATGAGTTGACAAGGTATAATAAGTTAAGTGCCTCTGAGCAGGTTATGCAAGAAGTGATGAGACTAGTGAATTTTTATAGAGGAAAGGGTGAAGAGGTTAGCTTGACAGTTACAGGGCATAGCTTAGGAGGTGCATTGGCACTCCTCAATGCTTATGAGGCTGCAACTGCCATTCCTGATCTATTTGTTAGCGTCATTTCTTTTGGCGCACCAAGGGTTGGAAACATCGCCTTCAAGGAGAAGCTCAACGAATTAGGAGTCAAGACCTTACGTGTTGTAGTTAAGCAAGATATAGTCCCAAAACTACCAGGCCTGTTGAACAAAATGCTTAACAAGTTTCATGGACTCACCGGGAAGTTGAATTGGGTTTATAGGCATGTAGGAACTCAATTGAAGCTTGATGCATTTATGTCACCCTACTTGAAGCCTGAATCTGACTTGTCAGGGTCTCATAATCTGGAGCTGTATCTTCACCTGATAGATGGATTTTTTAGCAAGAAATCCAAGTATCGATGGAATGCTAGGAGAGATTTGGCATTGGTGAACAAGGGTAGTGACATGTTGATAGAGGATCTGAAAATACCAGAGTTCTGGTACCAGTTTCCTTACAAGGGGCTCGTGTTGAACCAATACGGTAGATGGGTTAAACCTGGCAGGCTGCCTGAAGATATCCCTTCTCCACTGAGTATCGATACACCACCGAAACATGGTCGCCAATCTTAGATTACGTTGCACAGTTCCCAGTTTTCGTTTAATGTTAAGGCTTCAAATTTGTTGATTTTTTTGATTCGTCTCCAAGAAGGAGTAGCTGATTTGATTTATTCTCTGCATCTCAAGTCCTTTTTTCTTTTCTTACTGGAAACATAGTGATAGTGTTGTTATGTTTCTCTCTTGTACCTAGTAATCATGATTTGGAATTTGGCTCGGCATTTTTGGCTGTCTTTCCTCTTCTTATATTATCTTTTTCCTCTTCTGAGTTGATTACGTAAAAAAATAAAACATTAGAGTTCTCTTTGCACAAAAGAAAGGAACAGCAAAATCTTTTCAAAATATCCATGGAAAGTTACAGGTTTTTCTTCATCATTCATTACAAAGGCTCGAACTGTAGCCACGGCAGAGGGGAGAACAAACCGAATGCCATCCAAGCTCTATTGAGCCAAAGTTATTGGTCTAAGAACTCACTCAATTTGATCCAATATATATCAGCATCACTCATCTTGACACAGACGATCCAAAGAAAACAGAACACTTGCTTGCACTTGATGGAGCTATGGAAAGACTTCCCTTGTTCGAAGCAAATTTCCCGAGAGAATGTACGCTACCTCGACAAATCATGCATCAGTTTTTGGATTGGAAAGGATTAGCAATTTTAGTCGTTAAAGCTTCAAGGACCAGAAAGGCAGTTTATCAGATGGGTCACCTGCAGTTGTTTTTCCATTTCAGTGCCCCATCTATAGCATTATCATTTGCGACTTGTATTTTTCCAGTCCAGTGTGTCTCGTCTTTTGTATTATGACGGGCTATTTGGTCCCTTTATTCTTTCAATTTTTTGATTGAAACCCCCAACTCTTTGTTATGTTAATTGAGTCCCTCTACTCTGCTTTGTGTATTAAAGTTGCCTCTCCTCCACCTTTCTACTAGAATACTCAGTTGAATGTTTATTTTTCATTATCTTATTTCTTTAATTGCATTTCAAAACATAAAGACCTCTCTTGTTTTTGTATTATTTTGTTTCAGGCAGAAATAATTTATTCTGTTCAAAAGATAATAAACAGATGTTAAAAATGAGCTCTTTTTTTCCTAAAAAAAAAAATTAGAAATTCTATTAAGGTCAGTTAGCGCATCCTCGAGCATTTGCCTCGAACATTATAAAAGCACTTCATAGTTGCTTGCCTTGGACTGCTATCCAGCCCACAATTAGCACAAATAATGGCCCCATACCTTAATAATAAGCCTGCTAGAGTAGATAGGCCTGTAGTAATTTTACTTGATGTTGGTGGACATTATTTTTTAAAATAATTTTTATTTAAAAATATATTAAAATAATTTTTTTATTTTTTTAAATTTATTTTTAAAATTAACGTATCAAAACAATTAATTTAAAATAAAAAAAAATCAAAACTTCGTAGAAGTACTGCAATCCCATATAGTCCCTACACATGCGATAAGGACTAGGGAGAAAGACTAGGAAAACGACTTAACACAAGTTTCCACTATATTTCAATACTACAGATTCAGGAAAATAACTAACACGAAGTTCTGACATTCACAGCATATCAAGGTGGATCCACAACTCTAGCCTATATAATGATACACAAAAGAAAAGGATGAAAATCTTGCAAAATTGTTCACATTATAAAAGCTTTAGCCATTTTTTAACTATCTTC
>Ga0307517_10013510_pt1 | contig 11076 bp, 3 predicted proteins | sample 23_EM_MG_FD_194515 | JGI IMG/M metagenome (GOLD analysis project Ga0307517, IMG submission 194515) | Populus trichocarpa ectomycorrhiza microbial communities from riparian zone in the Pacific Northwest, United States - 23_EM | ecosystem: Host-associated > Plants > Roots > Unclassified | place... | reverse complement strand
CGCCGAACACCGGTGCTGGTGCTGGTTCTGGAACATCTAGTAACGATGCTGGTGATGGTGCTGGTGCTAGTGTAGGTGCTTGAATTGGTACTGACAAAATGGTGATGGGCCCTTTCTTACCATTCTCTTTTGTGATGCTATAGTGTCTCGTGAACTTGCTAAACAACATGCTCTCTCTAGCCTGGATAGAGGAAAACGTCACTAGCAAACAGAAGAAAAATAGATGCTTACCCAAAGAAGCCATTAGAGAAATGACCTAAGGACTAAAGATAGAGATGAAGAAATTTTTTAGGTTCTTGGTGGTATGTTGAAGTTTCATTTCCCTTAGTCTTTTATAGACTATTGAGTATTGGATCCCTTAGTAGGCCGGGCAATTATGCGTGGATTGAGGAAAGGGAAAATTGTGGGGTAGAAAATCATGGCACACAGTGCCTGCTGCATGTGCCTTCATTGAGACTGTCTAGCAAAAGAGGGCACCAAATCTCCAGCAGGAAAAAAAAAAAGACATGCAGTTCCTAGTCAAAAAGGGGCTATTTGCTTTTCTAGCTAACGAAGAAAATAAGACACTCTCTTTTGCTTTCATGGAAGGGCAATGTGGAATTGAATTTGGGGTCCTCAATCACTCCTTGGCGGTTGAATTAGTTAGGGTTCGTCTAGAAAAGTGAGGAACTAACGAGGGGTGGTAGGGCACATTTCATTATTACTGTTACTATGGTTTGGTCTTCCTTCTCTAACTAGGAGTCTTGGCACTTTATGGCTTCGTGAAGATAGTAATTCTTTCTCTCCTTTTTTCAAAGTTCCTGAGAGATATTGCTTTGACAGTTTTGCTCTGGATATGGAGGTAATATTGGGATTCAAGAAGGGCTTTTATTGCCAAAACATTCTTTTTCTTTAATTAGACATGGTTTAATATGTTGGGTCAACTTGGAACTAATAATCTGGGCTAAATCGAGGTTTCAAATTAAACTAGGCAAGAGATAATTCAGTGAGTTAACATGTTCAATCGACCTGATCAAAACTCAATTTAATTTTTTTTAGAATTATATTATTTTAAATTTTTTTAAAAAATAATATTAAAACAACATTATTTTAAAAGGATACGAGTTAACTCACTAAAATCGTAAATTAATTCTTGTCTTGATACACATGCCAAGTCTTTTTCTAATAATTTGATCCAAGCTGAATAGTTAAAGCAAAATGTATCTATTTATTGATGTTAAAGTAAAGTAAATGCAAAGGGTATCGATAACTTGAATTGCGAGTTCAGGTAATTGTTCATTAAAATGGAAGATGGAGAGTTGAATCTTTAAATTCTCATGAATACCATTTATGATTGGTCCCTAACACCTCAAGAAACCCAAACCCAAACCCATCTACTTTCCGGATTATGATTACATGTTAATTGAATAATTACTTTTCACACGTTATTATTCAGATCTTCAATCTAGGAAAATGTTGAGAGAGAAGAAAAATCATGAATACATTGATTAAAAAAAATACGCAAAATTTAGCTCAAAAGTGATATGAAAAGACTTGGTTAAATAGGTATAAAACCCATGTTTTATAAATTTTTCTCAATTCAAACCACAATGATATTGATGATGGGTCATTTTAATATTTTTCTTTTTAAATTAAAATAATGTTATTTTTTTAGTTTAAAAATTAAACAAAGTCTTACTCGATGCTTAAACAAATTATTTGTTAAGGCTAAATTCTTAGTTAACGAATCATTAAATTAACTTGTTAATCCTGAGAAGTAGCTTAATTGGTCAGGTCTTGAATTTTTTTTCAATGATCATGAGTTTGAGTCTTCTTAATGTTATTGGAGGTTTACATAATCGTTAACTTCAGGACCCATAAGATTAGTCGAGGTATATGAAAACTAATCTGAATACCTATATTAATAAAAAAAAATTAACTAATCAGGTTTTATAAAAATTATTAAATGAGTAACACCTTCATAGTAGGATCGATTTTCATGAATGTAGCAACACAATATATATCGAAATCATTATAATCTAATGAGATTGTCAAATCTTGTTTGTTTTAGCTTGCATTGCTAGAAGGAATACTACTGTATTACATACAAAGTTAGGGTAAAAAATTACATATAAACCACCCTTTAAAATATAAAATAAAGTAAAGTAGACTTCACGACAGCTTTAGGTTTTGTTGTATTTTAAAATATAAAATAAAGAATCAAAATATTATGAACCTTTTGAAAGAGTGAAAAGCACACAAGTCCATAAGATGGTATTAAATATCTAAACAGGTTCTTGTGGCCCACGTGACCAAATATAATTAGTGATTAGTTAGAGACATGTTTGACCGTTATCTTTGACGATGTCTTAAGTAATGTAAAGAAAATCATGAGGCCAATTTGCGTGATGATCGGAGCTCAGATTTAGACTTTCCGACCATTCTGTCTCTTTTTTTTTTTGGTTGTTGAAAGAATAAATTGACTATAGTTTGCTCTACAAATTAAGAGAGCATAAGCTTTGCATATAATTAAATATTTAGAATTTAGGACTTAGAGCCACATAAAAGTTACATGATTGTTAATTTTAAGACTCGTTAGATTAGTTGAGGTGCACACAAACTGACTTAGATATCAACGTTAATTTAAATCACCAGTTTAATTGAATTTTTTCTTCTTTTTTTTATTAAAAAAGTGTAATTTTGTTTTTTTTTTAAAAATATTAAAGTTAGCTATGTTAGATTTATGGAATCAACTCCAACTTGAAACTCAAATTAAGTTAGATTTCGAGTCATGAATTATTAAAATTCTAAAATTAACTCACATGGCTGGCAGACTGGGGTTAATTACACCATGGTTTTGCATTTTTGTGTTAATTGAAGGAAGAGAGAAGAAGGGTAAGGGAGAAGCATGGACTGGGTTCCGAGGGAAATTTCATGGCTGATGTACAGAATGCTGGATCAGTAGAAGAAGACATGGAAGATGTCTCGGAAAAAACAAATGGGCTTCTTCTAAATCACCTCACCAAGAAGTTTCTTCAGGCAAAGGGCCCTTTTCAAGGCATTCCTACAAATTGATATAACCTTTCCCTTTACGCATGCTCTCTCTCTGTCTTCACATCGCTATTTTTTTTTTAAATTGTTTTGATGTGTTCATACCATACTAATAAATCAGTTAATCCATATATATTTGTTAGGTAATAGATCTAAATCATTTTTTTTCTTGAGAACAACTTGAAACTGTATTAAAAGGTGTATGAATTTGGTTTATTGTCTTAAAGTTTTCGACACAAAATTAAGAAGCATTGTAAGTTTTTTGAGGTGGGTTCTAAGGGAAATTTCATGGAACGTGTGTGTATATATAGATTAATATATTATGGATTAGCATGGTGAGACAAGAACAAGATATGGAAAAGTCTCAAAATGAAATGGGTTCCTTTTAGTCTTTCACATAGATAGAAGAAGTTTCCTTTGACAATGAGCCCATTTTAGTGCTCTTTTTTTTTTAAAATTGGTTGCTTCAACTTTTCAAAATGCTCATTTGAAAAAAAAATTCAATTAATGCTTTTAAGGTGCTTTTCAATGTTCATAATAAAAATATATATTATTTTGATTTATTTTCAATAGAAAAACACTTTCAAAAGACACCTTACACTGTATTTCCAAACACGTACTTGGACCATGTTTGTTTTTGTTGTGGCACCATGCTTTTTTTAAAAAAAATTGCTTCAAGTCAATTTGTTTTGTTTATTTTTGGATCATTTTAATGTGCTGATATCAGAAATAAAATTTTAAAAAAATTACTTTGATGCATTTTCAATTAAAAAGCACTTTAAAAAGTAACCGCTACCATAATATTAAACACTACCTTAAAGGCATGCTTGCAAATTGAGATATATTTTTTATATTGTAATTAGTGATATTTTGTTAGCTATTTTTTCAAGTTAATTTTTTTTTAAATATAGATACAAGGATAAAAGAAGACGCGTGAATGAAGATATTTTTATTATTTTTTATGTATCTTGTATTTGATTTTCCTTCTTATCCATGTCTCTATTTCTTTTTTAAAAATAGATTTAAGAGAGAGTAATTAATATGATGTAATTAGTTACTTTGACGCACCATTATTTTTTTCATATTTTAGTGCTTACTTTCTAACCTGAATTATTATTTATTAGTTATTTTTCTTATCTTGTATGGTGAAGTTTGTTGTATAACCAATTATATATATGTCCCGCTTGATTATAAATCATTGTTATTTAAATTGATATCTTACATAATTATTTTAACTGTATTATTATTTAAGAAACATTTATTATATGTGTGTGTGTTTGAGTGGATTGAGAGTACTCTCCAAATTCAAATATTTCATAAAATAATAAAAATTGCAATGTACATGAATAGATTAATTTGAATAACTTCAAATACTGAATAAAATTATTTTTAATCAAATACTACATTTTTTAGATCATATATCATAAAAAAAAACTCAAACATATATATTTAAATAAATGAATTAGAATAATATTGGTCAATCAACTAGGAATTCATGCTCATAATACAATGTATGAAAAGTCACGCCCATTAAATGATAGAACCATATTGGTTTTTTTTCTTTCTTCCATATATGTGAGGAATTCAGGCATGTTTTTTTCTCTTGTAAAACATAATTTATCAAGTCTCTAAAAACTAAGAAATAACATTCTTGTTTTTTTATATTACTGGTTTATTTTTTTGACGATACTGCAATAAATTCATCAATTTTAATACATGAAATTTAACTTGAGAACATTATTTCACGTAATTGTAAAACAAATAATAATAATAATAATTTTAAAAGCGTATTTCTTATATTAATTTAATATATTCAAGAACTGATTTTAAGATTTAAACTCAATAAATTAAAAAATTGAGCAAACCTTTTTCATTACAATAATCACAACACAACCATTTCAATTTGAGACCTATTTTCATGTCTTATTCTCATTAGATTGATTGATTATAGGGCAGGATGGTAGACCCAATCAACTCCACAATTTCTCCAGCTTTGTGAGTTGAAAGACGACATGATGTTCAGGTAGTGTTTGCTATGCTAGAAAATAATTGATGATAATTGTTTTTGTGAAGCTCTTCTGTGCATCTTTAAACAGTATAAAAATTATTTTTTTTTGTTATTTTTAAGATTATTTTAGCGGAAATTTTTTTGTCTCATTACAAAAAAATAGAACAAGCTTGTTAATTTTATACACACATATTAATCTAATTGATTTGAATTAACTTAAAAATAAAAATAATTATTATCATTGATTTGAATTATGACTAGAGAATAACTTGGGGAAAAGCCCAGGTCACTAGTCGGGTTTATTATTGATGCGGTTAACACAAGTATAAAAATAATTATTATTATAATTTTAAGACTTTACTCAGGAAATAAAAAATAATATACGGTCATACCCAAGTGATAGATCGGGCTAACTATTAACCTTGAATAAGATACATGTCATGAGTTATGATGGTCAATCCAAATTGACTAGAAATAATATAAAAATAAAAATAATTATTATTCTAATTTTAAAATTCAAAATCAACGAACGACCTTAAATAATTTAAGACCCGTGTCAGGGATAAAAAAATTCAACATGAGTTTACTCCAATAAAAAAATTAAAACAACCTTATTTTAACCTTAAAAAAATATATATTAAAAAAATCAAATCCTTCTTTTACAATTTTTTAAACCCCACCCAATCCAGATTTTATATCAGTCAACTTCCATACAGTATGTACTAATTACAAAAAGAAGCAAATAATCCAGTCCAATCTAATCTATCCAGAGACAGCAAACTCAGAATAGTTATTTATCAAGTCATGTCTTGTTTAGTCGTCTCCAGTTAGTCCGATCAACATCATATCACACACGATATTTAAAAGCCATGTTCTGGTGCTTTTACGTGGGATTTACATGCCATGTCACCTTCCTCTTCAACGGTGGACTTCTCTGCCTCTGATTAGTGTCAGAGCACCACCGTGCGGCTCCCATGTGACTTTTTATTAGCTCCTATAGATTTAATACTATTATACTTTGGTCTACATTGTTTTAATTTGTGCAATTTGATCCTTTATATCAATACTATATACATTTATGATTGGTTCAGTAAATTGTTCCATTTTATAATTAAAAAAATAATACTATATTTTATTATAAATCGTATTACCACGCTATATAATTTTTTTCTACTGCCACTTATAATTGGCATTATATTGATTGTTTCATTTCATAAATATATGGCTGAATTAAATTTAATAAATCATATATGTTAATTATACATGAAACTCCTGGGAAGCAATTGTATGAGGAAGTTTAAAATATGGAAGCTAATTGTAAAACTTCGAAAAATTCAGGGACTAAATAAATAGTTTAAAATACTCTTATTTTTGGGCCCCCCTTGTAATGCGTGTTCAAATTTAAATTATTGATATTATCTTTATACAGTGGGCCATGAAACAGAGAATCAAAATTTGTCCATGTCTTCTGTAAGTTCCACGTGTCGGCCGTGTGTGGTCCATACGTGGCTAGTGGCGATTAGTTGCTGACTCTGTTTGTCTCGATACGAACGGGACCGCAAAAGTTTAATGCGCTCGCGTCAACCTCACCGCTTTCGTTTTCTAACGAATTCCTCTACGCGGCAATGCGCTCGCGTCAACCTCACCGCTTAAATATTTATCGTAAGGAAATTCGAATTTTATTCAAAATAAATTGTTAATGTACATAATAAATAAATAAAATAGTACTTCGCACGATGTTATTAAAACTGGTAAAGTTTGATAGGTGAACTCAAAAGTGTTAAAAAAAGCTAAACGTGATTATTCAGCCAAATCAAAATAATTAGATACATAATAAAAATAAAATTTAAAATAATATTATTTTATTTTTTTAAAATTAAAATAATATCATTTTGATTATTCTAGGTTAAATTTAACTCATATAATTCGTAAATCAACTTGGGTCTAGCTATATTTAACAACCTTTTGTTTTACCACTTAAAATAAGTATGAGTTATAATTAATTTGATAAAAAAAAATACAAGAAGAAATTATAAAGAGTCATGAGTTATTGGATAGGAGGATCCTCCCAAGTTCTTGATATACTATAGTCTGTTCTTCTTTTTTTACTAGTAAAATAGCATTAAACCCAAAAATATATGGCATTAGAATGGAGAAAGAAATTTATTCATTTGTTAGCTATAACTTATTTTTGAGTTGTAATGCGTTGTGTTATGATGTTTTTTTTATTAATATTTATTATATTATATTCTACATTAAAGTGTGAAGTGTGATATATATATATATATATTGCCATTGCCGGGATAAATTTTTATGTTGTTTTTTATTTATTTTTTTTATATTTTCCCTGATTTTAGCAAGCAAAAGTTAATTTTTCTTTGTATTTATTCAGATTTTGTTCTCTTCTCTAAAAATGGATTTATTGTTCACTTTGTTGTTATTAAATCGCATTTGGCCTTATAGAAAACACATTACAAAAAAGATTTATGATAAACACAAAGTCGTTTTAAGATAAATAGGGCCTCATCTCTCTATGATTTTAAAGGTAATTTTTTTTTATAAGATTAGTTGGGTAATTAAAATCCAATTAATATATAGATGAGAGACCCAAAAGATGCAGAACACAACAGAAAGATTTGGAATTTATTTGCAACTATTGAATTTTTTTATCGCAAAATAGAGACAAGGATATAAAATGAATTTATTTTCGTGATAGTTTTACAATAAATTTTTATTATTTTAAAATAAAAAGAACAAGGAACATGTCTATTTTGTTTGAATTATTTTTATTTATTTTTGTTTCGAGATGATAGATATAGTTGTCAAGAGTAAGTTCAATGGAAAACTTTAGCAAGGATGTGCTCGAGTTAATTAATGAACAAGGCTTGGCCTTGCTAGAACAAGACAAGAAGCAACACTCAGTTTAACTTAGTGAAGGACGAAAGAAGGGAGGGGAAAAATTAAGAAGAAGAACTCGATCATGAGATGTAGGTGCACATCTAATGCAGGAAATGTCGTCGAATTTAGGGCTATTTTTTGGTGGTCTAGCTAGAAGGCGGGTTATCAACAAGCTAGCTGCCATAGGAAGGATATTGTTCTCTAGCTAGGGTTCAAGCACGAGTTGGTGGTATCTTCGGAACTCCTTGCTTTTGCAGCTCCACCAGCACACTATCAGTAGCTGGAGCTTTAAGTCCCAGAGGAAGTGGCAGCCATGGCTTTGATAAAACATCTCCAATAACTGCGTCTACACTCTCTTTTGACTGTTGCAAAACATGTCGCCATGAATATTTAGATAAACAGGTTGATTATCATGTTTTTATATATATATGCTGAGAAGAAGAGGGAGAGTAGTACTCACCGGATGAAAGTCAAAGAGAGGGCTGGGGCCTGGCTGTCCGGTTAGGAGGCCGATGCCGGGGTCTACTTTGTACATGGCATGGGGCGGGATGCCGGGGACAGGTGGTGCAGGAAATCTCTGCAATAGATATGGAGTATATCCATAAGTAAGCTTTTTATACACACCTATTAATTGCAACATATGCCCGTGTTGTATATGAATCCAAAGCTGAAGATACAAACAGATTTAAAGACTCCAAAAGAGTTGGAATGATTGCTTACAGTTGCCAGTGGCTGTGGAAAGCAAGGTGTCCCTGGGGTTAGTCCATTCGGAACCTGCTTAAAAAAATGATATGGCCAGATTACAAAGAAGGCTATCCAATTACTTTTCCTTTCTTTTTTTTCTCTTGATTGATTGAATTGAAAGAAGAAGGGAATAATTAGGGCTTACCCTTTGGTGAGGGTGGTGGTGCCAATACGAAGGATCTGGTGGTGGTGGTGGTGGTGGGTGCCATGTAGGTGGTGGCGGCAGCGGCCGAGGCGGTGAAGGTGAAGGTGAATGAGCTAGATGTTTAGGCCACATATGCATTGGGGATTGGCCCATGGAAGGATGTCCCCATACATGTAACGGTCTAAAGTGGTGGTGCATGGGGTGAGTTATGGGAGGGAACCCCATGGTGAGTGCATGCCATGCGCTAATGTCTCTCTTGCCACCTCCACTGGCTGCCGCGGCTCCATACATTTGCCGTCTTTGGCTCCAGTTTGCTGCCTCAGCCTCGCGCGCTAGCAAATGTTTCCGGTGTGATCGATATTTCTACATAAATTCATCAAATTCCTTCAATCGTATATATCAAAATTAACCATCCCATACAATATAGAATAACTCCAAAACAACTTTTAATACATTTGTTAAATATTTTAGTTTCAATTCAAGCCCATTTCCTTTGCTATAAAAAGGAGTATATGCTAAACCAAATTATGCAAAATCAAAGTAATTAAAAAGTGATTGAAGCAAACAAATTCTCTATTGGCTTGTTTGTGATTGAACATTTCTTATTTTGAAAGAAAACGCATCTCGAATAGAGTAAAGCCAGGAAGTCAAAATTTGCTGGCTGTTGAAATGAAATATAGGCATAAGCATGAGCAAAACGAAGAAAAAATACTAATAGCAGAAGGAAGTTTTCAGTATATGTACTTGAAGATGGCTAGCAATATTATGGCGAGTGAGACAGTCAATTCCCATGAGTTCTAAAATCCTCGAAGGCACTGCCTTATCCACCCCTAGCTGCTCCACTGCTTGCACGAACCTCCTGTGCAGCTCTGGTGTCCAATCCACCTACACACAGTTCAAGAAAATTACTCTCTCTTCATTATCATACTATAAAAAGAAGAAAAAAAAAACAAAAAATATATGAGAGCTCTTCTGATCTTATGGATAATTCAGTTTCCCATGATTCTCGTGACCACTTTGGCCTGATGAAGTTTGCTGAGTAGCCCCATATTGATTGAGAGAGATATATATTTAGTATTTAATTAGCACATGCATGAAGTACTTATGAACAAACAAAATCTAGTGTTTAATTATTTTTTGTTTATCTTCAACGAATCGAAGAGACATAAGACTGCAAAAAACAAAAAAACCTGATCAATTAAATAAAAGCTTCAACCAATTTACCTTCACTTTCCTCTTCCCTTGATTATTGTTGTTCTTGGCATGAGCTGCTGATTTTCTTCCCTTCTCACCATCTTTGTTAGGCACCGGATTAACAACCACGGACTCGTCTCTCTTACTCACTATCTCCTCTCCTCTAGTGCTCAAACTCGAGTCCAAACCTGAAAACTTATCTTCCTCATCTTTTCTATGAATACTATCCTCCACTTTCTCATTTGATACCGATGTGTTTACATCCGATTCCTCACCTCCGCTACCACTAACAGAGAATTCAGCAAGGATTTCAGGATCCATCTCCAAATTTGGTAACACATCTTCATCATCAATACTAACAAAAAGATCATCGAAATCGATACTTTCGAGCAAGCTCCCTTCGGAGAAGTCAGGGAACTCTCCATTGAAAATGGTAGAATAACTCTCCATTTGTTCTTGGCTCTCATCCTTGGTGGCTGGTGTGTTTCTCAAGGGTGATACAGCTAGCATTAATTCCAACTAAAAAGAACTCAGAAAGGACCCCAAATTAAAGAAGCTCGCACACACTATATAGATATTATATCAAATATATACCAAGATATACCATAGATATGGTGCAACTATACGCACATAGACTTATATTTATTGCATGGAAAAAAGAATTAGAGGAGAGTTGCGATAGAAAATATTGATAGGATCAGAAGTGGGATCGATTTTCTTTGTTTTTCCGGTGACTTGGAGGGAGATGAAGAGGAGGGAGACAATGAGTAGTATTTGATGATGAAGAGGAGGGAGACAATGAGTAGTATTTGATGATGAAGAGGAGGGAGACAATGAGTATAGTATTTGATGTGTTAATGTGGTATTTGTTGCCCTTTCTTTCAGTGTAAGTTGAGAGATTGGATCTAAACCACAACTTGTGCTGAGATCTCTGGACAATCGTTTGTTTTTATGTCGTTGTTTGTTTGAGCATGCTAGCATAATAACACACACACACACACACACACACACACACACACACACACACACACACATATATATATATATATATATATAT
>Ga0307517_10013509_pt1 | contig 11076 bp, 12 predicted proteins | sample 23_EM_MG_FD_194515 | JGI IMG/M metagenome (GOLD analysis project Ga0307517, IMG submission 194515) | Populus trichocarpa ectomycorrhiza microbial communities from riparian zone in the Pacific Northwest, United States - 23_EM | ecosystem: Host-associated > Plants > Roots > Unclassified | place... | reverse complement strand
TACCTAAAAACAATTAACGCATGATTACAAAAAAAAAAAAAAAAAACTGCCAAGAGAGAGCCACACGCTGCTCGCAAACTTCTTCCCCCCCCCCACATTTTACATACGATCTCAACTTCACCCCGCTTTGCGTTCGGATCAAACCCCTCGCACACGTCTCCTCTCTCGCTTGCTCTCATGGCGAACCCCTATAACTCCCTCCAGGGAACGAGGCCTTTGGTAGGCTCTCGGCCCTCAACTCTCCACTCCCGTCGCGTTCAGGAACGCCCTCGACCGATCACTCCATCAAGTTCATGATAAGGCAACTCGCTCAGGTGAGGAGCGCTCTCCGGCTCAGCATCCAAGATTTCCCGGACCTTAGTCCAGACGCGCAGGCTGGCACCCTTCCCATCGAATCCATCACGATCGTCCTCCTCTCCCAGCTCGTCCAGGGCCTGGTGACAGTCTCACATCAGTTGAGCGGGGTAACCCAGGCGGTCGCAACCATCTCTGAGGAAAACGAGAACCTCAGGGAGGAGCTCCATGACTTCCCCTCTCAACTCGCAAACCTCCCCCCCAAGCGCTGGCCCCACCCCTACAAAGGGCGCCCCAACCCCGCCCAACTGCGGGCCCCCCACCTTCGAAGAAGGGCAAAGAAAAGGCCAGTGCACCACCCACACCTCCCTCAGCCGCGGCTGACGACCCTAAATACCTCATACCATTCTACGATACGAGGCTTGGCAAGGCGTTCGGTGACCCCGAGAAGTACGCCAACTTGAAGCTGTACCCCCACTCCTATGAAGCCGGAGAGTTCCGGAAGGGTAGGTACGACCTCGACTCCTTCACATCCGGCCACCTCCACCCAGACAATGTTGTCCCCCCCTCCTACGCGCAAGCTGCTTCCGGCTCAGGCTCGGGCAGCAAGGGCAAAAGCAAAGCTGGGAAGCCTCCTTCCCCCCAACTTGTTGCGAGTACGGCGGGCCCTCCTGTTAAAAAGGGTCCTCCCTCCCTCCCAGGTGCCCAACGACGCTTCTTTGCTCCTCGCCAGTCCCCGTCCCATCACCCAGACGCTCTCACTATTGCCGCTACCTTTCCTGACATCGCCGCTCGCGTCCTTCGCGAATCAAACTGCCTCCTCCCCCTAGGCTTCTCCGCTACCGTCAACCCCCGTGGCTCCATCTCCCTGACCGTCACCGACAAAGCCACCCCCGCCGCCTCCTACACCCCTTACTTCGTCTCTCTCACCAAGGCACTAAACCAGTCGTTCCCGGTTGGAAACAACCCCTGGTGTACCCTCGTCCTAGCCCCAACAGCCGTGCAGTTAGCGATCAACGGTCTCCCGCTACGTTTCCTCCCTCAAGATGAAGAGGAACCCTTCCCATATATCCGGCAAGCAATCCTCAAAGACAAAGCGACCCCAATTCTCTCAGCCAGGTACCTTAACCCTAGCCGAGATTCTAGGGAGACCAAGCAGGCCACTTCGGTGGTTATCACCGTCGACCCTCATAACGTATCGGCCCTCACTTCAGGGGTCGTCATCCTCTCACAGAAACGCAAGGTAGAACTTGCCTTCTCCTCCTCCAGAACCTCCCAGTGTAGAAACTGCTGGAGATACGGACAGGCCCATCAACGATGCCCTGCCACCCACCCCACGTGCCCCATTTGTGCGCTTCACCATACTCGCACGGCTCACAGATGTCAGAATCCCACCTGCCTCAGGGGCGGAAACAATAAGCCAGTCCCGTCCTGTTGCCCAACCTCGCCCCCCCATTGCTGCAACTGCGGTAATGACCACACTGCCACATTCAGGGAATGTCTGGCTCAACCTCCCCCGCCTGTCCCCTCCCAAACCAACTCGCCAGACCCTGCCCCGATCGGTCAAGACCCCATGGATTTGGCGGTCGATGGCGGCCCAACACCCTCTACTCCCCCTTCCGGGAAGGGTCCCCTTGAGGTGGACCTCGTAACCCCCAGACAACCCCCCCCAGCTGGACCCTCCACGCGTCCTGGCACTACTCACGGCTTCGGTGGTCCTCACCCCCTGGAGGAGCCAAGCCCTTCCCCTGCCCCTCTCGGTCATCAGGTTCATCCCGGTAATGAATAATCAACCTATTCCCTCACCCTTGGGTCAGGGGCCGGCCCCTGCCCCAGCATTTCTTTCCATCGTTCAACATAACTGCCTTGGGAGCTGGAATGTTTTTCTTTCTTTGTTTGAGTTGTTCAGAGAAGCGACCACCTACCCGGCAATAGTTCTTTTGCAGGATCCACCTGTCAATAAGGCTCACCTTCCTTCCTTTACCGGTTTCAAGTCCTTCTTTCCCCCGGTTAGCAAGCCACGCGTGGCTGCCTACGTTCATATGTCTTTTCTTTCCACTTACACTGTGCTCCCTAAGTTTAAGGAGGTGGACAATGTCCTCGCCCTCGACATCTCCTCGAATGAGGCTCTGTTTGGCACCGGTTTCCACTCCTTCAGGGTTATTAACGCCTACTCCACCAACACCGTCGACCACAGGGTCTACTCCGTCTCGCCAGAAGTCCTCTTTCCCGACCTTGGGTTCCCCCTCCTGGTCATAGAGAATCTCAACATCCACAACCCCCTCTCGGACCCCCTGCGGAACTTCTCCTATCGGGAGATCGCATCCTCGACTCCCTACTTTGAGAAGGCGGCAGAGTCCGGCTTTGCCCTTCTCAACCCCCTGGGTGAATACACAAGGTTCCCCCTGGTGGGCAAAGCTCGCCCCTCGGTCATTGACCTTGCATTGGCAAACGCCCCCCTCCACCCCCTGGTAAAAAGCTGGGAGGCATCCCTCCCCTCGACGGGATCCGACCACATACCTATAACGATCACCCTCGCAACGCCCTCACTGAACCAGAAGCACCCACACCCGTGATGGGCAGACACAGACTGGGAAGCCCTGGACCCGATCATCCAGGGTTTCAAGGTCCCGGCCGCGCCGGGATGCCCCACCACCCCGAAACTAGACCAGTGGATGTCGGACTCGCTCGACCGACTGGTAGCTCTCCTCAAGGAACACATGCCAACATCCAGACCTTCCCATCACTCCAAACCTTGGTGGACCCCCCACCTGACTATCCTCCGTCGCGAATATCACAAGACCGCCCGAGCGGTGAGAAAGCACGACACCCCATACATGCGGGAAGTTGCCGGTACCTCCAAAGGGGGGTATTTCAAGGCAGTCAAGGCCGCCAAGAACAAACACTGGTTCTCTTTTCTGCTGACCGCCACCCCCCAGAGCCTTTGGACGGCCAAGAGGTTCACCTTTGGGCGTGCCCAGCCACGCTTCCCTTCCCTCCCCAGGGCTGAGATCCCACAACAGATGAACAATGTCCTCTTGGACCACTTCTTCCCCCCTAAAGAACCGTTCTCCCCGCCGCCCAGGCTTAGGCCGCACAGGTTGGTACCTCCTCTAACAACGGACGAGATAGCCACGGCCCTCTCCAACTGCTCCCCGACTTCGGCCCCGGGCCCGGACGGGATACCCTATTCCACCTGGAAACAGGTCAACAAAATCAACTCATCAATCCTCCTCCAGAGACTTTCCCCACTGGTCCTCCTGGGGTACCACCCCGCGTCGCTTAAGAGTTCGAACGGCGTGGTACTCAATAAGCCCGGGAAGTGCTCCTACGAATCACCCTCCTCCTTCAGGATAATTGTCCTGATCCGCACGTTCTCGAAGATCCTCGAGAGGATTATAGCAGCCCGCCTACTCACCGCAGCCCGTCTCAGAAGGCTGTTACACCCTAACCAATGCGGCTCGCTCCCAGGGCTCACTACCTATAACGCGTGCCCCACCCTTACCAACGACATCAAAACCCTGCAGAGGCCTTGTCTCAAGGTCTCCTCCCTGCTTTTGGACATAAAAGCAGGGTTCGACAATGTCTACAACAACACTCTGGCCCGAATCCTAAGGGACGGCGGGATACCCCCCTATCTGATCTCCTGGGTTTCGTCTTTCCTAGGAGAACGAAGCTGCACCCTAATCTTCCAAGGGGCTCCAGGGACCCCAGCCGCAGTCAACGTCGGAGCCCCCCAAGGCTTCCCGATTTCTCCGCTCCTCTTTCTTCTATACGTGGCTCCACTACACTTCGGGATCCCTCGAGGCCTGATGATTTCCTATGTGGACGACTTCACCCTCACAGTAGCCTCCCTCTCTTACCGTGGCAACATCTGCAGACTCCAGGAACTCTTGGAGAGGCTGGAAAGAAAGGCGTCCCGCCTGGGCGTCTCCTTTTCGGTCGCAAAGACAGAACTGATTCACTGGAGAACCCCCAGCCAGAGGCACTTGCCGAAGTGCGTCTCACCTATTCAGATCAAAGGGGAAATGTTTCACCCTGGCAACTCCGTCCGGTGGCTCGGGTACTGGTTCACTCCTGCCCTTGACCCCGCTGCACACTTCTCGCGACGCTTGGCTCTTGCCCAGGGAGCGTTCGCCCTCATACGACGTCTCAGTCCGCCCGGCGCGGGGCTCCCCCCCTACCTATGCCACAGATTGGCGACATCTTTGATTGCCCCCATCCTACTCTACGGCGCGGGTCTGTTCACACCCAGTGTGGGCACCACAAACCGCCTCGATACATTCTGGCGCAAGGTCAAGAGGTGGACCACGAACTGCTTCTCCGCTACGCCCACCGGGATACTCACGGTGGAGTCATACCTCCCACCCGTCTCACTCCTGATCACCCACCGGCAGAGGCTGGCGGCGCTCAGGGTTGTCTGCTCCCCTCCTAGTGTGAACCCAGCCACGGCCCGCCTTCTCCCTTCCTTCCCTTCACTCTCAGCGCATCGGGCGGCTGACTCCTCACGGGCCCTTACCAGAGGCCTATCGTCCGTCTACCTCCCCTTAAAATGGAAGACGCCCCGCCCTGTCCCCCCGATCAGGAACCACCTGCCGGTGGAGGCGGTAGCTCACCGAACTATACCCTTCACCCTCGGGCTGTCTAGGATGCCCATGATCAACTCACACCTCGTCTGCCCGACACCCGTCCTCCCACCCCAGTCCCTGATGGACAACACCTACTCCGCCCTGAAGAAAAGGATCAGAGAGACACTCCTCACGGAGTGGGCCTCCCTTTACCCGACCCCGGAGTAGTACCTGCACCCCCCCGCCATGTCTCCAAGGCCGTTCATGGGCTTGGGCAAGTTCGTTGCCAGGAGGATCCACCAGATGAGAGCCGGAAAGAGTTATCTGGCCGCCCACCTGACCTGGAGGTCCCCCGACGCCGATACCTCCTGCCCCCGCTGCGGCTTGGAACCTGAAACCTTCGAGCACGCCATCCTATCCTGCCCCTCGAGACAACACAGCAGGTTGCGCCTCCTCCACGGTGTTACTAGCATCGGTCCCGAAGCCCCACTCTGGACGTCCCTCCCTCTGCTAAAAAGACTCGCCACTTTCATAGGCGTCACCTCCACGGGATTTCCCCCCACGATGTTCCCGCCCACCACCCCCCCTTCTTCCCCCCCGTTCTCTCTCTCTCCCCCCAGGGTCTCTCCCCCGGTCTTTCGGGTTTTTTCGTTGGCTGAGGTTTAGGAGTGTTGGGCTTTTCTTTCCTTCATCTTATGTAGGCTTTCCTTTTTAGAAGGCTAAGTTGTTAGTTTGTGCTTTCCTTGTTGTATGTGGCCGATGGCCCGGCGGAGGAGAAACCTGCGCGATAGTGGATACTTATTGGTGCCGTGACTTTCCTATGTTTATGTTTTTGATTTATAGGTTTTGTTCTCTCCATAGCTAGCGCTGCAGGAGGCTTTTTGTACCTAAAAACAATGAACGCATGATTACAAAAAAAAGAAAAAAAAAAGAAAGAAAAAACTGCCAAGAGAGAGCCACGAACCATCTCCTCTGCACCTCGCTTAGCATTTTGCACGGTCGGAAAGCTTCTCGCTTCGTTCCCGGTTGGCGTTACAGTGTCGGACTCTCGGTCGAAGTAGGCCTCGGTTTGCTGGGCTTGTACCTCTGATGGGGAAAGCCTGGGTTAGTAACATCTCGGTCTCGCCTCAGTTTTGTCGTCATCCCAAAAGCCCTTGCTATGGCCCGTTTGTCGGTTGTGGCTAACCCGTTCGCGATCCTTCCTTCACCCACCTCCCGGTTCTATCCGCTTGCACCATTACTGCTACAGTAGCTGGCACCTTACTGCCCCCTCACCCTCCCCGATTGTTCGTCCACTCCTCGGTTACACCCAGTCGTGGTATTGCACTACCTCCGTGCCTGGTGCCCAATGCCTTGAATCGATGTGATTACCGGCGCGCCCGTACGTTTATGGTTACAATGTCGGCCCACAAGTTCAGTGGTTTTCTCTCGTAACGGCGATCACACACCCTCCCCCCCGGGCCCTATCGGGCCTTCGCGAGCCAATCCTTTCTTTTGTTTTAGGGGAGCCTGCTGAAGGGTTTGGGTCTCTCTCCTGTACGTTTCTATGAATTGTTTCCTTACGTGTCTGAGGTATTATTGTCTTAACGTATTTGACCTAGTAATGGGACACTCACTAGAAATGTGACACTTTTGAAAAACCGACTTGTGAAATTGAAATTGATATAATAGAACCAGCTCAAGTACAAACAATCTAGTAATTACTCATTTTATAGGAATTGATATCTAGTTTCAGTATATGAACATACATTCAACATTTTCTTTCTATTGATCTTGATATTTGGTATATAATACAAATTAGATATAATTTGTAACTGCATATAAATGATGAAATAGAACAATTAATATGATACAATTTGGAAATCTTTTAGCATGAGGCTCTTTCTCAGGATTTATAGTATAATACCCTAAGGTTTTGTGTAAGTGGCTGTCTTATATAACCGGAGTCGTTGATTTCAAGATTGCGGCATTTCTGCCCTCTCTCATATAAACATATCGAATACAAAAAAACCTCGAAACTCACACCAATCGACTTCCTATGTCGCCACCCAAGGATACCAAAGAGAACCGCATTCAGGAAGCCTTAAAGGCCAATGAGGCTAATCCTGGACTGTCTCTACGCAAGTTGTCACATATGTTTCAAATACCAAAATCAACACTTCACAATTGAATTTCTCAAACATCAACCCCTCGAAAGGCTGCTCACGAATTCCAGCAACTCCTATCCAAGGCTGAAGAGGTGGCCTTGACTTCCTGGATCAAGAAGTGGGATGACTATAGATTCCCAACCCGGCGCAGACATGTTTATCCAATGGTTCAAAGCCTCCTGCTTGACCGAAATTGGAGTGATCAGGTTGGAGAGCATTGGCTAAACCGCTTTCTTGGCCGCCATCCAGATTCGGACTCGAAGGTTGGGAGATGTTTGGATAAGGAGCGGGCTTTGGCAACCGATCTGAATTCTTTCAAAAAGCATCTTGATCGCTTTTATCATATCAGGTGCAGGTTTCATGTGAGGGATGAAGATACCTGGAATACCAATGAGAAGGGATTTGCTATTGGATTAGGAGGTGCAGGGACCTTGATTTGTCGTGCCTCACGCTGTAATCCAAGTCTCATCCAGGATGGTGGCCGTGATTGGATTACGGTAGTAGAGGCAATCTCTGGTGGTGCTAAAGTCCTTCCCCCTCTTATTATCTTTAAGGCCAATGCCCATCTAATGGGACATCATACCAATATCGAGATTGAAGAGAAGGAGGATGCCTTCTTTGCAACCTCAGCCAAGGGTTATACCAATGCCCAAATCACCTTCAAATGGTTCCAGGAGGTATTTGAACCACGAACCCGTCCTGTAAATGGTATCAACCAGCATCGGATTCTCGTATTGGATGGCCATTCAACCCATGTCGAGAACTACGAGTTCATTCAGCATGCAATTGACCACAACATTCATCTCATCTGTCTCCCCTCGCATTCAACTCATATCCTTCAACCTCTTGATGTTGGTATCTTCAGTCCACTCTCAACCTATTATAGGCAAGAGCTAGAAGATCGTGTACGCCAACAAGGGCCCTATGGAACTATCAAGAAGGGAGATGTGTTTCCCTTGCTCCAGAGAGCAAGGCTTAAAACCTTTCAGCCAGAAACAATTCGGTCAGCATGGCGAGCCTGTGGGCTTATCCCGTTCAACAGAAATCGGATTTTGAGAGATCCTCTCTTACAAGCAAAGATGGTTCCCAAGACCCCTTTGGCAACCAGACGTCCTGGCCTTCGCCCAGCTTCTCACAGAATTGAGGGTGCTCCTGAGCTTGATCAGATTGAGCTCAGCAATGAGCAAATACCTGAAACCCCAGAGAACAAGGCAGTCAAAGACCTTTTGACCCAATGTATTAAGCAAGCAAGGATTCTGAATGCTGCAAGGGTGATTGCTGATAAAGAGGTTACCAAGGTTAGACAACTGGTCAAACCAGCCAAGGCTGACAGAAGACAACTAGGTGGTGGACTGCTTCTTAGCTCAAAGCACCTGGCTAAGCTTTATCATAAGCGTATGGCGCTTGACAAGAAGAAGGCTGAAGCTTCAATGAAGCGTAAGGAAAGAAAGGCTTTGGCCAAGAGACAGACTCAATCAAAGGGCCGCAAAGGCAAGAGAACTCATGTAGAATCAGAGGAAGAGGCCATGGCCTCCAGCATTGACTCTGAGGAGTCTGAGAGTGGTAGTGATGAAGAAGCTGTTGAGAATCAACTAGTTCATTCTACTCAGAAAGTATGTATCCTTCTTGTTAAAAGTTGCTTATATTAAATCTCACGACTTGACAACAACAGGACTCCAATCAATCTGCTTCCATCCGCCAGCTACGCCCCAGAGCTGCACCTACCTGTTACAGGTATTAGAATATTTTTAAAATTTATTCTACCTTCTACAACCTTGGCCAAGTGGGTCAATCATGAATTCTCACTTGCAGGATATATTTACTAATAGATCTTGCAATATTATTGTAATTACAATAAAAGTGATAGATGATGTTGGATGGATTCCTGGCTTTTCAGATTCTAATTTGTAGCTTTTATAATGTACTTTGGGTTGAGTTACAACTGTTTTTCAATCATGTAGTATACTATCACTCTCTGTCCCATTTCTAGAGAGTGTCTGATTTCTAGGTCAAATACGTTGGGTGCTAGGCGAGGGGGATTTTTCCTTTGGATTCGGGGTGTTTGATTTTTCCCATGAAGAGGTGAAGCGGGCGGTTGTTGGAATTAAGGTTTTCTTTACGCCATATCTCATGATGCATGCGAGTTCTTGTACCTTAACAATGAATACATGATTAAAAGAAAAAAGAAAAAAAAAACATGCCAAGAGAGAGCCACGAACCATCTCTCCTCCACCTCCGGCGATTGAAATCTCAACACCACGGGAAATCATCGACACTTTCCCTCACCTACCTCTCTTCTCCCACGATGGCTACTGCCTCGGAGTTGACGTTAAGCCATCTTCCCTCCTCTTCTGAGGCATATCAGCCTCCCCTCCTTGGGGTTCTTGTTCCCGTTCACCGTTGACTCCCGCTCATGAGGTTCAATTCTCCCCCTTACCCCACACCTGCTCTGCACCTCGCTTAGCATTTTGCATGCTTGGAAAGCTTCTCGCTTCGTTCATCGTTGGCGTTACAGTGTCGGACTCTTGGTCGCAGTAGGTCTCGGCTTGCTGGGCTTGTACCTCTGATGGGGAAAGCCTCGGTTAGTAACATCTTGGTCCCGTCTCGGTTTTGTCATTGTCCCAAAAGCCCTTTCTATACCCTGTTTGTCAGTTGTGGCTAGCCCGTTCACAATCCTTCCTCCCTCCACCTCCCTGTTCTGTCCGCTTGGACCGTTACCGCGACAGAGGCTGGCACCTTACTGCCTTCTCATCCTCCCCGATCTTCGGACTCCTCCTCAGTTACGCCCAGTCATTGTATTGCACTGTCTCCCTGACTGTCGTCAACGCCTTGGATCGATATAATTACCGGTGTGATTGCACATCTATGGTTACCAATGTCGACCCACAAGACCTGTGGTTTTCTCCTCGCTCCACGATCACTCTATCCTCCCCCTCAGGCCTGGTCGGGCCTTCGCGAATCAATCCTTCCATTTGTTTTAAAGGAGCCTGTGGAAGGGTTTGTGTCTCTCTCCTGTATGTCTCTATGAATTGTTTACTTATGTGTCTGGGGTACATTATTTTAGGTGCTAGGCAAGGGGGATTTTTCCTATGGATTCTGGGTGTTTGATTTTTCCCATGAAGAGGTGAAGCTGGTGGATATTTGGGATTAAGGTTTTCTTTACGCCATAGCTAGCACTGCATGCGACTTCTTGTACCTTAACTCTGAATACATGATATAAAAAATAATAATAAAAATAAAACTGACCAAGAGAGGGGATCTTCACGCAACCATCTACAGCCCCCAGTAGAAAAAATAGGGAAACGGTGATTGGGTCTTTGGGGCTTTGATTGGAGGGTCCGGCGTGCTTGAGCCAATCAAGCAACAGTGTTTCTGACTTTTAATTTTCCACAATTCCCGATCTTTTCGACCGGAGTCTGTAAGTAATACAACACTTGGATACTACATCAGCAAAAATAATACCTGCGTCCTGTGCGCCCCGTGCGTCTGACGCCCGGGACGTCGGAATGCTAATCGCGAATCAGAACGTAACGTCGGATCGACGTCGCGTCCTGACTTTGCGTCACCTAGCGCCATCCGTCCTGACGCCATCCGGACACGGACCCCTACGTCCTGTGCGTCCTGACTGCGTCTGGTGCTCCTCTATTACCTCCTGACTCCCCCTGATCTACGACTCTTCCGTTCCTACTGCGTCGGGTCCTGCGCTATTGCGTTCTGACTGCGTCGGATCTATGACTCTGCCGCCCTGATGCCGGTTCCTTCTCAGCGAACGTCAGGGCTTCGCTCATCTTCAGATCTCGCGTCCTAATGTTTTCACACCCTGCCGACCTCGTCCGGATCCCACGATCCGCATCTCTCCCTTCCTGACGCCTGCTCACTTCTTCCTGATCTTACGCCCTATATAGGCCGCGTCCTGATCCGATCGTGACTCTATCTGACGCCGCGTTTTCATCCGGACGCATCGTGTACTTAGTCTAATGCCATCCTGATCCTACACCTAGGCACTTCTCTTCTTTCAAACGCTGTCACGATGTGTTTTACTATCCTGATCGCCAAGATGCACCTGT
>Ga0307517_10013508_pt1 | contig 11077 bp, 4 predicted proteins | sample 23_EM_MG_FD_194515 | JGI IMG/M metagenome (GOLD analysis project Ga0307517, IMG submission 194515) | Populus trichocarpa ectomycorrhiza microbial communities from riparian zone in the Pacific Northwest, United States - 23_EM | ecosystem: Host-associated > Plants > Roots > Unclassified | place... | reverse complement strand
ATTCCTAAAGATGAAAGAATACATGATTTCTGATTTGTAAAGGGGAGAGTTTGTGTTTCTTCTCTTATGGCTGCCACCCTTCTTTCTTTGATTCTACTGCACTCCCTCTCCCTCTCTCTTGGCTCTCTTAGCTCTCTTTCCTTCCCTCTTGGCTCCCTTGATAGCATAAACTTAGCTGCCTATTTATACACAAATTGTAAGTAAGAAAAATCAAAGTTCAAGTGTGAACATCAATAGATGGTGGTAGTGTGAAGGCGGCTGGCGGCTGGTTTGTGGTTGGTGATTTGAGGTTGGTGGCTGCCTTCCTTGACCTTCTAGATTGATTTACTAGAGGAGCTAAATTGCTGAAATTAAAACTTGGATGTCGGTTTGGATGCTTCAGGATGTAATTTGGATTCGTTTCTTCACGAAACCTGTTTGCTGGAAGAATTCAGTTGTTATCTTTGAAAACTCATATCTCCCTCATATGACATCGTTGTTTGCTTCCATTTGGAGCGTTTGTAGGCCTTTGAGTCAGGAATCCAAAACAATTGAGTTTGCATCAATTGGATGTCTACAGATCCAGATATTCAATTTGGAATGGACAAAGGTCAACATTGGCAGAATGCGAGATTTGACTTTGAAGGATGTGATTTCCATCCTCTTTGTATTTTTATTTTTCTTGACTTAGATTTCCAGAAATTTATAGATGTTAGCTTTCTAATGCCACTGGAATCACTTCGTTTTGACTTTTAGAGTTCACGCTCTGCACAAAACATCGACTGAGGATCAAATCTGTCAATTACCTCCAATTTACTCCTTTTTGCATCTTTCATCCAAAAGTGCCTTCAAAACATAAAACAAAGAATATCAAGGTATTTTATATATAAAACATGGACAAAACATTAGGTAGATGTGGGTGAAACTATCGAATAATATGGTTACATCACATAGCGCAAAATACGCTTCAGAGCACGAAAATGATCTTCGATGGGAGCATGCATAAATTGACAAATGAAATTAACAGAAAAGAATAAATCTGGCCTGGTGATGGTCAAGTATTGTAGAGCACCAGCTAGTGAGCGAAACAGAGTAGGGTCAGAGAATAACGTGTCTTTGGCTGATAGATGCTGACCAACTATAAATGGTATAGAAATAGGTTTGGCATCAGTCATGGAAGCTTGTTACAAGAGATCAAGATCATACTTTGTTTGACTAAGGAACAAACCCATCTCATTAGTTTGAACCTCAACATCAAGAAAATAATGAAGATCACCCAAATCTTTCATGGAGAATTCTTGGGAAAGCCGAGTGATAAAGGTGTGAATTAAAGAAGGACCACTGCCAGTGAGGACTATGTCATCAACATACAAAAGTAAGTAAACAATCCCAAGTATAGAGTGATAAAAAAAACAATGAAGAATCAGCTTGACTAGAGAGAAAACCAAGTGTAAACATAAAAGAGCTAAAGCGATGGAACCAAGCTCGAGGAGCTTATTTCAGGCCATATAAAACATGCTTTAAACAACAAACATGCTGAAGGAATACCAGATCAGTGTAACCTTGTGGTTGTTTCATGTATATTGCTTCATTAAGAAAGCCATGAAGAAAAGCGTTGTTAACATCTAACTGATGTAAACACCATCCAAAAGTAACTGTTAAGGACAATATGATTATGATTATAGTAGGATGAACCACAGGGCTAAAGGTGTCGCCAAAGTCAAGACCATAAACCTGAGAGAACCCTTTAGCCATAAGTCATGTCTTATGTCGTTCAGTAGACCCATCAAGGCAGGGTTTTACTTTGAAAATCCAGCAACAGCCAACCACATTATGATTGTTAGACCGGGGAACAAGAGTCCAAGTATCATTTTTCTTCAAAGCCTGAATCTCATCATCCATGACTGAGAGCCATTTAAGTTGTTTTGTAGCAGACTGAAACCTCGAGGCTCTTTAATAGCAAGAAGAGCCTGAAAAAACCAAGAGGAAGACAAAACAATCAAAGCATGATGCGATTGTGGTTTGAAAATACCAGCCTTCCCCCTGGTAATCATGTGATGGCTGTTAGTGGTCACAGAAAGAAAAACAATGGACTCCAAGGTTGTAGAGTTAGATGGATATGCTATAGAAAAAGGATCCTGTAGAGTAGAAATATAATTCAAGGAACCTGAATCATCACTACAAGGCAAACATGGTGATTTGGAAATAGAAGGTGAAGGCAAATAATTGCAAAAATCATTATGAGAAGAACTAGAAATACAGTCCTCACAATCAAAAAAATAAGTATAGTCAGTATTGGACTGCAAAGTATGAAAAGAGCCATCAGTATAAGGAAAATGATGTTTATAAAACTGTATATATCGGGAAACATAAACACGATGTGTCTTTTAGTCTAAACAATGAAAGCCTTTATGGAGAGTACTGTAACCTAAAAAGACACATGAAGCATATTTTTGAGATAATTTATGGGGTGAGTAATCTCTTAAATAAGGGAAGCAAAGACATCCAAAAATACAAAGCATAGAGTAATCATGTGGCTTACCAAACAAGGGTTCATAAGAAGTTTTGCCATCAAAGGATGGTGATGAGAGTCAATTAATGAGAAAAACAGTAGTAAAGAAAGTCTCGACCCACAACGAGACTAGGCCATGAGAATGAAACATGAGGGTAAGACCTGTTTATGTGACATGACGATGCTTACGTTCAACAATACCATTTTGACTAGGAGTGTAGGGACAAGCCAGATGAAGAACAATGCCACAAGAGTGCAGGTGAGAGCGAAACTTGTGATTTGTAAATTCAGTTCCACCATCACATTGAAAGGATTTTATTTTTGCTGAGAATTGAGTCTCAATATAACATTGTAAATAAAAAAAATGTATCAAATAAATCAGATTTGTGTTTCAAAGGAAACATCCAACTAAATCTAATACAATCATCAATAAAAATAACATAGTCTATGTATCTAGTAAAAGAAGTTATTGGTGATGGACCCCATAAGTCATAATGTAAACGATCAAAGGGCATGGCATAATGTTCATCATTTAGAGAAAAAAGGTAAACGATGGCTTTTGCCAAGTCTACAACCAACACAAATGGAAAAAACAGTCGTCATCGATTTTTTACTACAAGAGATAAATCCTAATCTAGAAAGAGAAGAAATAATATGATAATTATGATGACCAAGGCGTGCATGCTATAGGTGAACAGATGCACATGGCTTATTGGTAGAAACAATTGAAACAAGGGCATGATGATGTTGATCAAGGACATACAGACCATTCTCACATCAGCCGACCCTCAACACTGTTCTTGTGGTGCAATCCTATATGACAAGACCAAGAGAATCAAAGATTACATGACAATTAATTTGTTTTATAAGTTGACTGATAGAAATGAGATTTTTCGTAATTCCAGGAACAACTAAGACTTTAGACAAAAGAAATGAGCTTTGAGGAACAAGAGTGGAAACAAAACCAGTATGAGAAATAGGTAAGGACTGACCATACAACCATCACCCTTTCATTACTAGAGTAGGTAGTAGGAACTTCCAAGTTGTCAGAATTATTTTTCGTATGGGAGGTTGCACTAGAGTCGAGGAACCATTCAGGGTTATTCAGATCTTGAATTGAGCAGACAAAAAATGCTTCAACAAGATTAGCTGATTGCTTCTTCTTGAGTTTCAAGACATTCCAACAACTTTTGGCCAAGTTCCCCTCCTTATCGCACAACTGAAAGTAAATGGAGGAGGTGGATGATGACTTTGTGTTGATAGAGGTTGTAGAAGATCTGAAAGGCCGAGGTTTCCATTTCTTGACTCCTGCCATTTTTCAAGGTCTGTTGTGTATAATAAATAGAGTTCGAAGGTAAATGGTGACAGACCGTGCAAAGATCTCATGGCTTAAAGCTTTTGGAACAATATCTGAAAAAGATGGTAACAAAAACTATGACATCATGGTGGTATAGAAGATCTTGTAGTCTGGTCCTAATGCTCATAAATACTCGTGAACTTTATTTGTGTCATCAATGGGACGACCAATAGCAACCAATTGATCGCAAAAACCTTTAAAGGTTCGAGAAAACTCAACAATGGACCAAGAGTCGCGTTACATCAGCTGGAGTTCATCCTTGAGGTGTAATTCTCAAGTCTTTGACCTATGGAGAATGAGGCTTCAAGAGCTTGCCAAGCCTCATGAGAATGATATAGTCCTAGTACCTTACTCATAGACTCCTCTATAAGAGAAGAATATAGTAACCTAAACAACATTTGATCTATATGCAGTTAAGAGTTGTAAGCAGAATTTGACTTTCTGATTCCATTAGAGTATGTAATCATGATACATGGAGCTATGATTGTGCCATCTAAATAGCCAAAGAGCTCTTGACTAGCTAACAGAGGAACAAATTGATTTCTCCACAACAGGTAATTGGAGGAAGTTAGTTTAATGGTGAGCATATGCACCATTGTGTTGAGCGAAAGAGTAACGGGTGAAAAAGATAAGTCAACTATGGGGATCTGTATATCATGTTGTGATACTATGAAGAGGTTTGACAGACAAAGGTAATGGCTGAAAGTCTCCTTAACAAGTAAAGAAGAAGTATATTCCTTATATAACATAATGACAGCTACGTGATCCTATATAATAGGAAAGATCAGGATACAAATAATCAAGTAATTATCCCATAGCTATACATACACAAATATTATGGTAACAGAAAGGGAGTGCAACAGATATTATGGAGAATCATTTTATTCTCCCTTATCACCCCCTGCAAGGTGAGCGTGGAAGAAGGGATAACACTGAGCTTGCTTTGAAAGAGAAAAAATTGAGGCTTGGTGATGCCTTTGGTTAACAAATTAGTGAGTTGCAGGGGTGAAGGAACAAAATCAATTTTCAAAGTGCCATTAGCGACAAGCTCACGGACAAAGTGATAGTCAATTGCAATATGTTTGGACCGAGGACGAGTAACCGGATTGACTACCATAAAAATTGCACTTTGATTGTCACAAAGAATTCAAGGTGGAGCTGATAGTGTAACACGAAGGTCTCGAAGGAGTTGAGCAAGCCAGGCAATATCAGTAGTGGCAACAACTAAGGAGCGATATTCGGCTTTTGCACTTAAACGAGAGACAGTGCTTTGTTTCTTAGATGACCGAAAGATTAGATTATTGCCAAAAAAGATAGCATAACCAGTAGTAGAGCGACGTGTATCAGGACAACCAGCCTAGTCCGCATCAGAATAGGCAATAAGATCATGAGTGGACTGTTTATGAAGTTGAAGTCCATGATAAGCTGTGCCTTTAACTTACCGCAAAATACGCTTAAGAGCATGAAAATGATCTTCGGTAGGAGCATGCATAAATTGACAAATAGAATGTAATTTATTACTCATATCTATTTCATACAAAATGTGTTTCTAGAAGCCAAATTATTGCATCATGTGTTTCTAGAAGCCAAATTATTGCATCACACAATCCAAGTAATGCATCACAACAAGCTTAAAAAAAATAAGGGGACCATTGTTGTCCAATCTAATTTTTCAGGTAAAAAATGAAATATAGTCCTATATGTGTTCTTGTACATGAACACTATAATATAGGTCAATGTAATGGGCAATATTAAGATGATTTTTTATATAATATACAAGAACATATGAACAAGGTCGATGAGAACTCTACCATTTATCACATGTGCATGTTCCTTGTACCAATTTAATTATTTGTCAAATTTCTTTTTAGACACTTAGTGATATGATCCAAGCAAGTTCATATTCGGATTTTAGCATAAAAGTTTATCTTATCCAGTTTTATGCTATCAAACATGACTTTCAACTCGACTGTTTAATCGAGCTGATATTTTTACAGCAATTTCTATATAGGTTGTTGTACATTGGGTTCAAATTTCAGGTCAATCAGAGATTGGTAAATGATTATTTTAAAGGTTTCAAGTTACTGGACGAATCTTGTCAAATTTATCTATTTGGACCTTCGTCTAATGTTTGGACTATATCTAGAGCTATAAAAGGAATTACACTAAGATTCTAATTAGGTTGGAAAGTAGACATTCATACCTTTTTGACGATATATTCTAGGCCTACTAATTCATCAGAACAAGAGAGAATGACATGTTTGAAGTTAGGACTAAAATCTGTTAAGAATATGCAAAAATTGGAGAAACATTGTTTCCTTGTTTATTATAGATTCCAGTCAATACAATGATTTCTTAATGCTCTTGGAAGCATGTGTGCAGCTATTGGCTTACCTATTCTACAAGAATTCTATGTCAAACAAGGAGACATTTATGGCAACAACTATTATCCATAGTTCACAAGGATTCCATATCCATTATTGAATGTATATGGTGGCAAAAAGGTTTGGGATTCTTTTGTTGTTCTTTTCATTATTTTACAGGATTTCTTTATTTAAAAGAGAGATTATGTAAGGCTAATTAAAGTAGTCCATGCTTGAGAAGGAAACAAAATGGCAACAAGTTCTCCTTTATAATATAAAAGTAAAAGGCGAGAAGTTTTCCTTGTTTTTAAGGACAATAGTGGCAGCAACAAAGCTCTATATAAAAGCCATGTTTCAGATTCATTATGTTTTCTTTTCTTCTTCTTCTCTCACGACAATTTATTCTCATGGGTTTTATTTTTGTTATAACTTCTATTTGGGCTATCTAACTGGGTCAGCAACCTTGTCATTATTTCTAATAGGCTTAGTTCATGTTGGGCTTGGGTTTGATTAATTAGCTAAGACCTAAGTCTTGTTTGGGCTTAATTAATAATTAGTTCTCATATATGGCCCAAAGTTTGTTTGGGTCCATAAATTTAGGTTTATTAGTATAAGTTTTGGGGTTAATTTTATAAGTGGGCTAATTTAGCTCATAAAGGTAGATCCATTAGGGTTTTTATTTTTAAGAGTATAAATACTCTTTGTAAGGACAAAATATGAGGACATGATAATACTAATGTTGTCGAATTTATTCAGCTTATATGAGAGAAATTCTCGTATTATTTGGTTCTCTAATGAACTAAATTGACTTATCAAAGATTAACTAGCTTCGTGACATCTTCTTTATTCTTCTCGTTCATAAATTGGTATTTCTAGGGTAGGGGATTTTATTCCAATAGTACTAGTGCCTTGGGACAGGTTTCCATTATGTCACACTCTTGTCAGACATGTTTTGTCTTTCGAGGATTCATTGTCAATCTTGTTATAGGTTGCATGACTATGAGGTTCACATCAGTTGATATCACAGCTAGGCTTTAAAATTTGATCATATCTTTCTGAAAATTTTATTTTCTTTATGTTCCATAAATTTAGTTGTGTTTTTCAGTTTTTTTTTCTCTTTGTGTTTTTAGCATCTTGGTACCTAAAAAAAGATATTTTTTTTCTTTTGTTATTGTCCCTAAATATATCAGTAACATAAAAAGTAAAAAAAAAAAACAAGAAAAAGAATAGATGTTATTCAAGCTAGTTACAATTCTGTCGTGATAACACAAGCAATAGAAAAACTGAATCAAACCATCTTGAAATCACTTCAAAATTGATATAATAATTTTTTGAGGTGAAATTGCACTATATATTAAATTTGGGCTCTTTCTAATATTGTTTGATTAGGGTTTCGATTCAAACCATCTTGAAATCACTTCAAAATTGATATAATAATTTTTTGAGGTGAAATTGCACTATATATTAAATTTGGGCTCTTTCTAATATTGTTTGATTAGGGTTTCGATTCTGAGTTAAATTCTGCTTCAAACAGATCATACACGGGTTTTCTATACCTAGGCATAAGAGAACAATCTATAAAATTAAGATCTATAGTTTATTGGGAACAAAGGTAGTGTAGTTGAGAGGAAGAATAGATCTATACAAGAAATGGCTCAAACTATGCTAAATAGTAAGAAAGTTGCATTGAAATTCTAAAGGACAATTGTTAACACTGTTGTACAAATTTTGAACTGTGTTGTGTTTAGACTTGAAAAAACAAAAACTCACTCCTTATGAGTTATCAAATAGATGAAAACCCATGGTTAAATACATTAGAGTGTTTGGAAGTTCTTGCTATATCTTGAGAGATAAAAAAAACTTAGATAAGTTCAATAAAAAAAAGTGATAAAATAGTCTTTTTAGATACTCATTACACAAAGCCTACAACGTCTACAACCTATAAACTCAAACTGTTATGAAATCAATCAATATGGTTATTGATGACTATACGAAGGAATTTGTCAAGAAAGATATCAATAACATCATTGAGATAACTGAAGAAACCTCATCAAAATAGGATGAAAAAAATTAGAAGAAGAGTTCTTCATTTATTTATGAAGAATCATGAAAGAAAAAACATTCCTCAAGGATAAAACACAATCATCCTAAGAAGAACATTATTGAAAAATTAAATGAAGGTATGAGATTAAGTAAAAGAGTTACCAATCAAGTCTTATATGTGTGTTATATGTCTCAGATTGAACATATGAAGGTTGAAGATGCCATACAAGATGAAAGTTGGACCAATGTCATGTATAAGGAATTAAATCAATTCATAATAAATGATGTATGGGAACTGGTTCCATGTCCTAATAGTCACAACATAATTGGAGCTAAGTGAATTTTCAAAAACAAATCAGACGAGCATGGAACAATCATAAAAAACAAAGAAAGATTAAGGGCACAATGATACACTCAAGTCGAAGGGATTGATTTTGATGAAATATTTGTACTAGTAGCTTGTTTGGAATCTGTTAGTATAATGCTTGCAATTGTTTGTCACTTGAATTTCAAACTATATCAAATGGATACAAAGAATACATTCGTAAATGGAATTCTATAAGAAAAGGTTTATGTAGAATAACTCAAAGGTTTCACTATTCCTTTGTTTCCCGATCATGTGTACAGGTTGAAGAAAGCCCTCTATGGTCTAAAACAAGCACGGTGAGCATGATTTGAACAATTAACAAAATATATGTTAAATAACAGTTTCAAAAGAGGATAAGCTAAAGTACTTTTTTTATAAGAAAAACTGGTAGGCATGTTCTCATTACTCAAATTTATGCTGATAACATTGTGTTTGGAGTTATTTGTGATTTACTTTCTCATGAGTTTGCTAAAGAAATAAAATCTGAATTTGAAGTGAGTATGTTTGGTAAGTTAAACTTATTCCTTGGCATACAAATTAAGCAGAGTGAAAATATAATTTTTATTTCTCAATCTAAGCATGCTAGATATATGGTTAAAAAGTTTGACATAAAAGGAAAAAGTCATGCTTGTAGACCTATGAGCACATCTGTCAAAATTCACTCAGATTCTATAAGTAAGTGTCTTAATTCTACACTTTATAGAAGCATGATATGGAGTATACTTTACATTATTGCTAGTAGACTTGACATTGCTTTTAATGTGGGTGTTTATGCTAGATTCCAATCTACTCCTAAAGAATCACATCTTATAGCAATTAAGAGAATCTTAAAATACCTTTAGTGTTATAATTAATTATGGTTTATGGTATTTAAAATATTCAAACTTGAGTCTAGTTGGCTATTTAAATGCTAACTAGGTAGGTAATGCTAACAATAGAAGAAAAAGAACACTACTAAAATGTGTTTTTTTATTATTATTATTACTGGTACCTTGGATGAATAAGAAATAGACTTCAATCCATTATCCACTATAAAAGTTGAGTATATTAGAGTAAGTAGTTACTGCACACAACGTTTTTAGATGAAGAAGATGCTAGAGGATTATGGGTTCTCTCAAGATACTATGATTATTTATTGTGATGATTTCAGTGCAATTAGTATCTCCAAAAATCTTGTGCAACATTCAAGAATCAAGTATATAGATATAAAAAAATTACTTTATTAGATATTTGGTTGAACCAAAGATTGTCTTATTAGAACATATGAAAACCGAACACATTTATTCACAAAACCTCTAGATGGTCTAAGATTTGAATTTCTTAGGAAAGCTATAGGTGTACGTGACATGCCCTAATTCTTAAAAGAGATCAAATTTGTAAATAATAATAATAATAAATATGTGTGTTCAAAGTTTTGCTTTTATTTTTTTATGTTTTTAACACAGGTGATAAATTGTTAACACTGAAAGTAATTAAGCAAACCTTGTAAGTATACCTAATTTATATCATTAAATCTCACAAATTTCATTTTTATGGGATCAAGACAAATCTTATTTGGTATGGTCTTTACTTTTGAAACGTTATTTTTTTGAAAGACCAAATAAATATATTATTTTAAGCATTGTGAGGAATTCAAGTTGTTTTACTAATTGTTAGCAAAAGAAAAATTAATGTTTCTTAAATTGACTAAAGCTAGTTGAACTTAGTACATAAGCTATTAAGACATTCCTCCTGACAGATCCTTAAGAAAGAGTCAAATGTTCATATCATTATGAAAATGGATGAAAACTTTAGTATTGATCCATTTTACTCTCCAATTCCTTGAAGAAAAAATCAATTGGTCACTGTGGGAATAGACGAGCAATTACATAATGAAAAAGATAGAGTTCATTAAATTTATGTTAGGAGTGAAAATCTTATGTATTTAGGCCCTAACAAAAAGTTTGACTTTCAAGGTATGCTCACACCTTGCTAGCATACCTTAGATCAAAGAGAAGAAGATGAAGAAAAAAATTTTAAAGCGGAAATGTTGTCTTTCTCACTCACATACTTGCATCTTGATTTGGTCAATTAAAAGTTAAGCGTTCATAAATTAAAATTGACCAATAAGGTAAGTTATCTCCTTCCAAAATTGTCAATTATTAGTATTTTTAAGCTAAAAAATTAGGTTACTTTATATAAATCTGTATCTTTGCCTAAATGTATAATTAGATATATTGGTGAGAAGAACATGTGAAAAATGACATGCCTTAAATTATTTATGAAATAAAAAGAGAAATGGTTAGTCTAAGGAGTCAATCTTACATTGATGTGTCATCTTAAAAGAGATTATAGGTGCATATCACGAAGCTTGATGTGAGCAGGAACAAGAGAAAAACAACTTCTTTAAAACTGAATTAATGGTTTTATTTACCAAAACATGCAATCATCATTATATCTCTCTTTTTTTTCATTGT
>Ga0307517_10013507_pt1 | contig 11077 bp, 9 predicted proteins | sample 23_EM_MG_FD_194515 | JGI IMG/M metagenome (GOLD analysis project Ga0307517, IMG submission 194515) | Populus trichocarpa ectomycorrhiza microbial communities from riparian zone in the Pacific Northwest, United States - 23_EM | ecosystem: Host-associated > Plants > Roots > Unclassified | place... | reverse complement strand
TGTCACCCAGCGCATCCTCGCCATGGCCGCCGCTATCTGGCGCAACCACACGACCGGCGCCCCGAGCACGCGGCCGCTGGCCGCACTCCATCACTGAACACATCGGACCTATTCGTCCAGGGTGTGCCATCTCATGAGGTTGATGGCGTGGTGTCTGGTACCTGTACCTCCCGGCGCACCCGACTCCGGCGCACCCGACTCCGGCGCAGCGCAAAGCACTTGAGCTCGTCGGAGGTGCGCCCGAGGCACCGGAGGAAGAGCCCTTCGCGCAGGGGCCTCTTACCGTGGGAGGGTGGTGGTGACCATGAGCCCGCCGCGTTCCCGGGGGGCCGCGGTCACATCGCCGTCGTGGGAGCGCGCGATGGCTAGTACGATCGCCAGGCCGAGGCCCGAGCCCCGCTCGGAGTCGGTGCGGTCCGCTCCCAGGCGGCGGAAAGGCTGGAACAGCGCCTCGATGTCCTGGCGGGCGACCACGGGGCCGGTGTTCTCGACCGTGAGGGTTGCGGCGCCGTGCGGGGTGGTGCGGGTGGTGAGGCGGACCCAGCCGTTCGGCTCGTTGTAGCGGATGGCGTTCTCGAGCAGGTTGTGGATGATGCGCTCCAGCATCACGGCGTTGCCCGAGGTGGCGGCGGGCCTGGTGTCGAGCCGGAGGCCGATACCTGCTTCGGCTGCCTGTGACTGGTGCAACTCGGCGGTGTGACGGGCGAGTTCGGCGAGGTCGACGGGTGTCCGGTTGGCGACCTCCGTCTCGCCCTTGGCCAGCGCGAGGAGGCCGTTGATCAGTCTTTCGTTGCGTTCGTTGACGGCGAGTAGTGAGGTGCCGAGGCGTTTGGTGTCTTCGGTTGCGGTCTTGCGGCGCAGGGCCACCTCGATGAGGGTCCGGTTGATGGCGAGGGGCGTGCGCAGTTCGTGGGAGGCGTCCGCGATGAAGCGCTGCTGGTCCTGGAAGGACTTCTCCAGGCGTCCCATCATCGAGTCGAAGGTGTCGGCGAGCTGGGTGACCTCGTCGCGGGGGCCGGTGAAGGCCAGCCGCTCACTGAGGTCGCCGCGGGAGGTGATGCGGCGCGCGGTCTGGGAGATGCGGTTGAGGGGACGCAGCACGCGGCCGGCCATCAGGTAGCCGAACAGCGTGGCGACGACGGTGAGTACGCCCAGGGCGAGGGCGCCTTGGCGGAGCAGAGACTGCAGGGTCGCGGCCCGGTAGCGGTCCTGGAGTTCGCGTAGCTCGGGACTGCCGGCCAGTCCGGCGGCGGGCTCCGACGGGAGGTTGGTGGACGCTTCGGGTACCGGGGCGATCCCGCCCTCCTTGGTGATCTGCAGGGCCACGCCGTCGAACCGGTCGGTCAGTCCCGAGTCGAGCAGCAGATAGGTCACGCCGAGCAGGATCACGCCGCAGGCCATGAACAGGGCGCCGTACAGGAGCGTGAGCCGGACGCGGATGGGGAGACGCGGCAGCCGCAAGGTGAGCCTCATGGGATCTGGTACCCCGAGCCCGGGACGGTCTGGATGACCGACGGCGGCCCGAGTTTCTTGCGCAGTTTCATCACGGTCACGCGGACGACGTTGGTGAACGGATCGATGTGCTCGTCCCAGGCCCGCTCCAGGAGTTCCTCGGCCGAGACGACCGCGCCGTCCGCCCGCAGTAGTTCCAGCAGGACGGCGAATTCCTTGCGCGCGAGGGATACGTAGTGGCCGTCGCGGTAGACCTCGCGGCGGGCCGTCTCCACCCGCAGGCCGGCCCGTTCGTAGGTGGGCGGGCCCGCGGGCTGGGCGCGGCGGGCCAGGGCGTGGACGCGGGCGACGAGCTCCTCGAAGGCGAAGGGTTTGGTGAGGTAGTCGTCGGCTCCGATGGCGAGGCCCTCGATGCGGGAGGGCACATCGGAGGCGGCGGTGACCATGAGGATGCGGGTGCGGCCGCCGGATTCGACGACGGCCCGGCACACCTCGTCGCCGTGCACGACGGGCAGATCGCGGTCCAGGAGGAGCACGTCGTAGTCGTTCACGGAAAGGCGTTCCAGAGCGGAATCCCCGTCGTGCACTACGTCGACGGCGAACGCCTCCTCACGCAGCCCCTCGGCGACGGCATCGGCCAGCATCCGCTCGTCCTCAGCGATCAGCACTCTCATGATCCCCAGAGTGTCAGAGGCCCGGATAACCAGGGCGTAACCGCCTGCGGTTACGGAGGGGATACCGGGCCCCGCCTCTACTGGTCCCCGACGCCGGGAGAGACCCGGCACAGAAGGGACTGCCGAGCGCATGCGTACCATTTCGCGCACCAACTGGGGGCTGCTGGCAGCCATACCGCTGCTGAGCCTGAGCCTGGCCGCCTGCGGGGGCGGCACCGGCGGGAACGACGATGTCGCGTCGGTCGGCGGCGACAAGAAGGGGGGCGGGCAGCAGCTCACGCCCGCGGAGAAGACCAAGAAGTACAACGCGTGCCTGGCCGAGCGGGGCGTGGCGCCGGGGAGCGGGAAGGCCGGCGAGGACGCGCCCACGCAGACCGCGTCGCCGGAGGAGGTGCAGGCCGCGCTCGCGGCGTGCAAGGAGTTCGCGCCCACCGCGCAGGACATGCAGCAGGCACCGAAACCTGACGCAAAGCAGCTCGAGCAGGCGCGCAAATACGTCAAGTGCCTGCGGGCCAACGGCTATAACGCCCCGGATCCCGACCCGGAGACAGGCGGCATGCCGCTCGACCAGGACGCGAACATGGACAAGCTGCAGGCGGCCGCCGAGAAGTGCACGGCCGTCAACCCCGCAGCCCAGCGGTGACGGGCGAGACCGACATGACGCACACACCCGAATTCACCGACGACGAGACGACCCGGATGCACCAGTTTCCCTCTCAAACGGATCCGGTAAAGGATCCGTCAGGGGCCTCGGCGGGCAGGTCACCAGACGGCCCGCAGTACGCCCCACCGCGTCGCCGCCGTGCCCGCACCGCCGCCGCACTGATCGCCCTCGCGGTCGTCCTCAGCGGGGCCGGCGTGGCGGCGTACGGCTTCGGCGGCGGCAACGGTGAGAAGTCCGAAAAGGGGAGCGGTCTGCCGCCGGCGACCGCGCTGGTGACCCGCTCCGACCTCGCCGAGCAGGACACCGTCACCGGCAGCCTCGGCTACGGCGACGAGCAGCCCCTGACCAGCGGCGCGTCGGGCACCGTGACCTGGCTGCCGAAGCTCGGTGCCACCATCGAGCAGGGCCAGAACGCGCTCAAGGCCGACGGGCGGCCCATCCCCCTCATCTACGGCGACACACCTCTCTACCGCGAACTGCGCGCCGGCACGAAAGGCCCCGACGTCGCCGAGGTGGAACGGGCCCTGGCAGCCCTCGGCTACACCGGCTTCACCGCCGACGAGGAGTACTCCGACCAGACCGCGGCGGCCGTCAAGCGCTGGCAGAAACACCTCGGAGTGCCACAGACGGGCACGGTCAAGCCCGCGGACCTGGTCGTTGCCGACGGTGAGATACGCGTCACCGGCCAGGAGGCGAAGAAGGGCCAGATACTCCAGCCCGGCTCACCCGTGCTGACGTACACCGGCACCAGCCAGCTTGTCGCCATTGACCTCGACGCGAAGAAGCAGAAACTCGTCCGCCGTGGCGACAAGGTCACCATCGTCCTGCCCGACGGTGCACACGCGGCCGGGACCATCACCTCCGTCGGCAAGGTCGCCAGCACTGAAGGCGGGGACGGCGCTCCGGGAGAGGGCGACGGCAAGACCGTCATCAAGGTCACCGTCCAGATCGACAAGAAGGACAGGGGCAAGCTCGGCAGCTACGACGGCGCGCCCGTCGATGTGGAGATCACCTCCGCGGAGAAGAAGGACGTGTTGACCGTGCCCATCTCCGCGCTCCTCGCGCTGTCGGAGGGCGGCTACGGCGTCCAGGTCGTCAAGGGCTCCGTCAGCAGCACGGTCGCGGTGGAGACCGGCATGTTCGCGAACGGCCGGGTCGAGATCACCGGCGCCGGCCTGAAGGCGGGCGACAAGGTCGGGGTGCCGCGATGAACCACAACGTCGTACGCCTCGACCACATCACCCGCTCGTACGCCGGCGGCGTCACCGCCCTCGACGGCGTCTCGCTCGACATCCGCCGCGGCGAGCTGGTCGCCATCGTCGGGCCCTCCGGGTCGGGCAAGTCGACCCTGCTCAACATGATCGGCAGCCTGGACCGGCCCAGCAGCGGCACCGTCACCTTCGACGGCCACGACATCGCCGGCCTGGGCGACCGGGAGCTGTCCGCGCTGCGCGCGCTCAGCATCGGCTTCGTCTTCCAGCACTTCCACCTCACCGCGGGCGTACGGGCCCTCGACAACGTCGCCGAGGGCCTGCTGTACGCGGGCATCCCGCTCGCGGAACGCCGCCGCGCGGCCCGCACCGCCCTGGAGCGGGTCGGCCTGGGCCACCGGGTGTACCACCGGCCGCACGAGCTGTCCGGCGGGGAGAAGCAGCGCGTCGCGATCGCCCGCGCCCTGGCCGGCGGGCCGAGCCTGCTCCTCGCGGACGAGCCGACCGGCGCCCTGGACTCCCACTCCGGCACCACCGTGATGAACCTGCTGCGCACCCTGAATGCTGACGGCACCACCGTCGTGATCATCACCCATGACCGGGAGATCGCGGCCTCGCTGCCCCGCCAGGTCCACGTTCGCGACGGACGTATCGTGCACGACTCCGCCCAGAACGCCCAGGGCGACGTTCAGGCGGTGTCCGCGTGCTGAAGGTCTCCCGCATGAGCACCCGCGACGTCGTACGCGTCGGCGCCTCCGGGCTGCGCGCCCGCCCGCTGCGGGTCTTCCTCTCCGCGCTCGGCATCGCCATCGGCATCGCGGCGATGATCGGCGTGGTGGGCATCTCCACCTCCAGCCACGCCGAACTGCAGCGCACTCTCGACCGCCTGGGCACCAACCTGCTCACCGCGTCCCCCGGCCGGACCTTCACCGGCGGCGAGGCCAAACTCCCCGAGCGCTCCATCGACATGGCGGGCCGGATCGCCCCGGTCGAGTCCGCAACCGGCACCGGCAAGGTGACGGCGTACGTCTATCGCAACGACCACATCCCGGCCGCCGAGACCGGCAGCATCAACGTCAAGGCCGCCCGCCTCGACCTCCTGGACACCGTCGGCGGCTCTCTCGCCCGTGGCAATTGGCTCAACGCCGCCACCGCCAAGTACCCGGCCGTCGTACTCGGCAGCGGCGCCGCCGACCGCCTGGGTATCGGGGAAGTCGGCCCGGACACCCGGGTCTGGCTCGGCGGTCAGTGGTTCAGTGTGGTCGGCATCCTCGACGAGGCGCTCCTGGCACCCGAGCTGAACGACAACGCGCTCGTCGGCTGGGACGCCGCCAAGCGGTACCTGGACTTCGACGGACACCCCACGACAATCTACGTCCGCACCGCTGACAGCGCGGTCACGTCAGTACGCGACGTCCTCGCCGCCACCGTCAACCCCGAGGCTCCCACCGAAGTGACCATCAGCCGCCCCTCGGACGCCCTCGCCGCCAAGGGCGCCACAGACAAAGCCTTCACGGGCCTGATGCTCGGCCTCGGCGGCGTTGCGCTCCTTGTCGGCGGGGTCGGCGTGGCCAACACCATGGTCATCTCCGTCCTGGAACGCCGCGCCGAGATTGGCCTGCGCCGCGCCCTCGGCGCACGGCGAGGCGACATCCGCACCCAATTCCTCGCGGAATCCCAGCTGTTGGCAGGTCTCGGCGGGATCGCCGGAGTCGTCATCGGGGTGGGCGTCACCACCGCGTACGCCGTCGCGCAGGGCTGGCCGGCAGTCGTCCCGGCCTGGGCGATGGCGGGCGGCCTGCTCGCCACCCTCGCCATCGGGGCCCTGGCCGGCCTGTACCCCGCCGTACGGGCGTCCCGGCTGCCCCCGACGGAGGCGCTGTCCGGGGCCTGATCCCAGGCGGGCACGTTCAAGGTCTGGATGCCCGATCGCGTCGTGCCCGTCCCACTCCGGAGCTGCTCGATGATCCTGCTCGATACGAACGGAGGCCCGCGTGCCGCAGCACGAGCTGCGGCACGCGGTGGGGTCATGACTGTGCACGCGAACGCGCCCCTCACCCCGGAAGGGCATCTCCGGTTGTGCCTACGAGTCGACGGTGGACGCCCCATCGCGCACATCGCGGCGGAAGCCGGGATCTCGCGTCGCTGCCCGGCGAAGGGGTATGCCCGATGGCGGAGATACGGCGAGGACGGCCTGCTCGACCACTCCTCCCGACCGTCTGCCAGCCCTACGCGCACCAGGAGGGCATCGCCGACCTGGTGGAAGCGCCGCGGCGGCAGATCAAGTACGGGCCTGCCCGGCTCGCCGCAGAACTTGAGTGGCTGCGCGCCGTCACCGTGGCGTCGGCCACCGCATCTTCGTGTGTCGCGGCCTAAACGGACTGCCCGACCTCGACCTGCGGGGCGCACCCTTCTCGTCGAGGGCGTCGCGGCAGTCGAGATCGCTGTAGCACAAGGTGCCACCGTGATAGGGACAGCCAGTGAACGCAACCACTCCCCACCTCTCTCGGCGCCGTTCCCACCACCTACGGCCCCGGCCTCGCACAGCGCCTCACCGCTCTCGCTCCGCACTGCGTCGACCTGACACTCGACACTGCGGCTCCGGCTCGCTGGTCGACCTCGTCGCGATCACGGGCGACCCGACGCGGGTCGCGACGGTCGCCGACCAAGCAGGCGGGTGGTGCCTGGGCACCCTCCACTGCCCTTGGCCGACGCCTCGGCGAGGTCGGCACGGGGTGTGTCGGTGGGGGTCGGGAGGGTGCGGCCGCCGGCGGCGAGGGCGCTCTCCTCGGCGAGTCGCTCCGTGCTGGTGGTCGTCTTGAGCGGCTTCTCCTCGATGAACAGGACGGCGATCAGCGCCAGCAGGGCGAACGGGGTGGCCCAGAGGAAGAGTTCTGCGGTGGCGATGCCGTAGGCGTTCTCCACGAGCGCGTGCAAGGGTGCGGGCAGGGTCATCACGTCGGGGACACCGTGCCCGGCTCCGCCGTCCGGCGTGTCACCTCCCGCCGGGCGGCCGGCGGCCAGTTCGGTGGCGACGCGGTGGGCGAGGACCGCCCCGAGGACGCTGGTGCCCACGGTCCCGCCCATGCTGCGCGAGAACGACAGGACGGAGGTCGCGCTGCCCAGAGTGTCGGCGGGCACGTCGTTCTGCGCGGCGAGGACCAGGTTCTGCGTCAGCATGCCGACGCCGGTCCCCAGGACGGCCATGTAGACGCTCAGCAGAACGAAGGGCGTGTGGGATCCGATGGTGGACAGCAGGGTGAGGCCGGCAGTCATCAGGACGGTGCCTGCCACGAGGTACCGCTTCCACCTGCCGGTCGCGCTGATCCGGTGTCCGGCGAACGTGGAGGCGGCGAGCGATCCCAGGATCAGCGGCAGACTCATCAGACCGGCGGTCGTGGGCGACTTGCCCATGGCCACCTGGAAGAACTGCGAGAGGAAGACGGTGCCGCCGAAGAGGCCGACGCCGACCAGCAGGGAGGCCAGGCTGGTCAGCGCCACGGTGCGGTTACGGAAGATGCTCAGCGGGATGATCGGCTCGGCGGCCCGGGACTCGACCCGGACGGCCACCGCCAGCAGCAGCGTGCCGCCACCGACCAGGGCGGCCGTCTGCCAGGAGAACCAGTCGAACGTGCTGCCCGCCGTCGAGACCCAGATGAGCAGCGAGCTGACACCGGCGACGATCAGGAGGGCACCGAGCCAGTCGATCTTCACCTCGCGGCGGATGTGCGGAAGGTGCAGTGTGCGCTGCAGCAGCGCGATGGCAAGGAGTGCGAAGGGCACGCCGATGAAGAAGCACCACCGCCAGCCGAGCCATGAGGTGTCCACCAGGAGGCCGCCGATCAGCGGGCCGGCCACGGTTGCGCCGGAGAAGATGGCGCCGAAGACGCCGGAGTACCTGCCCAGCTCCCGTGGGGGGATGACGGCCGCCATCACGACCTGCGTCAGTGCCGTGAGTCCGCCGGCCCCCACGCCCTGCACCACCCGGCTGAAGATCAACGGGCCGACACCCTGGGAGAACCCGGCCACGAGCGAGCCGATCACGAACAGGCCCAGCGATGTCTGGAGGAGCAGCTTCTTGCTGTAGAGGTCGGACAGCTTGCCCCACAACGGAACGGTGGCCGTCATGGCCAGCAGCTCCGCGATGATCACCCAGGTGTACGAGGATTGGCTCGCCCCCAGCTCGGCGGTAATCCTGGGCAGCGCGTTGGCCACCACGGTTCCGGCGAGGATGGCGACGAACAAACCGGCCACCAGCCCGGAAACCGCCTGAAGCACCTGCCGGGGTGGCATCGTCACCGCTTCCGGCTTCGTCGCAGGGGAGTAGTCGGTAGTCACGGAGTCTTCCAATCAAGGACAGCAGGTGGCGTACACACTGGGGACCGAGCGCCACCTGACAGGAATGCTTCGAGGGATCGGGAACGGGCCGCATCCGATCCGGCGCCGGTGGATCGACCTGCCACCCGGCCTGTGTCACACACGGCGAACAGCGCGGGCAGCCCGCTCAGGCACATGCCGAACGGGACACTCAATGCCGGTGTTTGTGCGACCTGACGGGGTCGTCGCGTACGGATCTCAGGTCGTAGCCGCGTCCCCCACGGCGCCTCCCGTGGCACTGCGGATCGCCTGGGCCAGGAGCTGGTGCGCATGTGCGAACCGGCGCACGTCGGCACCGCCGAGCAGGGCATCGCCGATCTCCTCGTTGACGACCCGTAGGGCGCCCGAGGCGGCCGCCGCGTGCACCTGCACCCTGATGTCGTCGGCCGGCAGGTCAAGTCGGCCGGCGATGCTCCCGGCCAGCTCGCGTTCTACCTGGTCACAGGCCATCAGCCAGGCCGTGCGGAGCGCGGGCTCCCTGCTGCTGAGCGCGATCATCTTCATCGCGAGCGCGTCGTCGGCGCGCTCCGCCCTGTCGGCGTCGCGGCCATGCCTGCTCATCTCATCGGCGAGATGGTCATCGAGGGAGAGTTCGGGTTTCCAGCGGCGCAGGACGGCCATCTCCCACGCGACGCCATGCAAGATGATCGGTTCGGCGCAGCTCTCCTTGCTCCGGAAGTGCCGCCAGATGGTACGTGTCGACAGGCCCACTGCTTCGCCGATCTGGTCGCCGCTGGTCGCGGCAACGCCCTGCTCCCAGAAGAGACGCGACGCCTCCCGAGAGATCTCCAACCGGATCCGGCAGCGCCGCTGCTCGCTCGACCCAGGTGCGACGCGATTGCTCACCTGCATGGGTTCACCTCGTCATGGATCCATGGGACAACGCCAGCCAGACGTCGTTCAGTTGGTGGGGCGGCGGTAACCGACGAGGGCTGCGCCTATGCCGACGAAGGCCAGGAAGTGCTGGGCCTTCCGCTCGCGGCGACGGTGCGGGCGTCGGCAACCCATAAGAATCGACACCCGAATTGGCCGTGGTCGCTCCGCGGTGCGTACGCGTGTGCCGGACGGGCCGTGTGCCCGTCTGGCACGGACGGGGAGCGGAGAGGGTGTCGGTCAGGTGCGCTTGGCGGGCAGCAGCCCCACGGCCTTCAGCCGCTTCTCGGAAGCCCGGGCGGCCCAGGCGACGGCCAGGAAGCCGACGGCGAGGAGCGGGTAGCCCATGGCGATCTTGGCGAAGCCCAGGGAGCCGACCTCGTCGGCCTGGTAGAGGTACTGCTGGACCGCGAACCGGGCACCGAAGATGGCGGCCAGCACCAGGGTGGCGATGTCGTAGTAGATCCGCGAGCGCTTGTCCGCCCGCCAGACGGTGCCCTTGCCGGTCGTCGAGTTCCAGATCAGGCCGGCCAGGGGCCAGCGCAGCAGCACGGAGAGGATGAAGACGACGGCGCCGGCCAAGCTCAGCCAGATGCCGATGAGGAAGAAGTCCTTGGCGGATCCCGTGTACCAGGAGATGCCGGCGGCGATGGCCACGCCGAACATGCCGCCGAGCGCGGGCTGGAGCGACTCCTTGCGCATCAGCCGCTCTACCGCGATGCCCAAGGCGACGAGTAGAGCGGCGAGGGTGCCCACCTTGAGTCCACCGGCGCTGTTGGCGACGACGAACACCAGGGCGGGCAGCGCCGAGAAGATAACGCCTTTGGTGCCGCCCGCCTGCTCGAGCGCCGACTTCCGCTTCGGATGGTCTGCCGTCTGCATGTCGGTCGCCGCCTCCTGGGGACTGGTGGTCTGCATGGTGATCAGCTCTTCCGGGTTGGTCTTGGGGGCGAAATTCTGCGTCACTAAGTGACATCGTGGCATCTAGTGACGAACGAAGCCACCTCGCGCGACGTGACCTGAGTCACGCCTCGGCGAAACCGCCGCTCAGTGAGTCGCCCGTCATCAGGTGGCGATCAGGGTCCGTACGACGGTGCGGCCATCACGGCGTTGATGGTGATCGGACCCTCGGGAGGTGTCCCGCATCGCGCGGTGGTGAACGGATCGAACAGTGCGATGCCGCCGAACCAAACCTCAGGTTCACCGGCTCCCATGCGGCGCGCCGACCAGCTGGTGGTCGGATGCGTGGCGTTCGAGCCGTGGCTGATGGGCCTGCCACGGTGCAGCCACACTCCGCTGCTCGCTGTCCGAAGCCTTCCTGGCGGGGCGTCGGTGCGCGGGGCGATCAGCTCGGTGATCTCTGTGTGGGAGAGCCGGATTTCGGCGTGCGTTTCACGCGTGGGCAGACCAGTCGATGTCGGCATCGTCTGAATCAGGGAGGAGTGGACCGATGGCTCGAACCCCCGATGCCGCTCCGCTCACGCGAGCCCTCGACGGCGTCGAAGCTGACCCGCGCACCCTCTCCGGGTGAGACCGGCCCCGTCGCGGCTCACGATCATTACCGCGAGCCGATGTCCTGCCAGATCGGGGTCTTCGTCACGTATGCCTGCTCAGGAGAAAGGGCTCTGGTGGACCGGAAGCTTTACCTGCCCAGGTCCTGGACTGCGGAGGCGGACCGGTACCGGACGGTGAAAGTCCCTGACAGTCGTGGCTTCGCGACCAAGGGAGAACTGGCCCGCGCGATGATCCTGCGGGCTCTTCCTTCGCCACTCCCCATTGCCCGGGCGACGGGCGACGGGCGACTGCGACTGCGCCTGCGGACAGGA
>Ga0307517_10013506_pt1 | contig 11077 bp, 6 predicted proteins | sample 23_EM_MG_FD_194515 | JGI IMG/M metagenome (GOLD analysis project Ga0307517, IMG submission 194515) | Populus trichocarpa ectomycorrhiza microbial communities from riparian zone in the Pacific Northwest, United States - 23_EM | ecosystem: Host-associated > Plants > Roots > Unclassified | place... | reverse complement strand
ATAAAATATAACTAAATTAATTAAAATCTAAAAAATTCATAAATTACAAGCTTTTAATATAAAGTTCAAACACTTGCATATATTATTATAAAATGACGATCCATAATATATATATATATATATATATATATATATATGATATGATATGTATATATATATATATATGATATTATATTGATATATATATATATATATATATATCTTCTCATTATCAATGCTTTTAAATACTTATTTTTCAATATAAGTAACAAAAATATCGTTCAACCAGTCATCCTCATAACTAATCATAAATTATTTATTTCATCTATTTCTCACGGTTTTTTTCCAAGTTATATTAGAAATTCAACTGCAACTAAACAACATAATTATATCAATTTTAATCTTCATCAGCACAACTCATACTAATTACACTTAACTAACAAACATATACTTTGGTTCCAAAAGTTCTCACCCCCCCCCCCCGCCATCAAGTGACAAACTATATTTTCACCGTAAATTTAAATATGCTTTATTTTGAGTAATTTACATCTGATTCCATCATAAGAACATTACATGTAACATTTAAGAACCCTAATTCAAAATTAAAAATTTTGTATAAACTTTGTTAATCTTTACTTAAACTTGTACATTTGAGTTTACAACGTCTTACCTAATTAATTTTTTTTTTCTATGAGGTTATTCTAATTTCATACCCATGGTCATGAGGTCAACTAGTTAACCCGGGTTGAATTAGATTTTTTTTTTCTGTTTTTTTTTAAATTGATTTTTTTTATTTTTACCCTTCAACATTATGTTATTTGATAATTGAATTTTATTTATTTATTTAATTTTTTTATGGGGCTATTCGGTGTCAAGATCATGTCACATATATGGCGAGCTAGGGTCATTTTTTTATATTTTTTTCTTTGCTTATTATTGTTATATTTGTTATTTGTATTATTGAAATTATACGAGCTTATCAAGTTAACAACTCGAGTTTTGATTATTTATTTATTTTTATAAAAATATTTGCATCATTTTAATATTATATTTTTTTTACAATGAAGAAAATTTAGGTTGGCTCTGTATGGTACAAAACTTTGTGCGGACCAAAAGGTTTCATTTCATCTTAGGTCCACTGTGGATTATTGCCTGCCGCAATTCCATAACTCTGTGTGGTACTACCGTAGTTTTCTTTTCTATTTTTGTTTCAAAAATTTGAAAATAAATATAGAAAGATTGTTTGCTTTTAAATAATGTAAAGACCAATAATTGGTTTTTAAAAGATGCGGCAATGGCTGAAGATTTCAATTCAAACAAATGTGATCACCATGTTTTCAAAATTTGATATCAAAAACATATTCGGACTCTTTTTATAAAATTTGATCTCTAAATAGTAAATATTATAGTTGTCAACTCATTACAAATTAATTTTAATATTATATACACTGTTTTTAACTTATGGGATTTTTAACTTTTTCCTTATTTTAATATTACATTAATAATATAATACAATAAGGCAATGCTCCACATTTTCCCACTGAATACCCTTAGTTTTTTTATTTTTAAAAAATACGACCGGTCGCTTTCTGAAATTCTATTGACAAGTCCCGATCGTTTCATAAAGGAAACAACATTGCGAAACGATCGCAAGACTTTCTTGAGTTCTGAGGATCAGAATGGGCAGATGGCCTCTGCCATCTTGCATCGGGTCCATCCAGCCATGGTGTCGGCAAATATAAAACTAGATCCAGTTGAATCCTGGCTAATTTAATTCACCCACAAGGATCGCTTTACGTGCTCTGCACGTCGATTTGGGGGTGGAGGCAAGCCAGGAGGGCCGACTGCCGAGGGCCTGGCCCCAAATATAAAAAGGTCCCTCAATCTTGTTTTTTGTACTCAGTAATCCTCTTAGAATATGCTTTTTTCTATATAAAAAAAAAAACTAATTACATTCTTTGCACACATGCCTGTCACACCCAGCGCAAAGCTCCTCCAATCTATAACGCTCACAACATTGGATGGACGGTGAATCAGACTCTCTTTTCTTGCGATCGAGAGAAGCCTCGTATTTCGGAATACAATGCAAGGTATGTCCAGCTGCTTCCCGTCCAAATCCACACATTTTAAAATCGAGTGCAACAAAACTTAAAGACGATTAATTATGAATGTAAAGCTGGGCGTACTTCTACTTTCTTCTCTCTTGTTCTTGTGATGAACTTGTTCGACCAGGTTTGTTTCTTTGACTGAGATTCGCAGATAACAATGAAAACAAAGGAGAAAAGGAGAAAAACTGAAAAAGGGAGCGAAAGCAAGCGAATCTTCTCATTGATGATTGCATCTTGTCTTTTAATAAGCGGGACCATTGTTTCATGTGTTAAAAATTATTGGACCTTTGTCTTTATACGCAGTGTGTGTGTGTGTGTGTGTACATCACACATGATTCCCATTTTGCCTACTGTAAAACTTGAAAACCAAAAGGGTTAAAAGAGGGTGTCAGGTTAAAAATGTTCAAGACAGTTAAAATAAATAACGGTGGCAATCCTAGTTATTTAAATTAAATAGAAAACACATATACTTTTTTAATCAAAACTCTCTTTTATTTCTTATTTTTGACCAAAACATGTCGTTTTTATTAGAAAAATGATTCTTTAAATATTATTTTTATAATTTTATTTGAAGAGAATTTCACTATAAATAAAAAAAATAAAATGATTAGATAAATAAGCAGAAAATGATGGAGAGCCTAAGAATAAAGTTCTTACATGAGATATTTTTAAAAAATATGGGATAATATGTTGTCCACGTAGACAGAGATGTATCATCTATTACAATAAATTCCAGCCTAGAAAATAAGGTTTTGAGTAATTGAGATACAAAAACCATGTAAAAATCTTAAAACATTCTAAAAACCTCAAACTTTCTATTTTCAACCCTAAAATATCCTTCAATCAATCTAAAAATTGAAAATCAAAACGAATAAAAAACCTAACGATCCCTAATCTACCTTTTCAGCATGGTTATGAGGTAAATTTACCTTCATTAAACTCTTCTCTCTTAGACAAACTCGTTGATAACAAGAACGATCTTTCTCATGATAAATCCAAAATTTTATTAATCGTCTCTCTTTTCCGGTGACTTTCTCCATCATCTCTTAACATTCAAGAATGAGAAAAATAAGATTTTAAAATTAAAACATAAACACCTAAAACTATATTTTGTAAAAACAAAACATAAGAATCAAATAATGTAAAAACAAAAAACTTTAAAGACTGAATTGAACTTTTCCAACCCCATAAACACTGACAAATGCATTGTAAGGCAACAATGCAATCCACAATATTTTGTATATTGAATGCAAGGGCCACAGTATATTGTATAATAAGGCAGTAAGCTTCTTCACGGGGCAAGTGCATGTGTTTGTTTTCTTCTTTCAACCTGGTAGGGTAGTATTGCAGGTGATGCGTGGACGGAGAAGGTAGATGCAAAGGCAAGGGACCACTGTCTGTTTATTATAAAGCATTATCAAGATGTCCCACTTGCCACCCTCTCTCTCTCCCTCTATATATATATATATATATATATATATATATATATATATATATAAATGCATTTCTTTAATTTAATGTGCTCTTGAGAATGGACAAGCCCCAATACATGCAAGTGAAGTGGTTAAAACGACAAAGAGCTTGTGGTCCATCGCCACTTCGATTCTTTAAATATTGGAGCACGTGGGAGCAAAAATCATGGGCAATTCAAAATATTTCACTTGATTTGCTTTCACTTCTTTCGGATCTCATAAGAATACCTCCAAACTTCTTACAACAAAAAGAAAAAGAAAAAGAATCCTTCACCTTCTTCTTTTTTTCCTGTTCTTTTAATACACAACTCAAGCTTGGTTAGAATTCCGTGAGCTCTCAAATTGAGAGGGACCAAGCCAGACCCTAGCTCTCATCTCAAGAGAAATCTTCAAGATGGAAACGGTGTCAAGTACAAGATCCAAAGAAATAAATCACATGTAATCATGTGACTGACTAGGTACTTGTACAGAACTAGAAATCCTCATGATTAATCTAGTTCATGTAGCAACGAAAAAGCATATTAAACAAAAAAATAAAAGAGCAACTGAGCAAACATCTCTCTTGAGAGATTAAAGACATCCATTCTTAGTAGAATTACGCACATGCACAAAATCAACTCTCTCCCTCGCCATCTTTCATGCTGCTGCGAAGTCCAACTACCTTCATCAAGGCCAAAAAACCCATAAATGAACCCTTGAGACCTCTGGTTGGAATGTCAAGAATGCTTCTCAATCAGCAAGGACATTGAAGGTGAAGGCATCGTCAATATTAATTACTTCATTTTTCATTATCTTTTTTAATAAAAAGATGCTACTTTAATTAAATCTCGGTTGACCATGACCGACGTGGTGGATCTGATGCATCTAGCAAACAGTTCCACATACTCAACATGTTCTGAGAAGCTTTTTAGCCTAGACTCGGCCAGAAAGAAAAAAAATACATTCAACATGTAACAAAAGTCCAGGATTAAGAATGTAAAATAGGAAAGCTAAAAGCCTGAGGTCGTTTTGCAGAGGCGGGTATCCAGTGATTGTTACAAAAGAAAGGGAAACTGAGCATCACACGGTTGAAGAATATTAATGGCAGCATTGAATTTGAAAGGATGAGCCTAAGCTGTGCATGCTAAGTGGAAAGCAACCTGGACAAATCATCAATGACAGGCCCCATCACCCTTCAAAAATTATCAACTGGGGCCACTTCTCCTATTCCAAAATCGGTTGGTCGCTTTTGTGACACGAACTAATGATTTTTCAAAAGATGTGTGTACCCATTTCCACCTATTTGGCAACTGGTTTTCAGTTCTCTCAAAGTTTGATTCAAATAAATTGAGAGACCATCTCTCCTGAGCTTTTCTCATGCCTGCAAATATCATTGCAAATTTGCAACACGTCGCTTTTCCTTAAAATTCAGATAACAAGGGGGTGACATAAAGCATACAACTTCATCCCTATCGAAACAGTTATATCCATACGGCATGTAGGTGGAGGTATTTAGTGCTACAAACAGGAAAAGTGAACAATAAGACAAGAGTGGAAACTGAACCTATGGAGATGGAGGCCAACCGTACAGTCCAGCATCTGCTCCTTCATAGAACCTGAGCTCAAGTTCCTCCAGCCTTCCCTCATCATCCCACATCTCATCATAACTCTCATCATCGTCATAGTCTCCCCCGTCACCAGCTAAAAATCCCCAGGCCAAGTAATCGGAATCATCTGAATATTCGGAGCAATCTTCTTCCCAATCATTTGCCTCATAATAGTCCTCCATTACAAGAGGCCCCAATACTGTCAGTTTTTGGAACTTCTCCTTGAAGAACTTGTTATCAAGGTTCACATTCCAGCATCCTCTCAAATCCATAAACTCAAGATTGGTACAGCTTGAAAGGATCTGCAATAAACTTTCTGTGCTAACAAGATGGTAAGCCATTTCTAAGCGCTTCAGCTTAGGCATCGTGGTGGCAATGGCATAAGCCTCATCATCTTGGGCTTCCAAGCCTTCTGTATCTAATGGGTGCATATTCCGGCACAGCCCCACAAGCAATTTGCAATGCTTTCCAATTGCCTCTAAAGCACGCCCACTAATTTTATTACAGTAGCTCACATCCAAGAAAGTGACAGTGGAAAGCCTTCCAGCAATCTGTTCAACTATCGAATCACCAATATCACTTCTCGGAATCCGCAATGTCTGGAGGGAACCAGCACTTGCAAAAACAAGAAAAAAAAAATAAGACCCATATTGCAAAGTATCAGATCAAAGAACACCAGCATTGAAAGCAAATAGGGCCTGGCTCAAAGTGATTGAAAGCACGTTAAAGTCATCTCTACAATTTGGGCATACCAATGGGAGTTCTAAGAATAAAGATGAGCAATGAAGCATCAAAATTAGATAAGCATTCCCTATATCATTTGAAATTCTAAATGCAAGATGGAGGAGAGTTCTAAGAATAAAGATGAGCAATGAAGCATCAGAATTAAATAGGCACTCCCAATATCATTTGAGAATTCTAAATGCAAGATGAAAGACTAGGAATAACCATTGGAACTGTAAATATCTAGTATAATCTAGTCAATTGAAAGCACGTGGGTGTTACAAAAATGTCAAGTCCAGCTTACTGGTCTGCAAGGAATGAGAAATTTGTATCATTGTGGAGTCCAGAGACACAGAGTTTGCGGAGGGATCCACAGCTTCTCGTGATCAACATTTGAAGCATGCGATCAAGGTGATCAGGATGGCACCTAGTACTCCATTCCTCAATGTTGATCTCTTGCCAGCAATATGGCCCTGAAACGGCTCTGCTCCATGATTTGCAAACCCTTGGGACCATGGTTAGTATCTCCTGGAGAGAAAGATTGCGGAAAATTAGCCCGAGGGCATCTGGTATCAATTCATCCCAACGACGATACTCATCTCCCTCTTCCATGTAACCTGACTTCATACAATTAAACCAGTAGTTAGATAAATTTGTCTCTACAGAAAAAGAAATATGAGAAGTGGGAAAAAAAATCAACAATTAGGCAACCTATTTAAGCATGAAAATGACGTTTGGTCTCATTCAAGAATTTTAATGGAAAAGGATTCGTCTCCAGGAATTTTAAGAGAAATTGCTTGGAAAGTGAACAAAATTCAAAGAATCGATAAAAACTATGAGAAGAAGTTGAAGATCTCTACTTACTATCTACTTTTCGCTAGAGATAATGAAAGATGTAATCTTTATACGAGATACCAGTAAAGATGAACAAGAAATTGACAATTACAGAATTGTAAGAGCGCAATAGAGAGTGCATGCAAGGCAAAAGTAAGAGAAGAGGAAAGAGGAAAAAAATAAATCGCCAAAACAGCAAGAGAAAAGAATGGACTAACCAAATGAAGAAATTAGAAGCAAAAGCTACCTTGATAATAACAAAGAAGGACCAAAGTTTGGGTTAATCGTAACAAATTACTTAAAATCTACTCTTAACAAGAAAATCTGGCAAAAGACACTAAAAAATCTAAAAGACAAAAATGAACATTTAAAGCACCTTCACAGATCCATCCAGATAAACCCTCAAAAAGAAACTGCTTGGAAAGGAAAATAACCTTACTCGCGAGACAGAAACGCAAGAGACCTCATCTACATACTAATGCATGCATCAATTGATAAATCCAAGCACATTATAGTGTCCGCTGAGTCTACCTCACATAAAACATGATGGGTGGTGAGGTTTGAGCTAAAACTGTTCTTGGCTGGTGAAAACACTTGACTGTGTTTTTTACATTGCAGACCAAAGTAGCAGGCGAACCAGAGTTTTTCATTTTCTTATAAACAATACAGAGAGAAGAAAAACAATGGCAAATCGGGCCATGTTTTTTACACACCTGGAAGAAGTGAACTTTCCTTTTCCTTCTTTCTTCGGGAATTGGATTCTGCAAAAAGAAAAAAAAATCACCGGTTTATTCGCCAGAAACGCAGGGGAAAAGAGGGGAGAAGATAGAGAACAAGAGAGGCAAGAGAAGGAGGGAGAAAGCTACAAGATTATAGACCCATCTACCCACCTAACTAGAACAGCATCAATGCTAGCAGCAGCAGCAACAACAAGAGTAAAAACAAAAAAGTGAAAGGGCAAGTGGTTGTGTAGGGAGCTCAAAAACAAGCAACAATGTATTGTACCTTTCGGGAAAGAAAATTATTAAAAGTGACAAAAGACTTTTAGTTCTATCTTCAAGCACTTCGAAACTTTGATTTCAGACTGTGTGTGCTCGTAAGGAATTTTAAGAAGGTAAAATTTAAGAGCGAATTGATTAAAAATGTAAAAAATAAATAAATTATATTAATCTCGGCCTTACGGTGAATTGGAAAGCCTAACTAATCATACGTTCATGCTTGAAATGACTAGTTAAAATATAATTTTTAATTCTTATAGATAAATTAATATTCTGTTGCAAATACATTTATTTTTTTAATATTATTTGGTATGCTTTCTAACTCAATCATGCTTTAAAAAACTTGTGCTGAGAATATTCAGAGATAATTAAAAAAAGATATCAGGAATATTGGTCCATCCCACTATATATCAAATCTAATCTTGCATTAAAAAAATAATTTGCATTCATTATCCTAATGTAAGAATAACAAGAAAAGAAAAAAAGAGTGGTAATTGAGATTATATTAAACACGAGTAAAATGGATAAAGATTACAGATTATAAAAGTAACTTTTCTCCTGTTTTACTTTCATAACAAACAAAGCTTCAAAAGTGTGAAGCTCGTCCTGGTGACAACGATAGCATTAGATTAACCATTGGTCTCTCTCGTGTATTTTAGCAAGGAAAAGAAAGAAAGAAAGGAAAAAAAAAGTTTATTGGAGATCAATCATTGCTGTTCATTAAACATGCGCGATACTAATCGGAAAGCTCAAAACAAGATGCTCCAAACACTGTCTTGAAAGAAAGGTGGTATTTAAACAATAAATAATAGCATCGCATTCTTAAATATTATTTTTTAAAATAATATTTATGATTATTAAAAGACCATATTGTCAACTTTTTATTCACTAAAAAACTAGTTTGAAAATAAAAAAAAAATAAAAAAACTTTTTTATGCAAGCTTAATAAATAAATTTTACTTTTAAAGGTAAAACAATCTCTACAATGTATCTTAAAAATATAAAAAGATTGAATAATGTTAAAAGGTATATTTTTTAGGCACATCATAAAAACTTTGCTGTGCGTATAAAAGAAAAAAAAATACCTAATTACTTTTGATTATTTTTTAAAAATATATAGTCTTTATATGGTGCATTTTAAAAATAAAAAAAATCGAATTGTTCCTGTCAATCCTCTCATGACTAAATGGTTCACGTGAAAAGAATCAAATTACCTCTTTGTTTCTTTTCTTGGAATGATTATTCTTATTTTTTTGTAATGTAATATATAAATCATAGTATTATTGGTTAACGAAAAGAAAAGAATTGTTGCACTATGTACCCGTGCACGGTCCTTGACGAAACAAATAACTCGAGTGACAGTTACAAGTTCCAAATGGGCCCTGTAAAGAGGAGCACCGACAAGAGACGTGTCTTAAAGAGTTTCGAGAAGAGAGTAGCCTGAAGGCCCGTGTGAGATGGGCCAGGTTCGGCTGAATGGTGGCATCTAGTCGACCAGAACGGGAGATGGATTTATTTCTTAAAAAAACTAAAGGTAATAATTATCCAGATAATGGCATCTGAAAACCCAGCCGACAGCAAACAGCGTTCCGCCCTTTTTTATCCGCCCAGGTGTGAGCATATTTCTGGGATATGAAGCACGGCAACATTAATTTGACTGTTTAATGGACTGGACTGGTCACTGGAGACATACTGTTCGAACTTCGAAGATATTCAAAGAGTAGGTGAACTTGCAGGGAGCCCTGGTGATGCAAAGTTAAATAACAAAGTCCTATGCCGCATGCCTCTTCACAGGAGCGTACTTTCATTGGCCTCCACTCCTACGTTTTTCCACATGTATATGGGCCACGAGCGAAGCCCCGATTTTCTTGTGGCGTTGGGGCCGTGTAGGGCTGTTCACTGTGCTATTGTTTATGTCAACGTCATGTCACAACGACAGCTTCAGAAAGAAATTCGATCTCTCCCTGCCTGAAATTTATTTCGGCGTGCATGAACACCATCTTAGATGGTCCACCTCCTATCGGGACCGTATGTAACGATGTAGAAAGCTCAGTCCATCGGCGCACTATTTGAATTTATTTTACTGTTTGTAACCATTCGTCATCTTACATTTGTCTGTATCAACTACTGTCTAGTTTATGATTTAAAGGAATCGGTATTTTACCGTGGATCAAAATTCATTGTACTGTAAGTAAATTGTTATAGTGTAATGGTATTTATACCGTCCAAGGTAACAACCAATAAAGTGAAAATTAGGGGGTAAAAATGGTTTCTTTATCATAATAAAATTACTTAATTGTTTTTTTAAGAAAAAACAATTAAATTAGCGTCCAAGGGTGACTATGGCCCTCTTAAAAACAAAATTTACTAAGTTGGCTTCAAGGGGGGTTTTCCGTGTTTTTATTGTGCTTTCCTATAAATAAAATGTATTGAAGAATATTTTAATATTTTAATAAATATAAATATTATTAAAAAAATTATTAGTGCTTGCATTGCACACTCTAGCAATGTGTAAGCGCGTGGTTGGTGCCTCCACTTCGGGCAACACGTGCAACATCGCTCAAAAGCCAAGTGTCGTCTTCTAGAGTGGCATTAGAATCTCCTCGGCGGGCCCTCCGTGCTTGGGTGGTGCATGTGGAGACCGATCTCTAGTTTGTCTTTTCCTCTCTTCTCCTCGATTCTCATGTCAAACCCTTCAATTTTTCAAGCTAGCCCTTTAATTTGAGTTTTCTTCATATTTGGTTCATATTTTTTTATTATTTGTTTTATTTAAAATAATTTATAAAATTAATTAATTTTTTAATTTTATCCTTCTTTGATTTTTTTCATCTATTTTATTTGACCCTGTTCTTTTGATTGTTGTTTTTCTTTATTATTTTCTTGGTTTATTTTATTTTTTAATTTTATCCCTTACTATATTACTCCATTTAGTTTTTATACCAAATTTAACCACTATTCTTTTTATTGTTATTTTTTTTTGTTTTTATCATTTTCTTAATTTATTTTATTTTTCAATTTAGTCCCTCGTTGTTTTATTTCATTTAATTTTTATACTGTATTTGGTATTCATTTTTTGATTGATATTTATTTTATTTTTCATTATTTGGGGTAACCCAATCTCATGGGCTTAATTACAGGTTTTGAAGATTAGCTTGATCTGACTTTCAATTTTTCAGATTTTTTTTTATAATTTTTTTTTATTAATTTTATCATTCGACTTTGTGATTTTTACCGCTTTTCTTTCTATGAAATTATCTCAATTTTATATACCGGATTTCAGGCTAATCAAGTTAACCCTGGTCGAATTAAATTTTTTTTTAGCATTTTTAATTGATTTTTTTTATTATTTAGTTTGTTTAAAAATTGACCTTAATTGT
>Ga0307517_10013504_pt1 | contig 11077 bp, 7 predicted proteins | sample 23_EM_MG_FD_194515 | JGI IMG/M metagenome (GOLD analysis project Ga0307517, IMG submission 194515) | Populus trichocarpa ectomycorrhiza microbial communities from riparian zone in the Pacific Northwest, United States - 23_EM | ecosystem: Host-associated > Plants > Roots > Unclassified | place... | reverse complement strand
TTTCCAAGGCCAGGCCTCCATCCTGCGCAATTGATCTGCTTTATCCCATAGAAAGCTAAGATAACTTTCACAACTGTTTAAAGCTAAGATTCTGATTTAAACCTTTGCACAACCTTTCAAAGTTGTATGTGACAGATATATTTATGTTTTTTCTTATATGCCACAGGGGGGTCAAAGCCTAACTTAGCTGACCTTGCTGTCTTTGGGGTATTGAGACCCATCCGCTATTTGAGGTCTGGTAGAGATATGGTGGAGCAAACTCGAATAGGGGATTGGTACACAAGAATGGAGAGTGCTGTGGGGGAGTCCTCAAGGATGAAGGCATAGATTATGCACTAATTTTAACTTCCAGCTTCTACAACCACGGTATTATGAACACGAACCAAAAGATTTGATAATGATCTTGATGGCTAAACAATTTTGTGATGGAAGAATTTGAAGCTGAAGCTCATTTTTAAAAACATGATTACTGTCGTATAATTGGAGAGAGATAGGAAAATAAAGAAATTTTACACGTGGATTGTAAAACTACCCATGGATCATCGTATTCTTAACTGGTACGCTACACAGCTATCATTCTTTATGCTATTTTGGTCCTTTTGTTTGTTGAATAAGCTATGGCTGTTCAATTTCTGTTATTTTACCGGGGCCTTGGCTGTTCAATTTCTGTTATTGATAGCATGGGTGGCAGCAAAGCTACTTCAGATTTGTTTGTCATGGGTGTTAGAAAGTTGGAAAAAGACTAATGAGGTGAAATTCTTGCTCGAGCCCTTGGATGATGAATAGAATTGGTTTGCCTCTTGAATAACACCCTGCGTATTTGGTTAGACTAGTTTTCTGTTTTAAGAACAACTACATTTGGCACAACATCACCTTAATATCTGCAGTTACGGGAAAGATCCTACTTCACATCAAGTTTTGAAGGCTCGAGCGCATCTTCTTGTCACCATGATGCAATTCTCTTCCCAGTTTTTGATGGGTGTTCCTGTCTGGTGTGCTTTTCCTACAAAGCAGCCAGCGAGGGAATTGGATTTTCTTGCATATGTGCTTGGATGGTGGACTGAATTGATTTGGCTGTTGAAACTCCTGCATATTTTGTTGAGCCTGAGCTAGGAGAGGAGGATTTTGATTTTCTATCCTTGAGAACAAAAGAAAAGAAAACGTTGCTGTGCTCAGTTCTCTCACAACAATGCTTTTGTTTTTCTTCTAATTAGTGCGCACTGAGATAGGAAGCATTTGCTTTCAGGTCTTCGCCATCAGCGGTTTTTTAACAGAACTACAAACAACCATATGGATCACAAATGCTTCTTCACATGGGACAATGGGAGTGACAGGTGACTTGGGACTTGAGATTTCCTTGCACAATCATAAAAAACTGTCTTCGGGATAGAGTTATCTCATTGTCTTTAGGACAAGGGGGGTCAAAGACTTCAGATTTGCCGGACCTTGCTGTGCTTGGAGTCATAAGACTCATCAGCACATTTATGTTTGGTGGAGATATGGCGGAGCTCGCTTGAATGGGGGAGGAGGACATAATAATGGAGAATACTGTAAGGGAGTTTTCAAGGTTTTGAATTCACAACATGATCTGTACTTATGGAGTTTCTGTATCACCATGCTATAGGACAACTTAACCGAAAGAAACCAAGATTCTGTAACAAACGGTTTTAGATCCTATAAACAATGGGTGTCGATGATTGTTTTCATTATTCAGATCTTAAAAACCATGAGCAGTATTGTCGTGGTAAGAAATTTAAGAAGAAATATTCAATCCACATAGAATGCTGGTGATGTGCGCTCTAAAAATCAAAGAAAAAATGGCTTAAAAAATAAGTCAAAACAAAAAAAAACAAAACAAAAAAGGCTCCAAAACTCCAAGACATGAGAGAGTAACACCTCCCTGTTAGAAGTAAATAAAAACTGAAAAACTGATTAAATCGAGAAAATAAAAAAAATAACTAAAAAAATTAAACTATAAAAAAACTGATTAAACCGATTAAAATATTTTAAAAAATATTCAATTTGATTCGGTTTCATAAACTTGAAACCGAAAAAATAAAAAAATCAAACCAAGCCGAAGCTAAGCCCATTAAAAAATCCAAAAAACCCCCAAAAAACAATATAGTTTTTTGTTTTTAATATAAAATAACCTAAACCAAACCGAACCGCACCAAAACCAAACCGAACAGAACAAAAACTGGTTGGTTGAGTTTTAGTTTTTAATATAAAATAACCGAATCGAAACCGGTCTGTTTAAACCGGTTTCGGTTTTTTTTTGTATTTTACAAAATTTCAGTTTAATTGTTTTTATAAGTAAAAATCAAACCAAACCAAAAATATTAGCTTCTATCTACTTCACATTATACATTATGGGTACATCAACTTCTTCATATCTCCGACAACAACTAACACAACAAGTGAGGATACTCATGAAAGCTTTATTAACAACCTGAGGAACTCAAGTTCTTGCCTCTTCCTCCACAATTGGCTCTCATTGGCTGCACCACCTGCACCTCTACTGCCCATATATAACTCCAATTCAAAGAAGAAACAAGTCAAAACAATGTGCACTAGATAAAAGGAGTGTTACCATCCTCACATCCCATATAAAAGCCACTCTCGCCATTATAAAAAGCGTTATCCAAGTGGATATATACTCCAAGCATAACAAAAACAAGTCTAAGGAACATTTAGTATTAAGTCATTGTCATCACCACCTCTCATCAAGAACTTTCTTTGAAAGTTTGTACAGAGAAAGATCTTGGAGGGAAGCTCGTTTCATGATTATAAAAACCCTCGATATGGAGGTGTATATCCATCGCTACGTGAGAGGTTCTCTGTTGGCTAAATGAGTAAGGACCCCTCTTTTCCTGATGTTCACAATTGATGGTACAGTACCTATCATATTCTCTTAATTCGCCATAATAGATGGATTTGATTAAAACTTGTAGTGTTTTGATTGTTTTTATAAACTTTTGAAGATCATATTCAGAAGTCTTTCCATATACATCTACGTAGGCACTCTTTGTTTTTGTTGAAATTGAAGGAATAAAACACTATGGTTTGTATTATTTGGTGAGATATATAATTAACCTCTTGATATCAAAGCAGTTAATGACACCAAGAGCCCGTGCAGGCATCCATGTGAATCTTCCAGCATTTCAAAAGTTGGACTCTGCTTATTGTTGGCAACCTCTTCATTCCTGAAATGGAGATTAACAGTGAATGAGAAGTAATTCATAGAGATTGTTTTGGCTTTAAATCTTAGAATTGATGGTCGCTACGCTCTTGGTATCGTAAAATTCTCATCAAATTTGGCAGGAAAATTGCTTATTAATACTCTTTTTTTTTTTTTGAGTTCATGTTTCACCTTCCAAGCTCTCCCTTTGACTTTACACATTTTACTGTAATGTTATGCATGTTTTTTTATCATCAAAAGGCTGTTGTGGGTTTGGTTTCAGTGACGCATAGGAGCTTCAAGATGAATGGGAAAATGGGGTCTCTTCGATGAGTTGTTATTGTGCCATTATTGCTAGGTCTTCACAACTTGAATATGGTTTTGTTGGGACAGCCATGACTCTGCCTTTTGTTTCAATCAACCTTTTTTTAAGGAAGACAGCAATCTCCTCTCTTTTTTTCCTCTTATTTTGTTCATTGCTTCTTTGAGAAATCTACTGTAGTGTTCAGCTTGCATTTACATTCATTGCTTGTTTTGTGCAGACTAGCTAGCTTTCGACTCCATGCCACCTGTTTTTGCTTGGCATGTAGCAGACTGGGAGCTTGCTTTTGCGTCTCTCACTGATCATAGCTGCCTTCAGTCGCACCAGCTCCAACAACATGTGTTTGTCGAGCCCTCCTTACATCCAAATTTTATGTTGCAGTCTCCCTCGAGTGTTTTATTTTAGTTTTTTTTCTTTCAATTTTTCTATTTGTTAACAATTTTAGCCAAATTAGACTCCAATCAAACCCTCACGAAGCAAGATTAAAAGAAATAAAGAAAGAAAGGAAAGGGAAAAAAAAATAATCTCAGTTTATAACAGAGTTATCAATTTTATTTCGTTCTATTTAGAATACTTGATATATCTCGTTCTAGTTTAAAAAATTAAACAAACTGGAACAGATTTCATCTCACTCAGAATCTCAGCTCGTTTTATAAATTTTGACCAAATTCCAATTGGAACGTTCTGGTTTTGTTCTGAATGTTCCGTTTTAGTCAAATGATTTAAAAAAAAAACATATTATTTAGTTTTACAGTATCAATCATATCTCTCAATCCAACCTTTGTTCAAGTTAGAATTTTACAATGAGTCTCCTAATATATTATTATATCTCAAGTTAAAATTTTAAAACAATCGGGGTTTAGAAAGGCCTTGTGAAACTGTCAATGATATTTTCATAATTTCATTCAAATTTGTAATTTTATTTCAAAAAGGTTATTTTTTGTTCTTTTTTTAAATTGATTTTTTTTTTCAATTTTATCATTCAAATTTATTGAGAATTGATTTTCATGCTTTATTTTGATTTGTTTTATTTGAGGTTATTGTGGTCTTATGATCCGGATCATGAATTTGAAAGGTTAACCCGAGTTTATCAATATGTTGTTGTCTCAACATTTTTTTTAAGAAAATATTTCATCTTGAATTTTTTTTAGTCGAACTATATTTTTATCAATCATCCAGGTTGTTTTTAGATTCGTTGAGTTGTTCAGGTTATATTGATTCAAATCCTTTTTTTTATTTATGTTTGAAATTCACAGTTTTAAGTTAATTTATTATTAAATTTAAATTATGTTTGTTAAATTAATATATATATATATATATAACTCCAAAACAACACGTCAAAAACTGCATGCCACGACACTCCAAAATCCGTTCCAATTGAAAAAACATACCGCAAACTGAAACGGAATGACAACCTTGATCCACAGTGCTTTGGAAACAATATTTCCCCATTTCTTAAAAAAAATAAAATTGTAAGCAATTAAAAGCTAAAAACGGCTGGCTTGCTCTTCTGCTTCGGTGTTTTGTTGGGCAATTGAAACATTAGGGTTTCTTCGGCGACCTGCGAATCAAACTCCCTATAGATTATCTTGGCGGAAAGAAAAAGGTAACTTTCTTGCATCACTTAAAGTGAAATTCAATTCAATCCAATCCCCATGTTTTATTTTCTCAGCAAATCCGTTCTCCAGTATGGGAGACACACTGCTGCAGTTTCACCCACCCACAAGCACTTTTCATTTCAACTCTCACCTTCAATTATCACTCTTAGATTCTTCATCTCAACCCTTGAAAATCCAAATAAACACTCATTTGCAGCCTCTTATCTCATAAGCAAATTTGGGTTCTCTCCTGAATCTGCTCTTTCAGCTTCTAAACATCTCAATTTTACAACCACAGAGAAACCTGACTCTGTGATTCACATTTTCAAGCACTATGGTTTCTCTCAGGTTCAAACCTTAAAACTCGTTAAAAAATACCCACGAGTGCTTTCGTGCAACCCTGAGAAAACCCTTTTGCCTAAACTCGAGTTTTTCCACTCTAAAGGCATGTCAAACAATGACATTGCACGCATTTTATGTACATATCCTCATATTTTAGTTAGAAGCTTGGAAAACTGTATAACTCTTAATTTTAACTTCCTTGGCAATTTGCTTCAATCTAATGACAAGACAATTGCTGCTGCTAAAAGATACTCGCCTATTCTATATCATAAACCCGATAGATTCTTGAAACCTTGTATCGACATTTTGGAAGAGTATGGAGTCCCCAAAAAGCATATTGCTTCATTGGTTCACCGTTGGCCTAGGTCTGTCATGATGTCTCCGAATTATCTGAGAAGAATTGTAGAGAAGGTGAGAGAAATGGGATGTGATCCTTTTAAGCCACAGTTTACTACGGCAGTGATGGTGATGAGTCTATTGAGCGAATCTGGGTGGGAAAGGAGGCTGGGTGTTTATAAGAGTTGGGGTTGGTCTGAGGAAGACGTTCATGCTGCTTTCATAAAGGAGCCTTGGTGCATGATGACATCGGATGATAAGATTATGGCAGTGATGGATTTTTTGGTCAACAACATGGATTGTGAGCCTTCATTTATTGTGAAGAACCCCTATCTTTTGAAGCCAGGCTTGAAGACAACATTTATACCAAGAGCTTCAGTTGTTCACTTTTTGTTATCGAAACAGTTGATTGAAACGAAGCCAAACTTGGTTACTCTGTTTTTGTGTTCTGAGAAGATGTTCCTTGAGAAATTCGTGTATCGTTTTGAAGAAGCCCCTCAGCTATTAAAGCTGTATGGAGATCAATCAAATCTTTCAAAATGACATGGAAATGTAACCATTTTGTGAATCGTTTTTCTCCCTACAGATTTCGTTGGATACTGTAATGCAACTACAAGGGTAAGTTGACCTCAGTTTTTGGCTTCCTTATTCTTCAATTTCTCAATTGAAGCTCGATTTGAGTAATGTGGTATTTCATCGCTCTCTTATGCAACTCCACTGCTACATTTATTTTGGTGTCTTTTATAAGTGAGTTTGTTTACCAGCACAAAGGAAAAGATGATGGCTTCTGTTCTCTGGTGTCTTCCTGAGAAGACATGTGCATCCATTAATTGGTGGAGTTATCTTCATCTTCCATTTCAAGCATATCAAAGTCATGCTGTAGTGGAATTGGTGTTGAAAAACACTACCTGTATGGTGAATTTTGAGCAGCCATGGAATGATTGAGAGTCCATATGCTAGAATGCAGATAGATTAAGGATTTTGAATTCAATGTTCCACATCTAAACTCAATCTCAGCATTCATTAGCAATTGCATCTGCCTATGATGCATTGAAGTAACGTTTACAGGATGTTAGTAACGTTTACAGGATGTTAGATGTTGAAGGTACAAAAGACTAGGACCCTGGCTGTCTGCATGTGCCTAGGGTCTAGCTCAATTTTTGTGTATCCGCATTATTATGTTCAACTTATTGAATCAGTCCCCACCACTTTACTAGAATAATTCTAATCTTATTTTCATGGGAACCGTCTACCCCCAGCATTTTTTTCAGTGCTCCTCAATTTTAGTATATAGTAGATGATCGGTTAGAAAAGTTTAAAATTAGATAAATAATTTAAATATAAATAACTAGTTTTTTAAATTATAAAAACTAATTCATGTATAAAATCAATTAAGAAGAAACTTTGGTGGAATAAAAGTAATAAAATGCTCATGAGGAGAGTATGAAAAAATCATAATGCCACTAGGGAAGTTTAAAGAATCAATATTCTATATGTTTTGATAAATAGGTGTTGTGCTAATGTTTTATTATTCTAAACTTGTATTTTTTTTATTTTCTTAATTTCTATATAATAAATTTAAATCTTATATGAGTTAATTATTAGTTAAACTAGGTTGCATGATTTTTAATATAATACCAATGCGATGACAATGAAAAAGGTTAGGTCATATGGCATATAGATGTGGAAAAGGTATAAACCAAAGTATGTCGCATGTAAGTGATTCGGCAATGCATCTTAAATTTTTGGTATTGAAAATTTTTACAAAGCACTCAAGATCTAGTAAACAAAATTGAAATAAAAAAAACTCATGGTTTGATGAGCAAGTATACTGAAAGAGCAGTTATGTTTATCCATAATGAAAATGTTTAGTAAGAGTTCATAATGATATATTTTATTTTTTTTCTTGAAGTTTTAATTACATTTCTATCGGTGAGAGTTTTAACAAATTATTTAATTTGCTGGAACAAAAGCTTGGTCAAGAACGGACTCTAATGCATTATATGAGAAAATCATATCATGAAGGGGGATATAGGGAAAATGGAGAAAACATTACCAATAAAAAAGTGGATATATTCATTGTAAGGGTTTTGATAGTTATAATTGAATTAAGATTATTTATTCATCTCAATAATATGAAATATAAATGAATTTTGAAACTTGATTTTTTTTGTTTCATATGAGAGGTGTAATGCCAACATGGAGAAGGAATTTGAAAAAGATATTTTAACCCATCCTCCTCACAATCTCAAATGTAGTTGGAGGCTACTGCAAGTGATGGACCCAATAATCGAGGTGTCCCCTATGAATACAGAATCAACTTATTACAATTATTGTTTTCTATATAATAATTTTCTTAATGATACATTTCACATCATCAATTAAATATTTCTCCTCTCGATTCCTATATGAAAGAAAACTTTCTTTCTCATCATTTCCATTCTTAGCTGAAACAGCCTTATAGTAATCCAAGGTGTGTGTGTATTTTTTTTTCTTCTATTTTTCATTGTTTTAAACCCTTATTTTTTTTTGTTTCTTTGTATAAGTTCAAGAACACAATCGAACACAATTATATACACATTTCAACCATTAAGCCAAACATATTATTAATTACATTCATGATTTTTCTTTAATTATTTTGCAAATTTCATCACTTATCCATACATTAAAATCCTTTAACAACACAATTAAACAAAACTTCCACAATATTAAAATTACCAAATCTCATCTTTCTTTTCCCTAATGTTGGCCAAAACATATAGAAAAAGAAACATGATCCCTTTTCAAATTTTCTTTTAATTTCACATTACACTTTAGTCATTCATAATCAACAACACTTTTTAAAATTAGAAATAACATTCCAATCATTTTAATCACACAACTATTACTAGGGGTGTTCAAAAAAACCGATTAATCGAGAAAACCAAAAAAACCGATGAAAAATTAACGGAGAAAACCGAACCGAAATGGAAAATCGATTTTTAAAACCATAAAATCTTGCCGGTTCGGTTTGGTTTCGGTTTTAAAACAGAAACCGGTGAACCAAACCGAACCAACCATAAAATAAAAGAGCTATAAATACTACAATCTACAGTTAACCTAACCCTAATAACATAACACGAAAAGCCGCCGCCTAGACCAGAGACTATTTTTTGCCTTCTTCCTTTCCCTTTCAATTTTCATCCACTATGCCCCTTGCATCTGTCTCTTCTCTAGCCAAACAAAAACCCACATCTCCATCTCCTTGGCTTCTCTCTTCACTTCTCCTTGGCTTCTCTCTTCACTTTTGAACAAAAATCCAGACAAAACGGAACCCACAATAGCCAAAAGCTACTTCTGTACAAGCTGGTTGGTTTCCTTCCATTACTAATGTTTTGAATCAGTCACAAGGGAGAAAGAAGAACGAAGAGATTATTGCCAAGGTCACAAACTAAAGCACCAGGGAACAACACCCTTCTCTAAAGAGCCCACAACATACTCCTTTGAAGAGCTTTTTGGGCGAGGCAAGCATGGAAACCAAATCCAAGCCACTAAATGCTAAGGAAATCCTAGTTGAAAAGAATGGCCTCGTAGCTAAAGATAATGATGCTTTGCCTAATTTTTTTAAAAAAAATCTCATTAATTTGATGATTAGGTTTCCCGGTTTTAAAGCAAAAAACTGAATTTAACCAAACCAAACCGGTTCGATTTGAACCGCAATTCAGTTTGGTTCGGTTTGAATTTTCAAAAATTTAAGTTACTCGGTTCAGATGGTTTTTGTGGTTTAAACCGAACCGAATCGAACCATGAACAGGTCTAACTATTACCATTACATAACATATATATTCATACTAGATTTTATCAATGATCTATCAAATTTTTATAATCTTCTTTAGGGCTATTTTTCCTTATAGTCTTAATTAATACTTCTATGGAATAAATTATTAAACAAACATCAAATCACATCTTGTATTACCATGATTCTATCAAGATGCAATTTACATCATTAATTTCAATCAAAGAGATTTCTCATTTTCTTCTTACTTTAGGCCGGCCATCCAACACTTGGGACCATAAATTATTCAATGTTTTTCTATATTTTCACATCTATTACAACCCATAATACCTTAATTAAGTTAATAACACATACAATTGCATTTCCCTTAATTCTTCCCTAAGAACCTTAATCCATATTTCCCCCAACATGCTCTAAAATAATTAAATTATACTCTAACATGTATATTTAAGTTTCAAGTACCTTAGCAATCAATAATTTGAACTTTGAAATGCAACCAGTCAAAATTTTTTCTTTTCTTATTTCTTCTTCCTCGGCTTTCTCTCATTAAGTCCACTTTTCCTTTTTTCTATCCCTCTTAATTTGAAGCTTAGATGTTTTTCTTTTTCATAAACTAACTTTACTACTCTTAAACCTTAAATCTTCTCACAATTTAAAGGAAAAACAAAAAGATTTGAAGAATTTCTCCTCCCTCTATCTACTAGCTGGTCGCCGGCCTCCCTTACAATTAAAGGTGGAGATTGACCTTTTTATATTTATGTTTTCCCCCCTCAAATCTCTCATTTCTCTTTTGGTTATTTCATTAATTTTCAAAAATTTAAATATTACAATTTAACCTTTCTATTAATTCACAAAGTTAACCTTCCTATTCTTTACTTTTCTTTCATAATCTATCATCATGAAACATTTCCATTGTTATTGTTATTGTTATTATTTCCCGGGGCTTACAAGTAAAGCTTTGCTATAAGGTTTAGAAGCTAATGTGCAAGATTTATATTAGTTTCCTACTTGATTTAGGATTTGTTTTCTATTTTATTTAGAATTTTATTATTATTTTTCTAGCATTATTTATGACCTTTTTTATCTATCATAAATGAGGTTATTTAGCTTGTATTTAGGTTTTTCTCTTATAAATTATGATTTTAGAGTAATATTTATGTGTATGAGGCAAACTCATACTTTTCAGTTCTTAAAAGAACTGAAATTGACTTATCGAAGAACAATTATCTAGTGATGTCTTCCTTATATGTCTCATTTGCAATTTTCTAATCGTTAGGTGAGGATTTGAATTCTAATAATGTTGGTTCATCGATTCAAGATAATCATTGTGCCATGCTTTCTAGCTCAAATCTGATTTTTAGTTTCCCAAATTTCTTTGTGAGTTTTTACATCTCATATCAATAGGGTTTGCATCACTGATGGCCTGAATTTCAACTTGGTAGAAAACATTTAAGAGTCTTTAAAATTTTACGTAATTTCAAAGACTAAAGGTGGCAACTATTTTTTTTTTTTTGGGGGGGGGGGGG
>Ga0307517_10013503_pt1 | contig 11078 bp, 4 predicted proteins | sample 23_EM_MG_FD_194515 | JGI IMG/M metagenome (GOLD analysis project Ga0307517, IMG submission 194515) | Populus trichocarpa ectomycorrhiza microbial communities from riparian zone in the Pacific Northwest, United States - 23_EM | ecosystem: Host-associated > Plants > Roots > Unclassified | place... | reverse complement strand
TTTTATTTTTAAAATATAAAAAAATTATGAAAGTTATGTTGCTTAACCTAAACAATTTATATAATTGTGTTGTTTAAAATAGTGCAATCTAAAAAAAGTTCAAAAAAATTAGCTAACGTTGATGGTGAGATTTTGCCCATTGATATCCACATAACGTGGTGGAAAGATTGTCTGCCTACGTTTTTTTCTATGATCTCAGGTTCGAGTCCTGTGGTTGCTCATATGATGGCCACTGGAGGCTTACATGGTCGTTAACTTCAGGGCCCGTGAGATTAGTTGAGGTGCGCGCAAGCTGGCCCGGACACCCACGTTAAACTAAAAAAAAAAATTATCTGCCTACGCACTTTAAAGTGATAGATAGATCCACATACAGCATGGTTTGTGGGCTAATTAATTAATCTAAGTTTAATTAATTAATTTGAACTTCATTGTGTCAAAAGAAACTTCAAATTGAAAATGATCAGAGATAGTGCTGGATTTGCTCCTTTATTATTTAATTTGGAGTTGTTAATGTTCAAACGAAAATCTTCGATGGATAGAATAAGGGAATTGAATGAATTTTCTCGATGATGGAGACCTTCGGCTTTTAAATTGAACTTTTGATCCCAAAAAAAAAAAAAAAAACTAAATACTCTCATAAGTTTTCTTTGAAATTTGTAAATACCGTTTGAGAGCAATTTTTTATTTATTCATATGGATGTTTGAGCCATGTTGTGTGTACCTCGTTTAATTTCACGGACCCTAAAATTAACAACTATATAACTCTTTAGTAGTCCTGAAATTTGTAAGATTCGAACTGGTGATTTCTGAAAAGCAAACTCAAGTTCTGATCAATTGAGCTACACCTCTCAAAATTAATCACGTCGATTTGCATTTCTAAGTTAGTATGGTAATATATAAAAATAAATTTTATATATCTTATATAAATTCATGATATTCAACTCTATATACCACTTAATATTCGATTTGGAAGTGTTTTCACCCCCTCAATGTTACTTTAAAAAAGTTATTTAGTCCTTAAATTTAATATTTTTTTATAAATAAGTCCACAATTTGGAAGTTTTTAGTCCTCGGAGTTTAAATAAATCCCTACCTTTTTAGTTTTTATCTTACGTTCTTAAATGTATTTGTTAAATATTTTCACTTGTACAAAAATTTGAAATGAAAAGATTAGAGAAGAAGATGGTATTCTGTCAGGCTCCATGAATTATATAGCAAGCAAGGGTTACACTGGAAATTGTATGGTTAACATCGACAGATTTTGAACCGCGAAACCTGAAAAAGGATTATTTTTGTATTTATATTATTTTCCCAAAATTAAAAGAAAAAGAGGAGTAGTTTTGTAAGGAAGCACAGCCGCCTGGCTTGAAAGGAGAAAATGTTGTGGTTATTTGTTAAACATTTGAGTCGAAGTACCGAAATCACCAATTTCATTCTTAAATCATATGTAGTGCTTTGAGTAAGAACTAATCACCCTCGAATTCTTCTATTTTAGCCCAATTACAACTACTTTCAAAAGTAACACTCTGAGTGAGAGCTCTTGTATCATTATTTATTCAATGAAAAATATAATAAATTAAAATCCACAAAATTTTTTATGATTTTATCAAAATAAATAAGAAAAATTACATCAAGTCTTCTATGGTTTGATCTTTTTTTATTATTATTATTTTGCCTCTGCATTTTGAAAATTACACTTTCCATCATAAAATTAAATTTCTTCATTTTCTTTTCCAATTTTAAATTTCCAACAAGCCTTAAACAAATAATTGAAGCCATTATTTTTTCTTCTTGTTTTTCTTCCTTTTTCCTTTCCGATCTTCAGCAACCCACAAGAAATAACTGAAGTTATTATGCTTGAAATTCAAGTGAATCATCACTTCAACTGGATTAAGGTCTCATCTACTAGCAAATAGTGGAACCGAAAAGATTAGACATGGAATCAATCTTTTGGGCCAAACAGCTGCACATTCTATATGAGTTTGTAGTGACAGTTCCCTCGAGAGAGAAGGCTATGATGTTGTTCGCAACAAGGACATTTGAAATGAATGATAAAGCATTCCCCATTTTTCTCAACACAAACAGATTCTTCGTAGTCTTTTATTGAATCATTATGCATGCATCAAACAAATGATGAATTACTTTTTGGATAAGTGGAATTGTTTTAAAGAGAAAAGCGGTAGAAAAATACAAAAAGCATATCACAAGATTATATCATCTTGTAACCCAGATCAAACTGACCTTAGTCAATAGAAAAAAAAAAAACTAAAAGCTAAATAAAACTAAAAATAAAACAGCAAACAAGACTACCTGGATAGTAGTTGTTAAACCGTTGACTGTTCATGAAAAAACTCAGAACTAGTTGACTAGTTCTGCAAAAACAGCAGACATGATAAATGGGACTCCAAAGGCAGCAAACTAGAGGTATCTCATAACTCTGGAAGACGCCATATGAACCTAAGAATAGCTAGAATCTACACGGACCTGATAAGCTCAAAGATTTTCTCACTAACAACATGATAAGGATAATATGCCTGGTGAAAAACATGATTATTCCTCTCATACCAAATGAAGTAAATTGTGGATGAGAGTACTAACTACACTAGTAGATGCAGGAACTTCATCTTCTGCCTATAATACATGTATGTCCACTAAAGCAAATGTCATCATGTCATATAAGGCCAATTCATAAAAGTCCTGCTCGTGATAGCCCCTTATACAGAAGTAGTAAAAGGACACCAAAAGAACATATGGTCCCGTGTCTTGATATACAAGCCACAAAGGATACATATTGAAGAGCTGATGATCTTATAAGCATGATGTATGTCTATGGTATGTAAATAACCCATAGAAACAAGCTATGAGATAAAAGAGTATCCTAGAATATGACCTAAAAACCAGAAAAGGTTATGTATAGAATTTGTGCATCTCATGTCTCTACAAACCTCACATGCCTAGTCAAAGAGCTGATGATCTGATAAGCATGGAGTTTGTCTATAGTGTGCGGACAACCATAGTCTGTCTATGGTGGGTTTCTAAGATGTTTGAACCGGCTGACCAGTTTTTGCAAAACTGTTAGTCTAGGGTGCTGGTTTTATTATGGCAGCTATATTCAAATAAGATGTAACCTCATCAGGAATAATTACTAGGGAGTTACATGCATACAAAACATCACTTCCATTTTGAATCTTTAACATATCAAACATTTCCTTAATTGAAACCTTGCAAGAATGCCCAAATACTTTGTAAGTGTCACAGGCTCGAGGTTTTCATTCATACTCAACCATGACTATGATAGGGTCCAAAGATAACCTGTATTTTAGCTGAAAACTATGAACCATAGGTAACAAGGCATTTAGTTCAATACAAACTTAGGCATAGTCAAACTTGATGTTGTTAAGTGTTTGTTCATCACAAGACAAAGGTTTTCCAACCATGCTAGCAGTCATTCCTAGGCCCGTTTCTTTCTAAAAGGGAAAAGGTAACCCTTGGAGGTGAACTCATGCAGCCATTTTTGAGATTTTATTCTTGTCGAGAAAAAAATGAAGGTGCCACAGTTGGAGGATAATGGTATTCCCCCAAACATCCAATGCCCCTTTTCCATAACTTGGTGGGCATCATCCTCTATCTTGATAATGGAAAATAAAAAAACCTTATTGTGTCATCATGACACTCTCAAGACAACAATTCTTCCATACCCATAAAGAAATAGAGTTGGCCATATGGTAAGGAATCCTATATCCAGGGTCCCATCAAGCATCGATTCCATTTTAGCATACTCTCATTAAAGACATTATCCAAAATTTTCAAAATAGTACCAATTTCTTGTCGTGCAAAAGAGGCTATCTTAGCTCAGGTTGTTGAGTTTGACACCTTCACTCTATTAGCTCATAAGGTGCTAGGGGTGAAGGTGGTGGTGCTGATGTTCTTTAGTGTCATGGTGGCAATATAGGTGGTGGGAGGGTTTTTTTTTGTGGTTTCAATTTAGAGATACGTTTGGTGTTTTGAGGAGGTTGAGGGACATTTGAGGTGTTAGTGTTATTTGGGTTGGTGGTGTTTGTCACACGTGGGCGAGAGGCATCAAGATGTCATTGGAGTCACCACTTAGTTGTTTGTTATAGGGTCACTAAGAAACTTGGGTGTATCGGTTTTATCACAGATTCTAAGGGTAAGCAATTAGTTGTGGCTAGGGAAGGTATTAACACCCCTAACACACCTTATCTGAGGTAAATTGCATTGTATGGTTTTGAATGTGGTTTAAAGGATTATGATGGGTTCCTAACTAGTAGTCTATCTATTGGCTTAGAATTGAGATTTATTCGTGTGAATAAATCTGATATTTAAGAATTTATTATGGGCTCATGTACCCAAATAAAGTCTTATGAAAAGGGTTTTTTGTAATTGATATTGCGGTAGAAAGAAAAGAAATACTCCTAATTAAAATTGATAAATATTTAGAATAATTCTGAGAATTTTATGGTCAACTCCTGATATTCAAATACCAGCCTCACTCGTAGGTCTAATATTTTATACCAGAATATTAACCATTAATTCTCATGAATTAAAAAAAGTGGATATTTCAAATATTAGTCAAATTCTTATGGATCCAATAAAATGGTTATTAAATTCAAAATACAAACTAAAAAAAAACCAAAAAATGCCATGTATTTTATTTATTATATTTTTTCTTAAAAAAAATATATGATTTTTTATGTATAGTTTTTGAGAGAATTGGTCGTGTGTAACACGTGTGTGTGTGTGTGAAATGAAAGCTACCCAAGAAGTCTAAAGGGTGTTTGCTAAACACACCCTTAAACCAATTAAACATTCAAAATCAAACCAAACAAAGCTTAAGGACTTACCCAGTTTTGACCCGACTGAGTTAACCCTACCAGGTTGACTCAGAAACAAACTAGAAAAGAAAAACCAAAACCAAAGCATATTAAACTCAACAAAAACATTAAAACTGAAAAATCTTTCAAATAAAATGGATTAAAGACATGAAAAATGAAGAATATGAAGAACATTCATCGAAAATTCCACAAACACAACTCTCAAACCAGACTAGATCTCGAATAAAAAAAGGCATGATTTTGTTCGTGATCATGCATAAAACAGGAATTAGGGATTCATTTGCTTCAATTATAATCAAATCAACATGATTTTGTAAAGAATTGGTTTTGGTTCAAAACCAAAACCTTATGATTAAAACCCATTTAAAGATGTTATTGATGTATAAAACTCCTAGATTATTTTCTAATAATGACAGATGAACTCGCATAAACTGGAATTTAATCAAAACAAGCTCTAAAACTAGTACTTAAGACAAACTTCATGAGATGAATCTTCAAAAACCAAAACCTATAAAAATGCTAGAAAACCAAATCAATCTCAAAATGATCATTTAGGCCTCTAAAGCATACTTCCTGTATTCTCACAGACCACATTATCAATGATGAGTATATTTGGAACAAAAAAAACAAGAAAACAAAAACAAAACTAAAAAAAATGGATTAATTTTAAATCTAAAAAACTACCAACTCAAAATAAAAGGCATGCTTGAACAATTTCGGCTTCAAAATTCATCTTTTGTCATTCTAAGGGATTAAACCACAACTCCAGAACTTGGAAGCATGCCTTCGTTAAACAAAAAATATCCCCCTTGCTGCCACATTTGGCATTTATCAAATCAAACAAACATGTAATATAATATATAAGGGAAATCATTAACATGTCGAAACATTGCATTTAAACACAAGAAATCAATCCAGTAGGCCTCATGAACTTCACTTTCAAGGTTTGAATGTATATACCCTTTAAGCTTGAAAATCTCCAAATCAAAATCAATTTCTGATGTTGCCTTTCTTTCCCTTTATCTCCAAACCTAACCAAACAAAATTGAAGCCTTGAAATCCTATTGGATTGGATTTCTTACACCTTAGCCAAAGTTTTTTTCTTCTTCTATCTTTCCTTTCTTTTCCTCCCTTTATCCTCCTTCTTACTCCTGGTTACCTCTCCTTTTATAGGTAGATTCAAAGCTTTCAGATGGGGGTATTAAGGTTCTAACGAACTAAAACTAAGCTGGTTTTACCACAGAATCAATGGTTTTGGGTTTAGGTGGTTTTGTAGCAAACTTGAAGGCCAATGTGAGGGGTTTTCAAGTGGAAACACATGAAAGAGTTAGATGGTTTTCTACAAATGGGTGTTTCAATCAAAGCTGATTAGGTCGGTCACTTTCATGGCTTTTCTAGAACAACTTCGACATCAACGTTACTTGAGACCATCTGAACTTGGTAGAGGAGGTGCATACCTTTCGATTAGATCCATTCTTGCTTAATTTAGAAGTCTGTAGTTTCACACTCATCCATTTGAAAGTGCCTACTCAATTAGTGTAACAATTGAAACTGTAGTGTTGACTGACTAAGGACAAGATGTTGTGGAGATCAATAAAAAATATGGGAAATAAACATTTAATTTCAAAGACATGGGGTTATAGAGGGGTGTTTCTCAATTGAATGGTGATAGTTGCAGCCTTTTAAGTGGTCGGAAACACCACATTCATTCGCATAAAAGTGCCCACTCATTCAACCAAAAACTAAAGAAGAAGATGCATAGTATCCTGAACGATCTCATATTGGTTAAACCCTACCGATTACAGTTTTTTTGATTTGGGATTTAGCACTTTTCAATTTGATCCCAATTCTTCTAATTTCATTTAATTTTACCTGTAATCTCTCACTATACTCCTAATTTCATGCATTTGCATCCTTGCCAGATTCAATTGTTAGTCACAAATTTGAGCTTCTTTCACAAGTTAGTCCTTGGTCTCTAATTTGTTCAATTGGACCCTCAATTGATCATCAAACTTTCACTTTTTTTCTATTTGACCCCTGATTTTAATTTCGATCCTTAAAGTCACGCGCCTTTTGCCAATTGGTATATGGTTAATGAATTATTCAATTAAGTCCCTAATTTATTAGCAGACTTTGAATTGTATGCAATTAAGCCCCTAATTTGACCAATTAAACTTTCTAACATCCAATTTCAACCCCCAAACTTTGATTTATTTCAATTAAAGTCCAAATTGACTCTAAAAGCTTATTTTCCTTGTGATTAAGTCTTCAATAAATTTAATTAAACCTTTCAAAATTTCAATTGAGTCCTTAAACACCCAAATAAAGTATTTTTATTAATGGAGCCCTTTGTCAATTAAAATTTAGTTTTTAATTTTGGCAATCTTAGACAGTTTGGTCTACTTGTTTTTTCTTAGTGTTTTGGTCTTTCACTAACAACCTTGGGCAATGTTTTTAGGCTTTCTTCATGTTTATTCTCTCGTATATATTTTTTAATGTTTTTCTATTTTTTGTGTGGGGTTTTTAAAAAAATAGATAGCAACATATTGTCCCCTCTTTAGAATGCTTACGGAGCAAAATTGTCATCAAAGTTTTGCATAGTGAGCTTGTAAAGAAAAGTGTTTACTCGACTTGTCGGGAGATCCAACCACCCGAAGAAAGGTCTCATGATCATGGGTGACCTGCCCCTTTTCAAAATATGGTATATTTTCATAGGTGACCTGCCATTTTAAAATAAAAAAGTGATATACTTTTATGGGTGACCTGCCTATTTTGAACATGGTCTATTTTCATAGGCGACCTGCATATTTCAAAAACTAACCTATTTTGTGGACGACCTGCCGATTCAAAAACTGATCTATTTTTGCGGGTGACTTGCCCATTCAAAAACCAATCTATTTTGTGGGCAATGTTCCAATTAAAAAACTTGTTATATTTTCACGGACGACCTACCTATCTTTTTTTTAAAAAAAATGATCTATTTGCACAGGCGACTTACCTATTTTTAACAAACTAGTCTATTTTCACAGGGGACCTGTCTATTTTGCAATTTCAAACTAGGATCAAATCCCTTTGAATTTTTCCAAAAATCAAAATAAAATACCTTCTTAGGGTAAATTCTTAAAATGAATACTTGTTTATGGGTATTCACACTATATGGATGGAATTTCTTAATTTCTGTTCATCTATATAGATTCCACTACCCTTCCTCTAGATTGGTGAATCCTATATCAATACTATTTTAAAATTTAAGGTTAAATCATATACAATGCATGCTTTTTAAAATATTGCCCCCCCTTTCTTCAAAATCTTTGATGAGGGTGGTAATTTTCAAGGTGGTCATTCTTGCCGGCTTTTCTTCCCAGGTTACCCGAGCAAGTACGTGGTTGTTACTTTCAAAGCTAGAGCATCAAGTTACCTTTTGTAGCCTTCATTTTGTGAGCCTTTAGCCCATGACGAATATTATCCTAATTAGGAATGAATTAGAAACTTCCTGCCTTATGACAAGGTCGTGTGCTTTTTTAATACTCATGACACACACTTTGGGGGTTTTTTTAGGGTGTTTTCCCTAACAAAGACTTTGCAAGATTTACCTTGTCTTTTTGAAAATCCAAAAATATTTCTAATGTTATGATTTTTATGTAACTCCTATGATGCGTTTTAGTCTTTGAAGAATTGTATTTCATCATGGCACTTGGTGTAGGGGATGACCCATTTTGCAGTGGATTCAAGAAGGATCAAAAACTTGTTTAAAGTCTCATGTTTGGATTTTCTCAACGTGAACAAAGAAAAATATTTATTTGTTTCCTCATGACTCTCGCAAATGGTTCCTTAAGAGCATTATTTATCAATCTTTCATGCTTGCTTGTTTATAATGGACTTTCAAGACATGTAATGAAGGCTGAGTTTCATGGCTAACAAACAAAGGAATTCAGAGGTTCATGTTTGAGGGTTTTTTATGGGTCTAAGATCACCTTTGATCCCTATTTCCCTTCATCCCCACATGTTATCAGAGATTTTTATATTTAAAAGTTGAGACAAGTAATCTTCTTAGGTTTTTCTTTTCACTTTGAACTTTTAATCAAATATCTAATCAACTTTTATTTCCTAAAATCTCTTTATCTACTCATGTCAAACTTTTTATAAGAATCAAGCTATCAAATGTCCTCTTCTATTTTAGCCCTTGATTGAAAACCAAACATGTTTCCCTTTGCTCAATAATTTCCTTTTTCTTTGCTTGTCAAAGCTACAAGAGAGACCTTTATTTGTTTTCTAGATACTTGTGTGTCTTTTTAAGATTTACCTTTTGGCAAGACTCCTTTTCGAGTTATTGTGCTTTCTATTTTGCAGCTTTTATTAAGATCTCATGGATCCCGTGTATAGGTATTTTACCTTATGGGCATTTTGACCACTTTCCATAATTAGTGAACGTTCTGAAATGCTTGAATTCCATTATCTTCCTATACTTGCCCCTAATGTGGGATGTGATCCTAGCCAAGGTTTTCTTACAAAGAAAAATTCCATTTCAACTCAAATTAGGAATGCAATGGATAAACTTATTTTTAAGGATATAAAAAATAGCATTTCCTCATTTCAAGTAAGATCGGTCAGGAGTAATAAATGTTGACCTTATAATCTTAGAGATTTTCATATAATTGTTTTTCGAGTTCATGATTTATGAAAACTTCATCGCCTTTGTTCCATGTAGCTTTTGCATAACAAAAATTTGATGGTTGGGTCATTTGTTTGGATTTCTAGGTATTTAGCCACCTTCTAGGGAATTGCTTGGTGAAACATAGTTCTTGACATATTCATTAATTTTTCTCGAAATCGTTAGCCAATAGTCAAATCTTGAAAACCTTTGTTTAAGACAAAAGGGTTTTTTTTGTTGAGCCTTTTGAGATCATTTTGCAAAATACACAAGATGTATTGAGAATGAACAACCAAATTTTATTTATTCAAAGCAAAATGAGTATACTATGCATAGAATTTCTTTATAGACTCAGAATTCACAGGCCTAGGAAAGTTATCTCCATCCATCCTTGTTAATAACAGGACTCCTCCAAAGAACATATTTTTTACTATGTAAGGCCTTCATAGTTGGGTGCTCCTTTACTCTGGTCTTCGCTGGGTAGATATAAGATTTTTTTTAGAACCAGGTCTCCTTCTTGAAATACCTAGGGTTTGACTTTCTTATTATATGCTTTAGCCATTCTCTTCTAGTAGAGTTGATGATGATAAATTACAGCTATCCTCTTCTCATTGATTAGGTTTAGATGTTTTTGTTTACAGCTTCTATAGCACCATTCATCTTTGGTTTATATGGGGATGAATTTAAGTGTTTGACCTTATATTTTGCACAAAACTCCACCGTCATTCTTCCATTGAAGTTTTGATCATTATCAGTCACTAATTTTTCAAGTGCTTCATATCGACAGATCAAATCTCATTCAATGAATCTACTTACCACCTTATGGGTAACATGACCAAATGAACTAGCTTCTACTCATTTTGTGAAATAGTCAATGACCATTAGGATAAACCGATGCTCATTATTGGCTTTTGGATTGATAAGCCCAATTATATTGATTCCCTACATCATAAATGGCCATAAAGATGTCAAATTGAATAAGGGAGCTGGGGGTGTGTTTATCTTATCATTGTACACTTGATAATTACGACATCTTCTGACATATTCTATGCAATCCCTCTCTAGAGTCAACCAAAAATACCTCAATCTTTATATTTGTCTGGCCATCACATGTCCATTAGCATAGGTTACACAAATCCCTTCATGAACTTTTTGGAGTGCCTTTTTTGCTTATGTTTCATCCATACATCTCAATAATGTTCCATCAAATGACCTTTTGTAAAAGATTTCTCCATCGAGGTAGTAGTCCAAGGCTAACCTTTGTAAGGTTTTTATATCTATATTATATACCTCTCGAGGATACTCCTAGTGTTAGATAAATTGTTTGATATCATGATATCACAGATTCCCATCCATTTCTTCTTCGACTAAGCAGTAGTGAGCCAAAGAATTTTTTACTCCAATATTTATGGGTTAGACTATGTTCCCACAATCAATTTTAGCCACAGAAGCTAAAGTAGCTAAGGCATTAACAAACCAATTTTTATCTCTTCCTATATGAGTGAATTTATCTTGTCAAACTCATTTGATAGTTTGGACAGATATTCCTGATATGGTATCGGCTTCTCATCTTT
>Ga0307517_10013501_pt1 | contig 11079 bp, 5 predicted proteins | sample 23_EM_MG_FD_194515 | JGI IMG/M metagenome (GOLD analysis project Ga0307517, IMG submission 194515) | Populus trichocarpa ectomycorrhiza microbial communities from riparian zone in the Pacific Northwest, United States - 23_EM | ecosystem: Host-associated > Plants > Roots > Unclassified | place... | reverse complement strand
AAGGTGTTTAGACTTTTTTATTGTTTATTTATTTATTTTTTATTTTAATTGTGTTATATTGTTAATTACTACTTAATTGAAATTATTAATATATAATTAGTTAAAATATTTTACTTATAATTTTATAATTTGAGTTAATAATTTGAATTATATTATATATTTTATATCGTGTCAAAAAAAAAGTTTTTAACAATTTGGGTGTCATTAACTTGGACCGGTCTAGAACCTATTTTAACAAGGCTAGAAGACCATTTAGAGCAGTCAATTTGGAAAGGGAAAGTGTGAATTGTGGGGAATCGTAGATTTATAGTTCTTTGCATCATGAGACCGTATGAGAAAGATAATAGAAATTTTACAGCATTGAAAGAAAAGGGAACACAATTAGTATGTCTAAGTTATGGTGGGTCGACGAGTCATGATGGACGGTTGGTCTTATTTACGTTATTGTTGGTGCATGGAAAGTAGCAGCAGGAGCTTTCTTGACTAACCAAAAATACTTTCCTTCAAGATAATGAAATGTGAACACCTTCAAAAGCTAAAAGTTAGATTATGCTCTTTTTGAAAGAAAATTGTGCTTTGATTGTATAATCAAAATGTTCATTTTTGTGTGCATCCATAGAGATTAACACAAAAGGATGCTAATTTCTAATTGGAACCCATGATTAATTCAATTTCCACTTTAGTCAATGGGTAAAAAAATCGTTGCAATGTTATCCCAGTACATAAACGTATGTACTCATTGGGCTTAAATCACCTTTGATATTGTTAATATGAAGAACATTGTTGGGGTTTCAGAAGTTTAGACGGTTTTTGGACAAGATATACTGTTCCAAACAGCTGTGACCTTGAATCGTAATATCATTACAAGTTTCAAGCTGCAATATAAAGTTGAGAATGAATCATTCACTGTAAAATGTAACTCTTTTATATATAAAAATGTTGGCATTTTATGCGGCTGATACTCCATAATGGCTTGACTAATATTTATACGCACTTGACTATTATACATTTTATTTTTGAAAATGCCAAATAAATCACAGGGAGGTAAATGCCCGTACTCCGATCCAAAATCTGCCTCTAAGTCAAAAACTACAACAAATATTCTCAAACAACATCATAACCCTAACACATGCAGGGTCATCCTGTTGTTAAAATACATTTTTCCCAGGATTTGTACACGTATCTCTCTTGACTATGCTTTTGGCATGACAGATCCAAGAAGCAAACAAATACCTATGCTTTTTGTCAAATTCAGGGTTGATTGGGAGCAAAAGAAGGAGATTATTTGTTTCACAATTCTGTGCGGCGCCGCTTTGATTCACCCTGTCCACACGTGCTGACGGGGTGTTGTAGCTTCTGGGAAATTATGGCTCAAAGACTTCCTATGTTAGAAGGAAAGTGACGCCTTCTTTTTTGTTTGATAATGGGGAGAAGACTTCTTGACTTGACTCAGTGGTCATTAGCACAGTATAAAACCGAGCATAACGCAATTCCATCAAGTAATCATTAAAGAAGAAAGATCAAATGCTAATTGCACAATCTGAATCCGAATTACAATTGACAAACAGTAATTCTTATTGAATTGAGCAAGTCTTGAACATACAAATGACAAGGTCATTTCATTTTACATCTAAAGAAAAACAGAGACTGAAAATGATTATTTAAACTAATTGGATATGGCTTCTCAAAGCTGTGGTCCTTCGGTTTTCTATTAGCTACATGATTTGAGGGTTATATGGACCACTTAGAGCCTTAATAGCTCTTTCTATTCTTGACTTCAGATGATCTCTCTCTTCTACATCTGCCTGCAAAACAAATTAATCAGATGGTTATGATTTAAATGTTTTTCTACCATATTAATTTAATAGCTGAATTGAGAAACATTCAAAAGAGTTATGCTTTGCAGTCTCTTAAATTTATATACTAATTTTTTGTTATATATTTATTTCATTTCATGTGCATTGATGGTTCTAACGTCTTTGGAACTTGACTGGGAATCAAAGAAAAACATTTCTGTATCAACATTTACATGTATCTTTGGCAGCCATTTCTTATTGCTTAACATTTCAGTCCCTTGGAGTGAGATGATAGAGAGGCGGGGAGGAAAAAAGAGACGGACCTCTATCAAGATTGTCTTCTTGAACATCCCTGAGACAGATGTGACACTTGCTGTAATAATTTTCAGCTTTAAAGATTCAAAAACCTCGCAGATCTTAACCATTGCTTCTCTAGCTTGACTGCATGTCAAACTCACAAACAGAGTCTTCTCTCCCATGGACGAGACCCTAAGCTGGAAGTACATCAGCACAGATATCTCAAGTGTTCTAATATAACTAATGAATTGTTTGAGATACCTAGAGAGACATTTGTTTTTTTATTTTTTATATATATTTAAAAAATTGTGGCATATCTCCACTGTTTAGAACTTACTTGATGAACTTCTATGGGATCACTTCTGGGCTCTCTGTGATCAGAAATGTGGTCATATCTTGTTTTCTTGGATGTTAACAAGACTGGTAGCTCTCTCTCAAATTCATAACCCTTATCTTTCTCAGATCTCTCAGATTCAAGTTCCATTATCTCAGCTTGGAGTCTCGTCTCTTGTTCTTGCAAATCTTGGATGTAGTCAATAGCATCTTTGATTGTAGAAGCCTTATCCAACTAAATTAGTTCAGCCCAAAAATGAAAAACAACACCAAAGAGTTTCCGAGATTCAACAAACAATATATTAGAATTAATTATTGCAATATATGATTTAGATTGTTAATGACTTGTCATTATTAATGATCTGTAAATTAACCTTGCTGATTTTGGGGACTGCTTGTCTAAGTTCCAAGAGCTTGTCATTAAGCTTTTTCCTCCTGTTTCTCTCTGAAACTGTATTTTTAGAGGCTATTGCTGAAGCAGCTTCGTCCGGCGAGCTTGAGTCATAGTAATGGCTAGATGCCTGATCCATTGCCCAACTGTCTCAAAATCAAAGAACTTTTGTTCTTAAGTTGAACACTAGTGTGAAAAAAGAAAAAGAAAATTGGACATGGAATATCAATAGAAAAAAAAGCAAATATGAAAGGGGGTGTACCTTTTAAGCTCATCATTCAAAAACATGCTAGTCATCTCCCAGTAATTTTGGTACTCAGAAATATCCTCAAAAGATTCCATGGTTTGAGAGTGGGGCTGTCTTGAGGGAAAGAATTCAAAGAGAGAACTTGAATGCTGCTGTGCTTGAGATGGTGGGTTTTGTTTTCTCAACCATGTATGAATGAATAATAGTACTTAACATGGACTAGCTAGGTGGACGGTGGTTGGGACTATTTGAAATTTGACTAGAATACTGATGACGGGTGACAGGACAGTTTGGAATCACATTCGTTTCCAAAAACTTTAATTTAGTGTGAATTCCTACAATGAATTTATGTTTGTGCTATTCAGTGGGTCAGTGGGAAAGTTGGAAGGCTGAGATATGAGGGCATTTTTATCTTTTTATGCTGATATTTTGGTCATTAAAAAATTAAAGATGAATTTTATTGTTTTTTCAGATTATTTTATATAATAAAAATATTTTTTTACTCTCGAGATCAATAAAATTTCAAAATCATGATCAAAGGTTTTTTTTCTACTTTGCACAAATTTTAAAATAAATTAAATAATTCTTTGCCCTTAGATAAACAAAATAGCTTTTATGCATTCATGGATGTTTTGGTATTTTCACATTGATTTATTTGTTATTTTCAAGGTTATAGAAGGCTTTTTAGTAATTTAAAGTTTATTTTTCATATTAAATTCTAAAAAGCTAATGACGCCTGTTTTTCATGCGTCAGCGTGTTGGTGGCGTCCAAGCTCTTTCGACAATATAGGTGACACCACCATTTGTTCGAAAATGAGCTTCTGCCATGTCATTGGAAGCATCATCACATACTCTTTCTCGTGATGTAGACCCTGTTGGTGGTGGTTCGGCGGTTTGTAGCCGATGGTCTTTTTAACTTAGTTGAGGTTGAGATTATGTTCAAATTAGTTTTTTATTTTATTTTCTTTGTTATTTTAATAATTCTTTTCTTGTTAGGTTTTAAAATTTTAATTTTATTAGGTTTCATTAACTTTCATCAGTTTAGCACTTATTTAAATAGTTTGTAAGATATTCTTAATTAGAACAAGTTTTGAAGCATTATTATATTTCTATACAGATTAAATAGATTTTCTTTATAGTTTAAGAATATAATTTTAAAATTGAAGAAACTCTGTTTATTTTATAGAATATAGTTGTGACTTCACTATTACGAAGAACTGGAAAAGAAAATTAACATTTTTTAAAAAAGAAATTACAGGTGGGAGATATGGTTCTTGAATTGTTCCCATCGATCAGTTAATTTTCTGTCTTTCTCATTCAATTATTACGTACCCAATAATTCATAGTAACATCTGTTACATCCAATATTTTCTTACTCTGTATGACTATGAAGAAAAATCTATGGCCTTTGATTTTAGTCATCTCATGCATTAAATATGCTGTTGAGTTACATTTGTTGGTGCACCTTTGATTTCTCTTAAAAATGGGGAAAGTGAGAACGGTCATGTTCATAAGTCTAGCACCGGCAGGGTCATCCTTGTTTCAATGCATTTTACCCTGGGGATATCTCTGAATCAGGCACGCCCAGCCGGCCGGTGACCATGTTGAGACTGATGATGTCATATTCTCGTCCGAAATCAGAAGGGAATATCACTCGGGATTATCGAGCTCCGATGCAAAAATTGACTACAGGAGGGGAAGGAGCCGAGGAGAAGGCAAATGAGGTTTTTCAAGATATCTATCCACAAATAATCAATAAACTTTTTTCAATAAATCATGAAAAACGAAATTAAAAAACATTCCATAGCAACCGATTAAAAAATTTACAAAATTATATCAGCCACAAATTATTCATTTAAATAAATAAAAAAACTTATATCAACAACAGAAGGGATTTTTTATTGTAGATAAATAAGCAGCCACAAATATACATCTGATATTTTTGATTGCTGATTTATTGCTAAGTTTTGCAAGCAATAAATTTTAATTTTATCCGCAACGTGAACACCATCTTACCCAGGATTTGAACACATAACTGCTGATGTTTCTCTTTACTATGCTTGAGGCATATACCAGAATATCCAAGAAGTGAACTGCTACCATCTGTCAAATCCAGGATTGAATGGGTAAGCCATTTAAGATGCTGTGGGATGCAAAAGGAGGAGATTATTTGTTTCATAATTCTGTGCGGCGCGACTTTGATTCACCCTGTCCACACTTGCTGGTGTGGTGTTGTAGCTTCTGGGAAATTATGGCTCACGATATACTGCAAGATTAATTTTTTATAAAAAATATTAAAACAAATAAATATTTTTTAAAAAATATATATAACATTCAGGTAATTGATTTGAATGAGTTTAATAAACCCAGTTAATTTAATAATATCATTAGAAAATAAGATATTAAGAAGAAAAAAAAAAGGAAGAAAATTTGCTATTCCAATCCGCAACAACAACCTTCTCCTTTATATCAGTATTCTGCTATCTTGAAGATTACGCAGGTATGCCCTATTGGAGTACCTGCAGACGAATGAAGAGCAAAGTATAATATCCTCAGTACTCATGAAAAATGTGAAAGCTATCTCCCCTCTTCCAAAGCTGTATACAGAAGCTTTTGATTTCATGACTGCATCTGGATTATCCATCATCTTTACTCATGGTAGAGTTAGAATCTTGAACTTGTCCTTAATTTATTGGAGAGTTATGATCACTAACTAGCTATATAGTTTTTCACCCATCTTACCTTTTTATTTCTTTAATTTCAAAAAATAAAATAATACTTTGTATTGATCTCTTAAAATACATTATTCTTTTTTGGTGAATTCTTGCTGATGAGCTCCTCTTTTGTAGGGATATTTTCTTCAACATTAATAGTTGAATTAATCCGTTTTTAGAAGCATTTATTATTACTCTGTTTTTTTTTATTATTATTATAGCTTAGGAACTTGCTTAATTGATCATAATAAAAATAAGTATATTATAATTATATTTTGGTCAGATTTTTTTTCTTAGTTCTGTATAAAAAAATGTATTGCATTTGTTAAACCATAATATTGCAGCTTGAAATCGAGATTCACGTTCTTGCTTCTAAAATGAACAAGCAAAAGAGAAGAATTACCCTATAAAAAAATTCATCAACAATAATTTTTTTTTTGTTGAGAAAATCAAGCAAAAAATAAAAGTCAAGATATCTAACATCACAATACAAGTAATTTACCTAATTATATTTAATACATTTCTCTATCAAAATAAATTTATAATAGAAAAACACATAAAATTTATAATAAAAATCGATCCACACATAAAATTTATTGAAAAATAATTATAAAAATAATGCAAGGCTGCACATGTGAAAAATCTTATAAAAAAATCAATATTTTTTTAAAAAACAAATTTAATCTATATAAAATTAAGAAAAAATCACAAATAAATCATATCTACCTCTTTAAAAATTAAATACACCCAATATTATTTTAAAATAATCATAATCTAATTAAAACATAAACCCTAAATTTATTTGAAAAAAATACACACAAATAATACATTATTTTTTAAAAAACTAAAAAGAAAAAAGAATCAGGTTAGATATTGCTGGGCCAGGCAAGCCACGCCCAACACTTGGCCTAATAAAGCAAAGGCCCACGTGTTGCCCTTTATTTTTTTAAAATTTTTAATGGGGCGAACGACATCGTCTGCTCCAAGTATATAAAAAAAATGACGAGTCATCTGTGCAACCCAGAATCTGACCATTATGGTGGCCGGAAAAACAAGGTCCTTTGTTTTTTACACCAAAAAACTCATTTTTGACCCAAAACACCTAGAAAAGACCCTAAACACCTTGTTAAGCCAATCCATGGCCACCAAAAACCCAATAAATCACCCCAAAACTCAAAAATCACTCAAAATAAAAAATCTTTCCGAGCTCATATTTGTTTTTTAGATGTTTTCATCAAAATATAACCCCCTCATCATATGAAACCTTTTGACATAAAAATCAATCATTTTGATGATTGTAATCTTTCTCAATGACTATTTTTTCTTTCTAAATTAGAATCCGGTGATTCTCACTCTCCTCTTAATAAAAAGAACTAAAAAAAAATAAAGTTAACAAAAGGATTGATTATCTAATATTTAAAAAAAATAGGAAATTAAGATGGATATGTTAACAAAAGTTTCAATATGTTATTCGAGAGTTTCACTTCAATTTTTTATTTTTTAATTTAATTATTTCTTCTAAAAAAATATATGTAGTTAATTTGGGTTAAAAAACTGAATCGTGTAAAATAAAAATTCAAAATTCAAAATAAAAATTATAAAGAAAATGCACTAATCCGATCGACAGTGTACTGTGAAAGAATATACAGTAATTCAAAAAGCTATTGTCTTTTTAGTAAAAAGTAATTGATGGCTTTTTGACGTAACTCGCGGTGGATACTCTAACGTAGGACATTTGTGCCTTTAAGGATTTTTTCCCGGCACAATTTCCTTATGGATGGCTAACTTGTCTTATGCTCTTACTGTGCCCTTTTAAGGGTCATAATGCCATCACACGTTATTCACAGTTATGAGATGCATACCCGCTCGTTATCACGAGTTTATAAAATAAATATATTTAATAGTATTATAATTATAAATCAGTGCGAGATAAGTAATAAAAACTAAAAATATAATAAAACTAATATTTCATGATGGAAAAAAAAATTGTGTTGATGATCAAAACTTAGAGACTGAACAAAATGATTTGTAGCAATCCACAGTGTTTTAGGAGGAAAGATACAGTGTTTTCGCCACATGATTTAGCTTTTCTGTTAATAAAAAGCAAAAAAAATTACAAAGTTAAATTCTCTACCAACTTAATATTAAAAAAAACCAACAAAGATAATTTTGGAAGGAAAAAAATCTATGAGAAAAAACATTGTAGCAATTGACAATGTTTCGTGAGGAAAACTACAGTGCTTTCTCCAATAAAATAAAATAAAAAACTATTTAGAAAAATACTGTAACAATTCATAATGTTTTGTGAGAAAAACTCCAACATTTTTCCAATATAATTTAGCTTTATTGTACTGGGGAATCGTCGATTTATAGTTCTTTGCATCATGAGACCGTCCGAGAAAGTTCATAGAAATTTTACAGCATTGAAAGAAAAGGGAAAACAATTAGTATGTCTAAGTTATGGGGTCGAGTCATGATGGACTGCTGGTCTTATTTACGTTATTGTTGGTGCATGGAAAGTAGCAGGAGCTTTCTTGACTAACCAAAAATACTTTCCTTCTATCCGCCTATTATGAAATGTGAACACCTCTCTGTTAAATTTCTCCAGTCCCCTCGGTTGGGAGTTAGATTATGCTCTTCTTTGAAAGAACAATGTGCTTTGATTTGACCAAAAATTCGTTTTTATGTACTCTCATAGAGGAAAAAAAAAACATAAGGCTCAGCAGAGTGAGAGGAAAGCAAATTCCATCGTGCATACTTATGGCGGCTGATTAGGGAAAAAGATTGCAAATATCTAGGTGGGATGATCCCATGATTAATTCAATTTCCAGTTTAGTCCTTGGATAAAGAAATTGTTGCAATATTATCCCAATACATAAACGTAATTGGACTTAAATCACCTTTGAGATTGTAAACAAGTTAATATCTAGACTTAATTTCCAAACATTTATGATTTTGAATCACATTACTGCATAATTCATTCTTCTAATTAAATTAATAATTTAAAAATAAATTTATTATTGGAGTGGCTTCATTTATGTATGCTGTTGAGTTGCACATGTTTGTGTACCCTGTATTTCTCTTAAAATTAAATGGGGTAAGTGCCACCGATCAGGAATGTAATAGCCTCGAGAAAAGGTGGTGGTCCTTCAGCCCAAATAATCTCCTCCGATCGACACGTGCATGTGCGATTAAATTCAAGAAACATGAATTAATAAGTGTTGTTGCATTCTTTGGTATTTAAATAATTAGTTACTGTTATATATTAAATGATAGTGTAAGTGGGAATTCGTAATAAAAAAATATTTGATTTAGGCTAATTAATTAAAATTTTTATTTAATTAGTTAGAATTTTTAAATAGGAATGGGTCAAGGAGAGAAAATTAAAGAATATTCTAGGATGGGGCTTTAAAGCAATATTTAAAACTCAATGTTCCCTCATTGATAACTCTACGTGTCCAGAAAAAAAAATCAAACAATATTTTAGGATGGAGCTTCAAAGTGTCAATTGAAAAAAAAAAAAAATTTATTTTTAATCATGCTTTGAATAAGAAAACTAGAAACAATGTTAGTTTTTTAGTTGTGTAGCTTTGTTAAAGTGGACTCATAGATTAACTTGTTGTACTTCTTAGAAAGAAACCTATATTTTTCTAAAATTTTCATTGAAGAACGTGTCAGAACTTCATAGATGATGTTGTACGTATGTAATAACACGACAATGTGTCCATTCTACGATTTGAAAATTGAGAAATCAAGAAGATAATAAATTTTTATTTTTTATTAGTGAAAAGAGGGCATAATTAAGAATCGTCATCTAATATTTTGATTATTAGAAACTCTAACTAATTTCAGATAAAGAATTCTTCTCCAAGAATTCATTTTGGTCACAAGCATATATAACCCATGGTAGAGTAAATACTGAATGAAAATTCTATCAATAAAACTTTAAATGTAATAGTAATTTTTATTTTCTATAGTCAGAATAAACTCAGTCCATGCATGAAAAATTTCGATCCAGAATCATGTAGTGTGCAAAGGGTGGAACAACTGATTTTCTTGCCAATTTGTGAGATTCTCCCACAAATTTCTTGCATTCGTTCCCTTTGTCACTGGCAAACCTGCTTAAGAATCCTGTACTGTGAGATTCCAAACTGAATAAAACTTGCAAAGAAGGAAAGATAGTGATAGTGGCATTGTAGACCTAGTCATCTCTTCTAAATATGCCAAATTGTGTCCTTATTCCATGGCCGTCCCTTCTTGTTGAAATTATGCTACTAGTACTGTTTAGGACTTATTGATTGGAAGTAAATGCAAATTGTTTTTGTTTACTCCATTCTTAAGCCGGACAACAAAATGATGGCAACTACAAGGTGACATAGTAAATTACATTGTAGATTCCAAGAAATTAACTTGTTTATTCAAGAAATTGTACAGACAAAGCCACCAAGCAGCCGATATTTTTTACTATTTATCAAGATCACCATCATAGTAATTAATGGTTTTTGCTAACTTATTTTGCTTGATGAAACATTAAACATTTTTCTAACAAAACAAGTGCAAGAATTATATCTGTACTATCACTTTCATGGTTTCAAGATAGGTTAAAACTGCCTCCAAGAAGAAAAGAATCTGTATGGGCTAGATTTTCCAAGCAGACAGGTTTATCAGCCAGCCTAAGTACAGATCAACTGACCATTTACTCTGACTGTAAGTTCAAAGTTATATCAACTTTAAACAAAACAATTGTGGACAAAATTCATGGGTTATATATGCTTGTGAAAACAAAACAAGTTAGCAAGAAATATTAGGTGGGATGGTAATGAAAGCCAAGCTAAAAGTAGAATCAAAGAAGAGAGAGGAGCTATCGAGCAGGGATGAAGCTAAGAAAAAAACATGTGATTCCCCATCTGGGTCATTGCAGACTGTGTTGAAACAGTCTGATTGGATGGATATGTTGCTGATGGCACTAGGGATAATGGGGAGTGTTGTAGATGGATCATCTATAGCAATAATCATGATAATTCTCAGTGACCTCATGAACAGATATAGTGTTACTTCTGTCACCATTGAAGCAATAAACAAGGTATGTTCATTGATAGATTAATAGGTTTGCAATTATGTTATAGAAGCAAGCATCGTATATAACCGAGACATCAAAATCTAACAATCTTTTTGTTCGTGTTAGTACTGCAGGGCGCTTTGACCTTAACTTGTGTTGCTGTTGTTGTGGCTTCAGGCTCCTTTCTAGGTATACGTGACGTTTTTTTTTTTTTTTAATTATTGGCATCGTGATGTTATTTT
>Ga0307517_10013500_pt1 | contig 11079 bp, 6 predicted proteins | sample 23_EM_MG_FD_194515 | JGI IMG/M metagenome (GOLD analysis project Ga0307517, IMG submission 194515) | Populus trichocarpa ectomycorrhiza microbial communities from riparian zone in the Pacific Northwest, United States - 23_EM | ecosystem: Host-associated > Plants > Roots > Unclassified | place... | reverse complement strand
CTAAAACGACGTTGTTTTGAATTTTTTTTAGAATAGGGATTGACCCGGCCAACCCGGTGACCCAGTCAAAACCCGGAACCCGGAACCTGAATCTTGGACCGGACCGAATTTAAAAACTATGAATGAACCTACCTGTTATATATAATATTATTCTAGGAATTGGTAAATTAATTTTATAAATTAGGAGACTAATTAAGCTACAGAAAAGGAAAAGCATAGCTTGAAGGTAGGTGGAGCCATCCCTCCTCGCTCCATGCAATCTCAAGAACCAACTGTAGATTATAAAGCTGCCTTCATATCTGGGCGTGCTTAGTAAAACCATAGGTTAAGATAATATTCTTTTAAATCTCAACATTTATACAAGCATAAATGCTGAAGTCTGAATAATCATTGCATAGAATTTTGGGCATATGACTAATACACTGAACGTTTTTTACTGGGCAACCTTCTCTTGTTTTATTGGATGAAGAACAAGGCTGCTTTTGCTGACTGCATGGCCCTCCTTGTCGAGAGGGTGGGCCGTCAAATTCATTAGAGGTAGGGCAAAAAGTGCAAAGCTGTGGAACCACCAGGGCAAATTTGATGAAGATTAAAAGTTCAAACTTAGCGGATGATACCGGGTCATAGTTAGGTTTGCTTTCTTCTCACGATTATTAAAGTTGTTTTTTAATTTACATTATTTTTTAAAATATTTTATTTTAAAATATATAATAATAATTTTTTTATTTTTTTAAATTTATTCTTAATATCAGCACACCCTTCAAAATCATAAAAAAATAACTTAAAAAAAATTAAAAATATTTTTTAAACACAAAAACAAATAAATTATCATTATCGTCTCCCGTCAACATCCTATATCATGCCATCATGGAACATGATAAGTATATATCTTGAAAAAAAGCTTGTTATAGAAACACTTGGATCTCGATCTTTAATCTAAGATCTTAAAAAATCAGTAATCAAGTTTACTAGCATCCATTTTGGAATTCAAAACATACATGAACTGTGGCTCGTGACTTGTTGGCCCTTGCTTGATGTAGACATTGCATGATTTATAATTAATTGTATAAAATTTGACCAAACCATGTCATTGTCTACGCAACATCTACATAATCCTTCTTGGCAAGACAATCCCAGCCTTCCAATCTCATCAGCGTCGCCCACATAATCTTTCCTCCTTGAGATTAATTAATTTTTAAATATAATTAAGCACAATACCCGATTAACACCATCCATAATCCCTCGCTTAAGATTAATTTTTATGGATTAATTAAAACCAAGTCTTTGCCCATCAAATCTTTGAAAAACGATTCACTTAAATCATAATGAAGGGAGCAGATTCAACTGCTAACAAACAAGGCTAGGCCTTCGAGAGTAGCTAGCTAGGTAGCCATTAGAGAAGAGTTTACCTTAACAATCCATTTGAAAGTGAGACCAAGTAAAAGGTTGTTTTCATTCCAAGCATCAATGTACAGATCCCATTTGCGTCCTTTTCTCATGCTCGCATTTCTTCTCCCTTATCTCTCTCGCTCGCTGTCGAAAATACACAAAAGAAAAAGGCAAGCGTTTGGTCCCATACACGACCGGATATGGAACAGAGCGATAAGACAAGCAGTTTGATACATGTTGTAGTGTCCTGTCAAGGGATTTGGAGGCATCGGAGGAGAGTGATGATTTGTGCTGCGCTGGGCCATCAAGAGAAGAAGCAAAGTTGGATAAGAACAGCCAATTGTTTAGGGTTTCTGCTAAAACAGTGAAATAAAAAATTATTTGAAAGGTATCCACTGGTCTAGTATAGACAGACAGGTACTAACTACCTCGCAACAGTGAGTCAGCTGATTCATGAGCTGAGCACACTTGTTTAATCCAATCCACATCTCAGTTTTCGGATAGATATAACTTAATGGACGGCGCAAGAAACTCGAGGCAGCATGGGTTCTGCTTGTGTTTGAGTCTTCCTATATGAAATCCACCTTTTCTTCTTCCTCCTTCTCCTTTTGTTTTTTCTTTTGTGCTTGTCTCTTTTCTACTTTGGCAGTGGTGCAAATTCTGCATTGAGCACTGAAATTAAAGTCTAGAGTGAAAAAAATAAAATAGAATGATAAAACTGTTTCAATTACTGTGATGTTAGATTCAGTGTCCTTGTGGACCGAAAAAATGACTTTGGGTTTGGATTTGGGTTTGTCCTTTTTTTTTTTTTTTTTCATTTTATGTTTGTATTTATAATGTTTTAATATTGATAATTTGTTTTAGCTTGTGGGCAACATTGTATTTGTCGGGTATTTTTAGAATTATGGTAATGATAGTGGTTTAAAATGTTTTTCACTTAGAAATATAATAAAATAAAGTTTTTTTTTATTTTTTTAAAATTATTTTTGACATCAGCATCTCAAAATGATCTAAATATATAAAAAAATTATTTTAAATAAAATTTGTTAAAATAATTCTCCTGCATTGAATTGCTACTAAATTTTACAAAATGAAATTTGATTTTAGCGATTTGAAAAAACCAAAACAAAAGGAGCCAACATTGACACGGGAAACAAAATACAACTTTGTTTTCACCTTGGTGTGAAAAACTATAGTTTGGTCTTTATAATTTTTTTCTTTTCATTTTAGTCCCTGCTTTTTAATTTCACATTTAAGTATTAAACTTTATTTATTTTATGTTTTAATCCCTTGACTCTCGTGATCACCTAGAAAATCAATCTTGGTGTTATTAAATTATTCTCAATGAAAAAAGTATTGTTGAGATAATTTTGAATTTCTATCTTGTCACTAAATAAATTTAAAAAGTTTGATACGTGATGCATTTATAAACAAAAGATTTATCATGAATTCTTTTCAGTGTTGATAAGTGCATCCATAATTTTGAAACCCGATCTGGGACTAGAACTTGACCGAATTTAAGAAAAAAATAGAAAAAAACAAGACTCAGGGTGGTTTGATAAGACCTAGTAAAAAACCAGGTTGCAATCCGTTGACTTTTGTTTTACCAAAACGACGTCGTTTTTATTTATAAAAAAAGAAATTGACTTGGGCGACCCGGTGATCCGGTCAAAATCCAGAACCCGGATCTTGAATCGGGCCGGGTTTTAAAATTATGATGGCAGCTTAAAAAAAATAAAAGAAAAATTGGATACCTTTTAGAAATGAACAATATGTGTATTTTTGTTTTAAGAAGGATTTGAAGGCACAATTTGCATTTATCCACTCAATCCAATCCTAACATTTAAAGAAACGGTGTCGCATGAAGAAAACACAAAGGAAGTACTGTTTTTGGATATTTATTAAAAATAAGCTAATTAAAATGATATTAATTGTTTAAAGGTACAGATATTTGGCAATTTCAGCACAACTGTATGTGTATACGTTATCTATACATCCACTCTATATCATATCGTGGATACATATACTACACGTGTACTTAATAATTGCGAGTAGATAAATCCCTTTTATCCTTAAAAAAAACAAAAAAACATTTTATCTTTATCTCTTTCAGTTTCTAATTTATGGAATTCCATAACGCCGTTCGAAAGGGTCCGTCTGTTGCACGACCAGCAATTAATACCATCTCATCCTTTCTTAATTTGTTGTCCGAACAATATCTAATACACCGTTTGGAATTAAAGTTAAATCCCTTTTTTTTTAAATATATATAATTTTTTTCTTGTTTTAAATTATTTTTTAATATTTTTATATCATTTTGATATAATAATATCATAAATAAATTTTTAAAATAAAAATATATATTATTTCAATATATTTTCAAATGAAAAATACTTTGAAAAACAATATTAGAATTTTTATTTTTTTCTCAAAAAAAAATATTTAAATTTATAAATTATTTTCACATTGAGTTTTATATTATCATAAAATACACTTAATAATTTATTTTATTGTGAAGAGGTTCATGCATAACTAAAATTAATTATAATTTGGTAAAGAGTTGTATTTAAAACTTTCATTATTCATGCACTAGAGTTTTTTTTGTTTAATTTGAGGATAAAATGGATATTTAAACAACTTGAGTGTTGAAAGACTTAACCCTTTGTATTCAAATAAATTTAATATATTCTCATGAATGGACTTTTAAATTCTAAATTTAAAAAATAAAAATAAAAAGCCTTTTTAACCATTAAACCAATCATACTATATTTACATTATTTTACAAGATAGGAGTAAAATCACTTTAATGAAAAGGAAATAAAAAGATTACAAGTCATATCTTTGTACATTATATTATTTTTCTTAGTTAAAGAAATGTAGACCGTAATTATGAGACAAGACTGGTATGATAGAGTGGTATTTATGTAAATCAAAGAAAAGATGAGGGTCTTGTATTGAAGAGCAACGTCAACACGAAATAGATAGTTTTTTTTTCCTACCATCTTCCTACATTATTATTCAGTCGTGTACCAGAACCAGTAATGGCAATACAGACTTGAATTTGAAGTTTTTGAACAATTAGAAGCAATCGGCGTTACAAACAAAATTTGACCTCTCAAATGGCAACACTCTCTCATTCAGACCTATAAATGCATCAAGAGACACTCGTTACGAAACAAAGCAGAAGAAGCAGAGGAGACAAAGGAGACGAAGGAAGAAGACATATTATCTCTTCTGGTTTCACACCTCTCTTTGATCCTTCAATCCATCAAAAACAACGACAAATCCAAAGGAAAACGCAATCTCAATCAAACCCACAAAACCAACCTCTTCTTCAAATCCAAATCCCACCACCAACATCACCAAACCCACCACTATTGACCCACCAACCTTACTTTCAATCTTACCATGAACAAGAACAAACCTTGTTCAGTAATCCTTCAGCAACACAACAACCCCTTATCTCAACACCCCACAAGAGGCTAACAATTATGGCTCAATCACCACCTTCTTCTACCTCTCACTCCCCTACACTCTCCTCTCTCCATGGCAACCCTAGCCAGTCAAATTCTCATAAAAAAACAATCTGGAACACTATTACCATCCCACTGACTACTAAATTATCTATCAAGACTCTAGCTCACAAAGTCCTTTTCCATTTCAGCCATGCTCGTCTGCTTTGTGTACATTTGACGGTTTTGATTCTTATTGTTTTGCCTTCTTTTTACTTCTTTCTATCAAATCATCGTCGCTTGTTTATCATAAATTTGCTTTTCATTCTTGCTTTCTCAATTACCCTTTTAGCATGTCTCAATCTTGTGCTTCCTCGCTTGCCTTCTCTTCGTTTACTTGTAGCTCGTTCATTGCCAAATAAATTCAAGCCAACACCTTTACCTACAAAGGCTACGAAACCTGTGGTTTGGTCAATTGGGTCTAAGCCAAAAATACAAAACAAGCCATATTCAGGGTCATGGGTTCAGGGTTATAGTAATGGTGATGTTTATGAGGGTGAATTTCATAAAGGGAAGTGTTCAGGGAGTGGGGTTTACTACTATTATATGAGTGGGAGATATGAGGGTGATTGGGTAGATGAGAAGTATGATGGCTATGGAGTTGAAACATGGGCTAAAGGGAGCAGATATAGAGGGCAGTATAGGCAGGGTTTAAGGCATGGAATTGGGGTTTATAGGTTTTATACAGGTGATGTTTATGCTGGTGAGTGGTGTAATGGGCAGTGTCATGGGTGTGGTATTCATACTTGCGAGGATGGTAGCAAGTATATTGGGGAGTTCAAGTGGGGTGTCAAGCATGGTCTTGGTCATTACCATTTCAGGTAAATTTTGATCTTTGAATCTTTGGATATCTTGATTTGATAGCTAACGTTGGATTTTATAGTTTTATTCCCTTTGGTATGTTGTCACTCGTCTATGATTGAATTTAGCTGATTTAAATTGCATACATGCTGGGTGTTTATGTGGAATTTAACTTGAGCAAGCACATATTATCGGACTGTTGTGTTTTTGCTCTAGGTTATTTTTTTGTTTGATCATTGAGTTGTTCAATTAAGGAGTTTTTGGCCGCTTGTTTTATTTTGCTGTTATAGAATTTTGAATCTGGTCCTAAACTCTCCTTTTGCTCTTCTTTGGGGTTGCTGTATCTCAGCTTTTGGTTTTACTTAGATGCAGAATCCTTAGGCACTAACAATTAGCTTGCTACATGTATAGGTGGGACTTAGGGGCTAATTAAGAGGATGTATCTCAATTTAGATGATTCCATTCTCAAAATCCATGGATGGACTGAAGGATAATTGAGGTTGAAAGAACTTGTTTTGTTCAGAGCTGCAGAAGTAGGATGTTAAAGAGTTCAATTCAAACAATAAAGTTTTCAGAGGCTAAAAACTAGAATATGCGATTCAATTTAATTTCCATTTCACGGTCAAACAATTCCTTTTTCTTGAATCCTATACTTTCCACAAAAATGATTTTGAAATTCTAAAATGAAAAATAATTTAGTTATTAGTGTAATGCCTTGATGTGTAACTTTTTCCTATTGTTTACAATTGAACCTACAGCCACCATTGTTGTATTGCATGAGAGCAATCACTGGTTTACATTTAAGAAATATAATAACCTGGTTTCTCTGCTCTTTTATTACACACAGAAATGGGGACACATATTCTGGGGAATATTTTGCAGATAAGATGCATGGTTTTGGAGTCTATCAGTTTGGAAATGGACATCGGTATGAAGGAGCATGGCATGAGGGAAGGAGGCAAGGGCTTGGCATGTACACTTTCAGAAATGGAGAAACACAATCTGGTCACTGGCAAAATGGGATTCTTGATGTATCCACTGTAGAGAATGGCAAACCTGAGTCTCCAAATGCTATTAGTCATCCTAAAGTTGTTAATGCTGTCCAGGTAAACACATGTTTTGCCTTTTGGTCAAGGATGCTTCGTTAAGATTCTCTAGATGAAACAAAAACCATATTAACAAAAAATATTCAGTTTAGAGAATGTAGCGTTTGCAACTTGAGTTGGCATGTAGAATAAAATACTGGATACAATAAGCTGTATTTAAGTCTTGACATCTATGCAAGTTATAATAGGATTGGCCATCAACAGTCAGCTGTTAATTTGGTCAATGTGATCCATGGGACCGATAAGATTGCAGGTCATATGATATGGTGTTTGTGTATTGTACAAAACATGTAAATTATGGAATTCTCCAAGACTTGAACCCTGTGTGCAAGTTCTGCTTTTGATGAACCTTAACTAGTTCCCTTTTATGGCTTTTTTTGGGTAGCAGATTGCTTTGGTTTTTCTTTAGAAAGTAACTTCCAAAGTTTGTTGTATGATTTAACTTGTTGGAAGTGTCTAAGGATAGTGCATTTGCACCAGCTGCAAGCACTCTGTGAGTCACGAGCCATAACCTGAGAAGAATACTTTAAGAAATTAGATGCTCCTGGGGTATTGCTCCCACACTTGCATAAAAATGGGACAGGCAATGATAACTGCTAACAGGTTCCACTTTTATTTGAGTTGAGGAGCATTGCATCAGGAGTACTTAATAATCTCTCACATATTTAGAGTTCCTTGTGCCTTTTGATCTCATTCTACCTGACATTTTCGTCTTGGATGATGGGGCTCTTCTCTGAAGTCTGCCGAATACTGAACAATTTAGTTACATATTGATAAACTATATACTACCTGTATCTTTGAACGAATTACTATTCTCTTTCTTACTTTTACTGTGGTAAATACAGGAAGCAAAGCGAGCTGCTGAGAAAGCATGTGATGCAGCAAGGATAGAGGAGAGGGTGAACAAAACTATTGCATATGCTAACAAAGCAGCCAATGCTGCAAGAGTTGCAGCAGTTAAGGCCGTCCAAAGACAAATGCACCACCAGAACAGTGATGATGTACCAACTCCTTTTGTTTAATCTTAAAGGGTTTTGGGGCTTCTTCAGAATCATGCATCTGCTATCGGTTGAATACCACAGCATAACGTTCTGATGAGAACTGAAAAGGAACAAGGAAATGCTGCAAAACAACATTTTTGCTGCTACTTTTGCAGTTGCGTCAAATTTTGAGTGGGAATATTTTCAATCATGTTTTAATGTATGATACAGGTGGTTGGTACCTGCTTGGAACCACATTTTAGTCACCGGAAGAGATGGCTGATTGAGGAGCAAGACGGGGACCCCCACTTCCTAATGGTCTCGATACTTTGTATCTACGTTGGTAGAGTCTTATGAATGTTGTTGTTGTTTATCATTTAATTTCCTGTTATGATAAAAAGTATTTGGTACCTACGTGGAACCACATTCAGCAAGTAGAGGCTATGACTGATTGAGGAGCAAGATGGATTCTACCTTTTCCTATTGGCCTCGATACTATGTACATAGGTTGAGTGGGTTGTTTAAGATTGAAGGTTGTGTAATAGGCTTACAAGTCAAGTATGGCAATACCATTGATCACAGGGTGTGCCTAAACCTTTTAACTTGTAAATGTAATTGGTTGTATCTGTACTTCCTGCACGGAATGATGCAGCCGTATTATGAGTGGTTTATACGAGAAGTTGAAGCACCCACCTTCTCTGGAGAATTTGATCCATAATTTCTGTTATATTTTATTTTATGCCAGTATATTTGCGTATCAAAAGTTAAGTACGGGGAACCGAGGTGCTTTGCTGGCTGAATTCTGCTTTTGAGGGTTGATATTTCATACAGATTTTTCCCAGAAGATCATTAGAGATTTCTACTAGATCCCTGGGAAATGATTTCATTTTCCCACAAACTATTCGGTGTCTCATTTATCTCGAGAAGGATTTCATATATCCAATCACCTTTAAGAACACAGCAAAGAAGCAAACCATATGTATATCTTGCAACAAAGCGTCCTTGCGGTTTTGACCTGCACCGTTATAAGCTGCAGGTGAGTGGCAGCCGGCAGGCACTCTAAACAGAAAGGACCAAATAAAACTAGCAACTCAAACAATATTCTCTAGTTGCACTACCAGCGTAAATAGCATTGAAATGCTTAAAAGAAACATCCCAACGCAAAATTGTAAAGGAGCTAAGCAGCCAAGTATGAGGGCAAGGGAAAAATGGATACGGACAGATTAATCAGAACGCAAAAATCTTAAACAAAATCTTCACGGGATATATTCCAGTGCCTAACCAGCAAACAGTACCAGTCCATAATGGGAAGGGTGCAAATGGATAGAAAATCCTCAAAAACATTTTCCAAGCAGTCTGTATCTAAGACAACAATGCAGATAGCCTAAAGACAATAGAGTGGATTCTTGACAGCAGCTCAGCTCTCAGTTTGCTCCCTCAGCCTGCGAATTGTGCTCCTCACTGTCACAGCACTGGCAGTGTTCAATGTGTAGGCACCACCTGCTTTGACTTTCCCACAGTCCTTGCATCCCCAAATCCCAACAGCCTTCCTCTTCACAGCATACTGCAGATGTGGATGAGATTATAAGACAACCATCACGTAACACACGACAGAAGGAACAATATTCACAGATTCAGACACACAAACACAAAACCTGTCAGCCTGCGTATTAAAAAGGATTGACATGGTTATAAACAGCTTACCTTCCCACAAAATTCACAGAAAAACTTGCTGTGCTGACTAACCTCCATCTTTTTTATCTGCTTACGCAGACTGGCACCATAACGGGTACCTGCATCAAGAAACAAGTTTAAACATTAGAAATTTTCATTCTAAGAACCTAAACTTTGAATCAAACATAAGATACAATGCTAGGAATCAGATTCTTCCTATGTAGTATGGCATTATGAAAGCAATGCCACGCGAGTGTACAAGTTAAAGCTTCTTGACTATAATTACAAGCTCAAACATGCAGTTTGTTGAATACAAGTATATTTGGACGAGTAATAGATTGTTTGAAGTGATGGATAGACACAGACCATATTTTCCAACAATCCCGGCCTTCTTAGTTCTCTTAGTCTGCAACCAAAATAAAAAGAAGCACAATTTGAAACATTTATCTCTGAAAATCGAAGTATCAAATGCAAAATGCATTAATCTTTACAAGTGATTCAAAATCGTAGAATCAGAAACTTCTAAGCACCAACCAAGATCCCAAAAATATATGGTAATTAAAAATCACTTGTAAGATCAGAAAAACTACAATCACAAGCACATAAAAAAAATCATAAAATTCAATCATCCCAAAAATTTCTGAATGTTTAAACTTACTAAATCAAGAAAATTAATTACAGTCCTCAAATCCCAACCATAAAACAATCTTTACAAAGACAAAAGAAAAAACCTGTTTTATTTTAGAAACCGTTTCCATGGAAACAACGTAATGCATAAGAAAACTACACATGCAGATCGAGACAGGCAGAGTACCATGGTGGTCGCCTTGAAGGATCTCTGGGTTGTGAACTGGAAAGAAGCAGCAGCAGCACCTGGAGGGTTTCTTTTCTTCCGATTTATAAACCTTCAAGTTACCGAATGGGCTGAGAATTAAAATCCCATTTGGGCTCACATCCGTTTGTGTGGTGGTTTTTTTTTCTACCTTCAATTTTGGAAGGATGAGTCGGGACACAAATACTTGAATTTGAGGTAAATATGTTTTTTTTTTAAGAAAAACTAAGTGTTTTTTTAATTTAATAAATATTATATTTATTATTTTCAAATTTTTAAAAATAATTTTAATGTGTAGATGTTAAAAATAAATAAAAATTTATTTTAATATATTTTTAATTTAAAAAATACTTTTTAAAAAAGCATTACTAAACACATATTTATATACTATTTGGAAGTATGATGACTTTTATCTTTGAGTATTTTTTAAAAATAATTTTTTTTAAAAAAATATTAAATTAATATTCTTAATTATTTTGATACGTTGATTTTAAAAATAAAAAAAAAATTATGTGATGTATTTTTAAATAAAAAATACTTTTAAAAATATATTGAATTACAATATAAAAAATATAATTAATTAATTAATTTTGAATTGCATGTTTGTTTTTGTGGAATAACGATGTTTTTAAAAGTTTTAAATTTTTTTATTTTAAATTATTATTTTTTAGTTTTTTTTTTATTTTAATATATTGATATTAAAAAAAAATATTTTAAAAAATAAACAAGAAATAAATGGAAAGCTGTGTCTCCTTGCTTTCACCCAAAATTGCCATGTCCTTTAG
>Ga0307517_10013499_pt1 | contig 11079 bp, 8 predicted proteins | sample 23_EM_MG_FD_194515 | JGI IMG/M metagenome (GOLD analysis project Ga0307517, IMG submission 194515) | Populus trichocarpa ectomycorrhiza microbial communities from riparian zone in the Pacific Northwest, United States - 23_EM | ecosystem: Host-associated > Plants > Roots > Unclassified | place... | reverse complement strand
AATGACAAAGTCTTTTAGCAAACTTTATGGTTTAAAAACAACAATGTTTTTAGTTTACTAATAAATAACCAAAATACCTTTGGATCCCTATTATGCCCCTTTGTCTCGTCACTAATATAGTTTAATAGTATTGCATTCTCTAACGGTACAGGTACAGGACAATAGTATCAAATCCAAAAATTATTTTAAATAAAGTTATTTTTTTCCAACAAAAAAAATTGTATACACAAGCTTTTTCAACATGTTTTTGTAGTTAAAAAAATTCTAATGAAAATAAAAAGGTTTATGCATATATGTAATTAAATAAATTGAAAACTATGTTTGTTAATAAATGAAAAAAAAATTCTAAACGATACCCACAAAAAAACAAGAAAAATCGAGAGACAGATATAAATTAAGATATTTAATCTCGCAAGATAGAATATTTATCCAGTTGTGTTTGCTAAATTTATTAATTAAAATAATTTTTTTATTCCATAAAATGATAATAGAAATAGGCACATGCTTTAAATTGATTGAATAAACTAAAAGGGAAAAATATCATGAAAGGTTGCACATATTAGAAAAAATAAAATTCATCTACACAAAATATAAAAAAAAAAAATTATAGATGAATCGAAAAAACATCTTAAAGAATTAAATGTATATAAAATAACAAAAAATAATTGTTATTAAAAAAAGCTCTATAAACAAAATAAAAAAGAGAAAGGGTATTAATCTAAATATAAGTAAAAAAATAATTTTGAAAAAAATATAAAAAAGCATTAATTTTTTTTAAATAGAAAAAAATAATTTAAAAAAAGAAAAAGAGAAAAGGTCAGGCACTGCTAAGCTTGATAAGTCAGGTCAGCCCAATTAGGCCCTTTTTTCTTTTTGTTCCATCTAGGGTGCACGGCATGTCGTCCACCCTAATTGTTTTGAAAATAAAAAAAATAAGATGATGCGTCGTCTGATTTTTCAAGAATCCAGCCATAAAGGTTTTTTTTTTTTTTACCCAAAATCCCATTTTCTAGCCCATTTTTTTTTTTTTACCTAAAACACTTTAGAAATCGTAATAAACCTATTTATTGCTTCAAAAACCCAAAAAACCATCCAAAAACCTGAAATCAACCCGATACTAAAAATCTTATTAAGATCATATATATATTTTTCTAGGCACTTTCAATGTAAAAAATCACCTAATATGAACTTTCCTTGTCAAATGAAACCATTTGACATAAAGATTAATCATTTTGATGGCCAGAATCGGCGTCAACAATATTCTTTTTTCTCCACACCGGAATCCAGCGGCTAGTCTCTCTTCTCTGCCAAACCAAGGACTAAAAAAATAAGAAAAATAAACTTTTGTACAAAAATTGAATTAAAACGATATTGAGGTACCAAATATTTATTGTTTTTAAAGTACGAACACTAAATTAAACTTGTTGTGTGAACTTTAAAGCCATTACCATTTATGGTGCCTTTTTGCTTCGATTTCCCATCTTTCAATTTTTCATCCTTAGCCAACAAGTGTCACTTAATTGCCCTTGAATTTGGCTTAAAAGTGATGCAATCGTACAAAAAAAAGGTTTTAAAATGAAATTGAAAAAAAAATGAACAATAGATCCATAATAAAATATGAGAGAATGAATAATGGATCATTGCCATAGGAACACCCACGCGTTTTATAGTTTGTTTATATATATATATATATAATTTATTTTCTTGTTCAAAATCAATGCCCCAAGTGAGTTGAATTGATTAACTGACTTTTTTTATAATTTTTTAGTTTGGGGGTGTTTGAGTGTGATTGTGGTTGCTTTTCAGAGTGTTTTTCATTCAGAAAAGTATTAAAATAATATTTTTTTATTTTTAAAAAATTATTTTTGACTTCAACACATCAAAATAATTTGAAAACACAAAAAATATATTAATTTGTAATAAATAAAAAATAAAATAAAATTAATTTTTTTCAAAAACAGTTTTAAAATGCAAAAACACCGTAATTTTTTTTAACTTAAAAAAAATATATATTAATAAATTATTAATATTTTAAATGTGTTCTTCCCAATGTTCATTGCTTTGTAGCAGGGACCGGCTGCTGCTATTTTTTCTTTGATCAATGAAATGAAATCCCTTCATCAAAAAAAGGGAAAATACTTTTCAGTTAAACTCAAATCAATCACATCTTCCACTTCACAGAACTTATAATACACTAATAAACTTTATAACATACCAAAGTACAATGTCTATGTCCATGTCTAGTATCATCTACATGTTTTTGTAATTTGATTCATACAATTAAATTCTGTAAAATTGTAAATATGGAACACATGGAATACAAGAAGTATCAGGTAGTAGTTGTTGTTTTGCCTGGCAGTTGCATTACAAGATCTCATCTGCCAAGGGTTTGTCATGAAACTTTTCGACTGTCGACCAGATTGAAGAAATAGTCTCACTTAACCGAGAAGAATCGAGCTCTAGCTTATTCAGGCGATCTCTTGTTTCAGAGATTTGTGCTTTAGCATCAGCAACTGCCTTCTCTTTTTGAGCCAGATCCTCCATCATGGATTCTAGTTCTTTTTTTATTGACTCTATAGCATGATCACACTTTGATTTTGCTTCTTCCGCAGCTTGATGCTGACTGCTCAGCTCCATGCCTTCGGCCAGATCATTGAGTATATCCCGTAGCCAACTAACATCAATCTGTGCGGATTCTACGTCCTTGAGAACAGCCAACATTTCTCTAACTTTGGAATTTGTCAACTGCTTGAAAGAAGTGCACTGCAACTCATGAACCACAGAGCACAGACACTCTAAATAATAAGCTCGCATGGAAGCTGATTCCAATCGACTGCCTGCTGCTATATCACCATACTTGTCCAAGATTAACTGTAGAATAGAGGCAATATTTTCTCTCACGTGATATTTCCCTACCGACACACAGGAATCAGAGATGACAGATTGAACCTCTTCCTCGTCACTCTCTTCTGAAGCACGAGATATGCCTGAAAAGCTGAAGTCCAGATACTCGGAAATAGGACCATCAGTGACTTTTCCCTCATGGTTAGCAGAAGGATATGTAGCAGCCTTTGGTGAACCATGGAGCTTCCCATTCTGTTGCGGCTCAGCTGGTGTTGGAATTTTATAGCAGGCCAAACTAAGCCTTGTAGGGCTCTTGGGAGGATCAGGCTGGTGGAGAAAGAATAAATTGAGAGACAATTCAAAGCCAATATTGAAAAATAAATTTAGCGAGATGGAGAGGAATGATAAACTACCGTGATATTCCCAGACACATGCATTGGTCCAGGGGATTGAACTGGCCCCTTATCAAAAGAATGATCTTCAGAATAACTTTCATCAGAACGTTTTTGAGATGAGGAAAACGATCCACTATTCTCAGCTTCATCATGCTTTTTAGTAGGAAGAGGTGATGGACCACGGCGAGCTGCTTTTACCACAGGGACATTGTTAACAGCTCGGGGAGAGTTCTGCTGAGATCCAGATTCCTTCTTTTTTCTACCAAAGCTTAAAGCAGCATCAATAATGGAACCTGCAAGAACAATGTGCTGTCATGAGGAACTGAGCATCAAAGAAGAGTTGCAAATTGGAGAAAGATATCATTGAAGGACTTCAATTTTTTATTAGAGTTATAAAGCATTCTTCCATCTCTAATGGCTTGAGCCCTCAGGTTGCGAGATCCCTGATCCCCCCCCCCCCCAAAAAAAAAAAAATGAAAGTGAAACCCAACGAGCAACAATGTATTAGTATTCGAAAAGGGGGTAACCTGAATCTTTTTTAACCCCCTGGGGATTGGCCTCCAAAGTTCCGTTGGAACAAAGTTCGTCACATTTATGGTAAGGGTTAGATGCTCTGGGGCATGTCTGTGCTCTTTCTGATTGTTTTTTAACCCCACGGGGATTAATCTCAGCAGTTCTATTAGAACAGAATTCTTCACATTTATGGTAAGGATTAGATGCTTTGGGACAAGTAGGCTGTGCTCCTCCTGTTTCCTTTTTAACCCCCTTGGGATTAATCTCAGTTCTATTAGAACAAAATTCCTCACATTTATGGTAAGGATTAGATGCTTTGGGACAAGTAGGCTGTGCTCCTCCTGTTTCTTTTTTAACCCCCTTGGGATTAATCTCAGCAGTTCTATTAGAACAAAATTCCTCACATTTATGGTAAGGATTAGATGCTTTGGGACAAGTAGGCTGGGCTCCTCCTGTTTCCTTTTCAACCCCCTTGGGATTGACCTCGGCAGTTCTATTAGAACAAAATTCCTCACATTTATGGTAAGGATTAGATGCTTTGGGACAAGTAGGCTGTGCTCTTCTTTCTTCATCCTTGTTTTTGCTAGACCAACCCTCATTTACACCATTATGATAATCTAAAACACAAAATAAATAAATTAAAGCTGTATTTAAAAATGTTCGGTCTACCCTTAACTCAGAAACTCACTGATCTAAGACCTGTATTAGAATTGTGAAAATAGTTCATATGTTGCAAGAAAATAGCCATGACTCGCTGCTGGAAAAATAGATGTCTAAGATGTGCGTTTTCAAACTCAATCAGAGTCTTAATTGGAAAATCCTCCTCTACAGAGATGGATAGGTAGACGGAGTAAATTAACACAAGCCGTCCGGTGCTTCTCAGCCTCACCCTTTCCAAATAATAGTTCTCTGATCAATACAAATTCACCTCTCTAAAGGTGGATTGGCAGATTCTGGTAACATTATCTCTACTTTCTTCATCAAACAGATCAAGGCTTTACACAAAATCATGGCTATCGTAAAGGTATGAATCTAAAGCACATGGCACTTTCTGTCGCATTCAACTGATTCCTAACTAAGATTCTTCTGTGATGGTGAGGAGATACATATTATTGGTGAAGTAAACATGCCAAAATCTACAGCTCTCAGCTTTACAAGGAGTGTCCAAGATATAAAAAAACAATAGTAATTACCTGACTGTTTCTTCTCTTTCCTTCTCTTCCCTTGGGAAATCCTTTCAAGGCAAGCTACACCACATTCATGGTAAGGGTTTGAAGCATTCATACAATCTGGATGTACCCTTCCATTCTCAGCCATCTCTTTCTCCACCTTGAGCACTGCAGACTAATAATTTTAATCACAATCAGTTATCTTCCACATAACACTCTCTCACCCAATTTACCAAATAAATGAAAGCAAACAGCTTTAATGAACGCAAAACTTTAAGGTCGTTGAAAAAACAAGATCTTTTTTTGGCATCGAAACAGAGGGTTCCAAAACAATCCTCCTAGATTCCATTCTCACAGGCTTATATGAAAAAAAAGTTATCTACGACAATATCCTCTACTTTCCTTCCCTTTTCCAAACTTTCTCACCTTTTTCTCAGAAACCAAACATAAAACACTATCAACCAAGAAAAAAAGAACGACCCATAAACCAAAAACCTCAAGCCATATATAAATAGATACAGGAACTAGAAGAAAATGAGCAGAGAGAGGTGGGGCTCTACCAGAAGAACAGGGGGCTTTGCACCTTCAACAATATTATTGTTAGGTGCCTTTCTACGACCAATCTTTCTCCCGTTATTTTCCAGCTTTTGAATGTCAACTTATCTGACCAAAAGTGGGAACTGAATTTCCCCGTTTTTCTTCAACTTTGACCAACAGACTCAGTTGTGAACACACAATCCCTCTTAAGGAACGTGATGGGTTGTGTATATATATATAATAACGGGATAAACACATGCTGCTAGCCAGAGCCAGCTCTCCACCCAGTAGCCAGCCACTTTCCTCCTAACTTCTCATCGCGGCATGATGATTAATGTGAACAGAAGCTTGACACACGTGCCCTTGTTGGAAACATCTTCAACTGTTTCAACTTTGTACCGTTGGGACTTGGGATGGCCTTGTTCGTGTCCAAAAAGACAGCTGGTTCCTTTCTTATCCAGCCAATAACAATAAATACTATTAGAAGCTTCTAGCCGGTTAAATGGAGTTAATTAATTTGTGTATTTATAAAAACAAGGATATTTCTTATAAAAACACAGCAATATTTTCGACTCCAGCTTTCGTGTGATGAATCTTGTGTTTGGTATAAGTTATTTATGCTAAAATATTTTAGAGTGTCAAGAATAATTGTGTTTGTTTTATTATTGAATGTTAATTTCTAGAAATTTAACGTTCATTGATATTATATTTTCTTAAAACTACGGAATGTAATTCTCTTTTTTTTAAATGAGAAAAATCTACTATTTTTTTACTTAATTGGTCTTATTTTTTTTATTTTAAATGAAATATTTTTTACACCATTTTTTAATCAATAATAATACAATTGGTGTATTCTTATAACTTATTTGAATAAATATATAGTTTAATGACTTTATCACATTATTGAGGTTATTAATATAATATGTGTGTGGTATAATATTTCTCTGTAGACTTATTATTGTACTTGATAATATTATTATTTTATAAAGTCAAAGTTTACGCTTACATTTTATATACTTTAAGTTATAAGGGTATAGTAGTAAACTTATTTATATTTTATTTATTTATTTATTTAGTTATAAGGGTATAGTAATAAACATCCTCTTAATTTATTTATTTATGGACGATAATAAGTTTATCTATTCCGAAGATTTATAAAAATCTTTTACTTCGAATAACCTCGTTCTAAATTATTACAATCTAAAATAATAGCCTATAAAACAAACTCTTTTATTTACTTATCTACCACTGTTAATGAAAACCCGTGAGATCAACACAAAAAAAATATATTTTTTTCTTATAAATTATCAAATTAACAAAAATTAAAAAAACTCATCAAACTTTTACCGTGGAGTCTCTCTTATTTTACCATGGATCAACACAGTAAAAATATCATTTTATCCTTGTCAAAAAAAAAATTTATAACTTTATACGAAGGGTAGGGTTTAAATGATATTTTTAACGAAATTAAACTGTCAGATCAAAGTTCACAAAGATATATAGGTCTTTTTACTTTATAGTTGCACAATAAAATTACTAAATTGTCCTTAAAAACTAAATTAATTGAACTTAGGGCAAGGGGTTTTTCAAGCATTTCATTTTTTTTTGCACAGTAAAATACCCAAATCACATTTAAAATTAAAATTTCTTAAAGTTACAGTTAAGGGTGTTTGAGTCATTTCATATAATTTTTTTTTTTAATTGGCAAGTTGTCTTAGAGGCATTTAAGTATTTTAATTAAAATATAATATTATTTTAAATAAAAAATTGTTGGCGCGTATAATGTACGCGCTAGCAAGTGAGAGGTGCTCTTACTCTTCAGGCGGCACCTCTCGGTGGCTGAACACCACATTTTAAAGCGACATTAAAAAAGTCTCGTAATCCTTTTCACAATAAAGCTCTATTGGTGTTTTTTGTCTTGTCCTCTTTTCTCTCTTATTAGCCTTGAAAAACACGTTGGCCTTGTTAAAATTCAAAAAGAGTGGTCTTTTGTTAATTTTATCAAATTTGATTTTTATTTTTTTAAGTGCATCAAATTTGATTTGTTGTTTTTTTCAATTTCATCCATTGACATTTGATTGTTATATCAAATTTGGTTATCATTATTTTAATTGTTATTTTTTTATACTCCTCTTTATTGATTTTTTTTTCAATTTCATCCATCAACATTTTATTTTATTTTTTTATAGCAATTTTGGTCCTCATTCTTTTCAATTTAATTTTTTTAACCTTTTTTTATTTTAAATTTTACCCCTCATTGTTTACCTGATTGAGAATTTGACTTTATGATTTTTTTTTTTTACCTTTTATGGTTAAATCTCAAGATCCATGTCACGAGTTTAAAAGATTAGATCGGGTTAAATTTGTTTCTTTTTGAAGTCTTTTTTTTAAATTGATTTTTTTTTCAATTTTATCTTTCAACATTGTGTTGTTTGAGGATTTAATTTTGTTATTTTTTCACCTTTTATTTTCTATGGATTCATCATGATCTCATATCTCGGGTCATGGATTAAATGGGTGTATCAGGGTTGACTTGGAGTTTTTTTTTTGATTGTTTTAGTTTTTTTTCACCCCCATTCTTTTAACTGTATCAAATTTGATTTTTTTTAATTTCATCCCTTGGTGTTTGATTTTTATATCAAATTTGTTCCTCGTTATTTTGATTGTTATTTGTTTTTTTCTTATACTTTTCTTGATTGGATTTATCTTTTCATTTTCATCCCTCAACATTTGATTTCATTTTATTTTTATATCAAATTTGGTCCGTATTTTTCTCAATTCTATTTTTTTGGATCCTTTTTGTTGATTTTTTTTTTTATTTTTACCCCTCATTATTTGGTTGATTTGAAATTCAGCTTCTTGATTTTTTTGGACTTTCCTTTTATGATTCCATCCGAGCTCGTGACTCGTTTCAAATGTTTAAGAGATTAGACTCAATCTCATGATTAGGTCATAGATTTGGTTTGCCGGCTAAAATTGAATCCGATAGTTTTTTTTATTTTTTCTAATTTTTTCATTCTTAATATTTTTTCTAGTTTTTTCATTTGACATTTAATTTGCTAAGAATTGAGATTAATGTTTTTTTCATCTAGCGTTGTATGCGATCATCTCGTTCTCATTTAACTTTTACTTTGTTAACAAATAAAATCATAAGGACCTTTTAAGAATATTAACAAAAAAAATTTCCATGGTATTGGTAACTTTTTTTTGGCATTAAGTCATTGCCAGTTTTGTTTTGCTTTATTTGTTGCCGATGTTTTCTTTCTAATCATATTATTAAATTAACCTATCTTATCAAACTCAGTCAAATCAATTATCTAAATCTCATATTTTTCTTATTATTTTTTAAAAAAGTTGGGCAACTTTAATTATTTAAATTATTTTTTAAAAAATGTGGGCAACTTTAAAAAACTTAGCGCGAAATAACTATTTAATTGATTCTTAAAAAAAAAAAAGGAAGAAGGAAAGAATAGATAAAGACTAATTTTTTACCTATAAAAAAGTTGAAAGACATGAGGCTGCTTCTAGAGCATAGTACTTGCGTTTCCTAAATTCCTTGATTTGACAGTGGAATCTAATATTTCTTTCATAAAAATACATGACGAATATATTTACTAGCTACCATGGTTATTTATTTATTTATTTATTTTTCAAGTAATCGAATCGTGTGAGTAACGTCTAAATGCCACCGTTTATAATTGTTGACACTAATACGAAACATACGTGGGTGTTTCCTTAATTCCTTTATATATATATATAATAAATTAGATTTTTTTAGATTTAATTCTCCTAAAACTATATATTTGACACCTACCTTTTATTCTTCTTTGATTTCTACGGAAATTTGAAGAGAATAATTAAAGTTTTCTTAAATTAAAAGCGTCTCCACCAGCAGCAGGCATAATGACAGAAATGAATACAGAATTCAATGGAAAATAAATGAAGGTCAATTAATATATAATAAAAAACTCTTAAAGAGTTAAAATACTTTTAGGCAACAAATCACAACGCATGCCTGCCTTCATGAATGCTTTTTTTATACATTATTATCTCATATTCAATTTTTTTTAAAAAAAAAAACACGAGAAAAATAACATTTTCATGAACATAAAAATCCAGAAATTAATTAATAGCTTACCAAACCCCTTAACTCTACAAAAAAGCAACAGAACAAATTTAGGAGGTCTTAATTTTCTTTTATTAAATACAAAATCGCCCAGTGGCAATTTTCTACAGAGAGACCTTCTAGGAAGACGTATGACCAGACCAGGTACATAGTTTTGTTTTTTTTTGCAAGGGAAGACCAAGTTAGAACGTGTCCGAATGTTTTCTAGGGCTTGATCAAAGCTGCCAGCAATTTTGGCTCTTTCCTCGGAGCATATTCGGAGGCCTTTACAGACAAGATACTGTTGACTTTTACAGGAGATGATTCTCATTACCAGACAAAATGAGCAATTGTGCGACCTCGACAAAGCAAGAGGAGAAATAATCAGTCATCAAAAGACAAATTGAGAAGGGGTCACGATCCTTGATTCGACGTTGATGATCAGTGGTAAATGAATCTGATAAAATGCTGCAATGATGTTGTCTTATTGCTTGCTGTTGTATATATGATTAGAGAAGACTTTTTTTAAAAAATAAAAATAAATTATACGTGAATTTGACTTAATCATTCTGATAAAATCTAGGGTTTTCAAATAATAAAATTGATTAATAAATAGAATTTTTTATTTTTGTCAAGTCTGAATAATAAAAAAACACAATCCAATTATTTATATATAGGCACTTAACTAAAAAATTCATAGCCAAGTAGAAAATTAATGAAAATATAAAATTAACCTAGAAAATAACTAAAAAAATAAAATTGGCCTAATGCTAGAGATCCCCGAACTCACTCAAGTGAACAAATTTGATTTCCCGGTTCATATATGAATTAGGAATCGATAAGAAAGAAATTTGTTCCCCTAATCAACTAGGAAACAGGAGTCATGTCTCTCTCAGACTTCTTCCTGCCAAATGAGGATGTTCATGTGGGCCATAATGTGTTTAAAAACAATGTTTAAAAATACGGTTGAAACTATATTTTTATATAAAAAATTTATTTGAAATTAATTTTTTTTAATGTTTTTGTATTATTTTAATGTGATGATGTTAAAAATAATTTTTTTAAAATATTATTTTAATATATTTCTAAACAAAAAAATATTTTAAACTATAATTATTATCCCATCATTAAAAAAAAAAGAAAAAAAAGAAAGAAAGAAAGACATGCCACACGATATTTAGGTTTGTGAAGTTAGGCTTTGGATGTCATTAGCCCATAAGTTTGGAGACACTGCCATTAAGCTGTAAGGACAGGATCTGCCGGCTGTTTGTGAGGCCTTAAATCGCCTATGGCCATACGGTCCACGTAATAAATAATATGGATGTAATTAGCTATTAATACGAGCAATAATTTTGGGGTCCTTGAAGTGACTTTAAGACAGCCATTTATGATATATATATATATATATAAAAGAATAATAGTAGTAGTTGTAATTAGGCAGCCAAATGTTGAAAAATAACATTGGAATGATAATTGACCAAGATAACGACAATTTATGACCATCTGGTCCGTTTAG
>Ga0307517_10013498_pt1 | contig 11080 bp, 8 predicted proteins | sample 23_EM_MG_FD_194515 | JGI IMG/M metagenome (GOLD analysis project Ga0307517, IMG submission 194515) | Populus trichocarpa ectomycorrhiza microbial communities from riparian zone in the Pacific Northwest, United States - 23_EM | ecosystem: Host-associated > Plants > Roots > Unclassified | place... | reverse complement strand
TATTTTTAATTATTTTATAACCTCAATTTGAAAAGTATTGTTTTAACCAAACACATTAAACTATTTTTTCTTCAACCTTAATTTTAACCACAATTTTAACCAAACACCTATTTTTTCAAACCAACTTCAACTAAAAATATTTTTTATAAAATAATTTTTTTCAAATCACAACTATAATAACAACCACAATACCAAACACACTCTAAATTTCTAACCCTACCATTTATTAATCAGGCAGTTGTGGATTAGATTTTCAGAAGAAACAAGGCGCTGTAGTTTGACTAATGGCAGTACTTGTGGCTCTACCAGCTAGGGAGGTCATTGTTACATTAAATTTCTTTCCAACATCTCCATCTCCAATCGAAAGATTTTTTTTTTATGGTGTGTGGTGGTTAATTATGGTTTTTTTTTTTAATATTTTAAAAATATATATATTAAAAATTATTTTTTTATTTTTTAAAAATTATTTTTAATATTCACACTTTAAAATTATTTTAAAAAATATAGAAGTTCAATTAAAAAAAAACTCAAATTTTAAATCTTGTTCTAAAACCGCTACAGGAATACCATGTGTATTAGGAATTTTAGTATTGTACTTTTTTAAAACTATATTTTTGTATAAGAATATATTAAAATATTTTTTTTTAATTTTAACATTAATAATTCAAAACTAGAAACACTAAAAAATATTAATAAAACAAATTCAAAAATTAAAATTAAAACAACTACTTGACTTGAATCACCTAGCATGTAAAATGATTCGGCAAAGAAAATAAGAGATTAATGGGTATTTAAAACAAGAACATGGTGTGATCCGTGCTCAATTAAGCGGTCAACTATGTTAGCTTCTTGATTGCAGAGGCCACAAGAAGCTATGCTTCTCCCTCTATATGGGCTCGTATGTTGTCATCCTATCATTTATGGGCTTTTGTATGAGCAAAATGGCTGTAAGTCCTTGACTTTAGGATCTGATTAACAGCAGGTTATTGAATCAATTGTTTTTATTAAAATATTTTTTTTCTTGATATTATTATATAAGTCAGCAGCATCACTAAAATTCTAGCAAGGTTGAATGAATTTGACAAATTCAACATCTCATCTGGCTCTGTTAGAAACTCAATTCAGGTCAAGCTGGGTTCTAGATTTTTTAAATCAATCCTATAAGCTGGATGAATTTAACGGTAACATCGATCGATGACATAGTATATAGGCATGCATCCTGCTTGCAAGGAATATGGAGTATATGATGGCTAATAGCCAGAAGTTTGGGGTGGTATGAGAGAGCACACGTCAGTAGAGACATGGTGGAGTTTAACAAGGTGTTCTCCGACGAAGGGGAAGGAACAGTGGCGGATGGTCTCGTTGTTGATCATCAAACCATCGAAAAAAAGTAATAAGTGCATAGAAAAGACAATTAATACAGAACATTCACAGAAAAGTTGAACATGTTTCTTGATCACTAGTTAATATATTCATAAATTACATACACTTGGTATCAAGCTACAAAAAGAACAGCTAGAGTTGAGAGCACAGACAAATCTTACGAGTATAGAACTGCATCCTAGCTTTCAAGCGATTCTCAGCCATCACAATCATTGCCAAAATGCAGACTAATTAGTGGGATTGTGATTGCAGCATCTAGTATGTGTGACCTTCAAGGTCTTCCTTTCACATTTTGCAGCTCTAGCTAATTCAAGAACTAGCAACAAAATTGATCTTCAATTTCTAAAGAGGCCAAGGAGTAATTACTTCTTGAGAACTAACAGAAAGACTTGGCTCAGCGGTTGTGAAGAGGGTCTGAAGCGTTTGGAACTTTTCTTTTGCTTGAAAAGAACATATCAAAGGAGTGCCTCAAACGTTTCTGTTGCTGCTTCTCTGTGCTACTTGGTGGCTGCTGATCTTGTAAGCCATGAACATTCACCATTGTCTCTTCTTTCTGATCTCCTGGGAGCAACAGTACAAGGAGAGTTAAAACCACTAGCTTCTGCAACATGTAGACTTGAAGGGACTGTTGAAGGTGCATTTTTCTACCTAGAAATTGTTTTGACGTTTGAGTGAGAGTGAGAAAAGAGAGCTTGCTGCTTCGAATTAGGGAGAGAAACGCAAGATCTGGGACCAGCAAGGTAAAGGCAGAAAGTTAGATGGCTTTGTTTGGCAAGGGAAGAGGAGGAAAGAAGTGATAAGGTAGCGTTGTTATTGAGTACACCCTGCAAACAAGGAACGCAACTCACGATGTAACTTTTTTGCTATTCTTTACATGTTCTTTGTATTTCACGAGAACTTTTTGCCTTCTATATTGCTTTCGTTCTCGCTTTCAGTCCCTAAAATAAGGTCACACCAGGTCTAATTTATAACATATAGTATATACAGATCTTGGCTCTTGTGCTTTTTTTTTCTTTGTCAGGGCAGTGTTCGTCAGCTTTGAAAACTAGTCAATTTACTCTTTATAGCCACTGCTTCATCTGGAGCCAGGAGAAAGAGTGACTCTAAAAAAATGGGTTTCTGAATTATTAGTTTCTTATTATTTTCAAGAACTTTTTTCTCCTTCATGCAAAGTTGAACGAAAAGGCAAGAATGTGCGAAGCTTTTAAGGGTGTAAAGTAGCTAATTTCCTACACTAATCTTTCCTTACAGTACAAGTTTTGAGTAGTCAAATCATGCGCAACTGAACCGACCCACGGTTCTTTCTTGCAGCCATTGAATATATGGAATCAAATATTGTACTGTACTAGAAAAGCAAGAGAACTCTTTGGTGATGCAACAAGGCCAGTGATTCCCTAATTAATTCCGTGACTCTTGGCTTGCCATGGCATCTTTTAAAAATTAATATTTAAAAAAAATTAATATTTTTTTTAATATTTTTAGATATTTTTACACCTTAAAAAAAACAATATTTATTACAATCTAAGCATCCCTTTTGAAAATGAGAGGGCACTGAAGTTGGAACCGAACATAAGCCAGCTATATCCACATGTTGATGCTTGAAAAAATGGATTAAAGAATCTGAGGGGACGTAAAAAGAAGACAAGGTTGAAAACATTATACAATTTGCTAGGAATTTTAACTGGTTGCCATTATGATTACCGACACGTGGTGTGGAATCTTCACAGATTACAGTGTAGCTGGGAGGTGTTTTAAAATACAATGACAGTTATTTTTTAAAAATAATTTTTATTTAAAAATATATTAAAATAATATTTTTTTATTTTATAAAAATAATTTTTAACATAGAATATTAAATAAAAATATCAAAAAAAATTAATTTACAGTAACGAAAAAATTTAAAAGGATTTTTAAAATGCAAAGAGAAAAAAGTGCAGGCACATTTTTCTTCCAGGCTCGTGTACTTGTCTGTTTAGTGGTTTGAAACTACCTACCTATGGCGGAGTGGGCCTCCTACTCTAGCCTATGGGGAGACAAACCTTTGATCTTAGCATCTTAGATATGTCGGGATTTTCTATCGAAGACTTGCCCGAAAAGGTATAGGTTACTTTGCGTCTAATAGTACGGTGCCATGTGTATTTTTTAATTAATTTTTAACATTGATGTATAAAAATCATAAAAAAAAAATTTAAAAAAATACATTTTATGTTTTTTTCAGATAAAAAACAGTTTAAAATACATGTTAAACCATGATAACAAACACTCCTCCTAAGCCCGTTTGGCTATGTGATTGTGCCGTGTTTTTGCTAAATTTTTATTTTTATTTTTTTTATAAATTATTTTTTATATATATATATAATTTTGATATATTAATGTTAAAAATAATCTTTTTAAAAATAAATATTTTAATATGAAAATACTACACACTACCTTTATCAGGTACGGAGAGAATACATAGGGAATCATTAAAGGGTGAAAACACGGGAAAGGAAGGACAATGAAAACAGACCTGACCTAAAAGGTTTAGCTTCTTAGGTAAAGGCTCTGTTACTCTAGAGTTTAGAGGCTTCATTATATTATGTCTTAATGAAAAAGCTTCTACTTAAATTTTTTAGAAAACTGTTTATATATATATATATATCCTTAATCCTCGGGAGAGAAAACAGACTAAACATTGCCCAAGCGTGTGGGGAGCTTGTTTGAAACTTTGAAGCAACCACCAAACCATATAGTAAAACACTTATTCTAAATAAGGTATCTTTGTTATTGCAGTTTAATTATGTTTTTTTATATAATTTTTTTACTTTAAAATAATTTTTTTTAGTATTTCTTGATATTTTTATATCAAAAATAAAAAAATACATATTATTTTTATATGTTTTTAAACAAAAAGTAAATTACTTGTATTACACTAATAATCATACTACTGAAAGTTAGGCGTTTTGGTTTTTTCTTGTTTTTTAAAGGGAGACTGGACGGCCTCTGACTACGCAACAAACTCCGGCAAAGTCTTGTAATAAAATCTCAAGACACTCCACTAGTGGTTGACACGGTTAACAAGCCAATCCACACATCTAATGTTCTCCGAAACACATGGCACTAGGCTATCTCCCGCAGGATTGAGGAAAATATGCATGATTAGGCAGGTTGTGCCTGTTTTAGGCACGCCTCAACTTTATGGTGCTGTATTGAGAGCCAAAATCTTAGCTACTGCTGTGGCACTAGCACTGAAGGCGAATGATGATCTTCCAAAGAAGGGTGCCGATTTTATTGCAAGTGTAAAAGTACTTGGGGCATGCCATTTTGGGGCGGGAATCTAGAGAACCATATAATAGTAGTTTAAGGCACTTTTGTACATTCCATCTGTGAGAACCTGGCCTAGTTTCCACCATTGTAGCTGAACCCAGCACCATCTAGATGCTCCGTTTGTGGATAAGGTGCAATTTCGATTAGACAACTCTCTGTTCCAACCTCCTGGGTCATCAATCCACCAGCCACACTGGTCATGTTGTGACATGGAAGCTTCAATTGCCAATGCCTTACCGGCGTATGAAAGCAAGTAGAGAATTCGGGTCTACCTGTTTCCTCAGGATTTCTCACGAACACCTTGATTCTATGTTCGTTCTCCAAACACTTTGCCCTGTATAAGACAACTACACGAGCCCACTAGGACAAAGGAAGGTGGAATGTTCCTTGAGTTCATATAAAATATACCTATCTGCACCTCTTATCATCGCGATTAGCAAATAAAACCTGGTTAAAATCAACAACTCATCCATTAGTGTTACATACATCATAACTTTCCTACAAGTTTGACGTGTAGCAAAAAAGAAGTTGCTAATGAAGTTCCAGAGATGAAAAAGAACGAGTGGCGTGAACCTTCAGTCGGCAGAAGTAGTAGTGCAATAATCTGTGCGGATAAAGCTAGGCTATCCTCGGTCTCTTTGCGCCCCTTCTAGCCGCTCCTTTCTTCAACCTCTTGATTAATCAATGCGTCTCTTCCAGTGATGTCAACAAGAACTAGAAATTCTACAAACAGATGCATCCAAGATTAGAAATTATTTAGTTACGATTGATAGTTGCCATATTGAGGACTGCCAGTAAATCCTCTGCAGTAGTGCCAAAAATACTATCAGGACAGGATCAAACTTTGAGATCACTAGGCAAAGACTGGGTAAAGTAACCGAAATCTATGGCATGCAATTTGTATAACTTTGATTATGATATGACAGTGAAGGAGTTTTTGCGTGGCTGCCAAATTCGAATCATAAAGTTGCTTCAAATCAGACCAGTTCAATGCTAGATGAGGGATATAGACAGAAAACATGTGAATGCTAAGCTTTGACATAGGTTATAAAGACATAACTGACAACGCCCTGGTATGCCGCCAAAAACAAGCCGTGGGGACACAGGCAGTATTACGGAAAACAAACTTTAGAAATGTGAACATAAAACCTTCACATATCCATTGCCACTTCACTCACCATGAGATATATCTCTGAGTTCGTTTCTTTGATCTTCTTGTTGTATATCAGCCAATCCTCTTGAGGCACATCGACAACGTATAAAGAGCCTAATAGTATAGCTTCCTTGACTGCCTCCTTTCAAATCAACACACGGTTAAGATGATTTTCCAGAACATGGAACTAACATGAGCATCAGTCATCAACCAGAAAAGTAAAACATTTAGCGATAGTTACTCCAGAGATATGAAGAAGGGTCGTTCAAATGAGTGCTTGAACTTTAGTCCCGGCAGGAAAAAACTGCATCATGGATATGGAGCAGGGTTCACGATCAAAATCCACTGCCAGCAAAGTTTTCTAGTGTAGCTTCTGCAAGAGAAAGTTCTATATTTCACAAGAACTTGGTGGCCACCGGAACACCCACATGAGGGTGAGAGGAGCAATCAAAAGGTACCAGTGTGAGAGGCATATGGCAACGATAAGCTTGCTTGCTAGTAAACCAATATTCCAATCACTTGGTGTTCACTCTCATTCACTTGTCCACAAAACAAGTAGGGAATGGGACCTTATGATAGCAAGATTCAAAAAATGTTAAGGGATTTGAGGTGAGCCAGACAGCAATTGTGCCTGTGGAAGCAACAACTGCAGAATAGCCAGGTAGTTTTACTTTTCACATGGTATCAGAACACATGCAACCATCAGAGCTGCTTAACATAGACCTGACCCTACAGCCTTAACACTACAATCTTTCTCCATCATCATTCAACGTGAATTCTTACGTTACAAGATGCCTATTTTACTAATTTTCACTCGATCAGCAGCAATTAGCAGCCAAAGGTGCATGTAATGAAGAGGCTAAACCTTTAAGTAGAGGTTTGCTGGGAGATCAAAACTGAATCACTAAAGAGTCACCTGCTCTTGGTTTTTCTCAAGAAGAGCATTTTTTTTTCAGTCAGATGTAGAAACTTTGGTACAGATCATTTAATGTCTGTTTAAAAGTGTTGAAATTTTTTTTAAAAAAAAATTATCTTTAACATAAATACATCAATACAATCTAAAAACAAAAAAATTAAAGCGAAAAAAAGATTTCAAAATTTTTTTGAAGCACAGTCCAATTACCATCTCAAACACTCAGCAATCAGTAAGAGATTAGGGTTTTGCACCATCAAAGTTTTGTTCTTTTAAAAACAAGGTTCATTACCCCAACAAGTCTCACCTTCATTAGGCAAGTGACCAAGCAAGGGTTCATAAATACCAATTTTAAAGCCTATGAGTCTTGCACCATTCAGATACTCAAATATAAGAGAAAATTCATGTTTTCATAATGGCCATTTAGCATTCAATATTAGAACCAAAAACAAAATTTCATTATTCACAGGACTTCCCTGGCAAATTCAACTATTCTACCAGTGAGAAGAGTCAGCAATAGCACAGTTACCCAGCTGCTGGTTTTAACAATGTCGTTCATACTCCGGATAAAAGTCCTAGGGATCAGAACTACAAGAACGAGCATGTGGAACCACAATAATTCATTCCACATGGCCAAAAATTGACTTCCAGGAGGCCCCAAACATCAATCAAGATTTTATAGTAAATCCAAAATGCCATGACTTTTGCATTACAAATTCTCGCTTCTAGGCCTTCCTCAGGCAGTATCAATTTCCATCACTTGCCATATCCCAAAACATTAAATTGCCGGGCCAACTTTTGCATTTAAACCTCGTCAAAATATAAAGCTGGTATCTCTGGAGGGGAAGGCATGTTCGCCACGCACTTGAACTGTTCCAATAGAATAATTCAGAGTAAACAAAATGCCCTTTTGCAATGCAAGAATTCAACTCAACTTCCTGACGAGTTCTGACAGAAACCATACCTTATGCTGCTTATATTTTTCTCTTACAGCTTGTAACCCACCCCCTCTTCTACTCAAATACAAGTCATGTATGATGAGAACACAATCCTTTAGATCCGTTGCTTTGTATCCAGTGTATTGTTGCAAGGTTGAACTCTGTATGAACAAAAATTAGAAATTGCACTCCAAAAACGACTATCAATACAAATTAGTATTCCTGAAACTACTTACCCAAGGATGTGTCTTGGGTCGCATCAGAAATCTTGTAAGAAAAATAACAGAAGCAGCCACCAAAGAAGGTAGATATTTCACACAATTGTAATCCAACAAGCTCAACTCGGCAAGGTAAAATCCCAGGAACTCAAACTGCAAATCCGAAGTCTGCAGAAGGCACAAAGATTACAAAAGTCAACAACGATAACAAATGCTTCCCAGCATCAGAGCATACAAGCCATTAACCTTCAATAATGAAAAATGGGATCACACTCACTTTGTAATCCTCTTGTGCTGCCCTTGTGAATCTCCTGCAAAACCAACATGACAAACAATACCAAAAATCAGCCCACCAAACTATTAACCTTCAATGATGAGCAAATCACCAATTGCAGGCAGATAAAAGAGCTACATCAAAACATTCTTAAGTCTTACCTTAAGAGTGTCTTTATTGTAGGATTTCCCACTTCAAATTTCAAAGATTTAAGTATATCAGCTTCCATTTTAACCACCTTCACAATCACACAAGTCACCATTAATTAAAATGAAAAATGAAAAATCACAGCTTGAACATTGAAGATCTGAACCCGTAAGACAAACAAAATATTAAATAATTACCTCTTCCTTGGTGTACGTATTATCTGTTATGTAGCAAAAATCTTCTACATTTGGAGGGTTGATTTCTTCATACTTTCTAGTTATCCAAACAAAATGAAACAAAATAAATAAATATATAAATAAAACAAGACTTCAAAAACATGAACACAATTCAAGGGACCCCAGATCTTACGAGGCAATAAGCATAGCAGAAACACCAAGAAGCTGAAGTCTCTGCCTATTTAGAACATTGAAAGACAAGAATCTATCAATGTAAGAAACAGTAAGATACAAAGTGTCAGAGACAATCTTGTACTCCTCCGCAACCTCAACCAACCAATCCACCAAAATCCCTCTCATATTGGGGCTAACATCTTTTTGAACCTTCTCAATGTAATCAGGCAAAGGCCTTCTTTTTGGATCCACCTGATAAATAAACCCCATAAATCAATTAAACCACACAAACCCTAATTACATTTCCACAGATCACATCACAAAAAACCAATCTTTACCTCCATTTTATGAAGATACTCATAAATATCAGATGCATATGGTGCACACATTTGGGGATCTTCAGGTTTCCCATCAACATCCTCTTTGAAAACACCCTCCTTCTTCGTTAAAGTCCTCTTGCTGGTATTTGACTTTGTCTTTGCTTTCTGCTTATGTACCTCATTCACTGAAACGGTGGTGTTCGATAAGTTGGGAAGTTCTCCCAACACAACCCTCTTCTTATTCAAGGGCCGGTCCTCGGCTGAAGCCAGCGCCGCCGCCCTCTTTTTGGCAGCGCGAGTAATGCGGACACAGTTCTCTTTCTCTGAAATTGAATTCATTTTACTCTTCTCACTCACCGAGTCAGTTGCCTCGTTTTGGGTTTGGAGTGAGAGAGAGGGGGGGTGGAGAGGGGTCTGCGAGTGTGAGGGGGGGAGAGGTTTTGTAGTGGCGGAGAGAGAAGAGGAGGGAGCGCCATGATTTTGTTTTTGAAAGGAGGAGACTTTGGCGCTCGTTGCGTTTTTGGGTTTCTTATTTTTGAGATTTTGCGTTTTGGGGGGTGGCTTTGAATTTTAAAAACCATAGCCAAAATATTTTGGGTTCAAGGAGGAGGCAGGCTGTGGGCGGGTCTAATTTTTTAGATTAAAAAAAAGAGGGGAGGGAAGGAGGGAGGGGGTTGTGTTTGGTGAGTGAATCTGAAATTATCGGGTCTACTTTTATTAATGACTGTTTTTTTTTTCTTTTTCTTTTTTCCAAGTTATAATGGGAATTTTTTAAACTCGGTTAGGCAAAAAATTAGCTGAATAATCTAATCTGCTGTGATTTAGTTTTTTAAAAATATATATATAATATTTTTTTATATTTAGATAATTTTGATGTGTTAATATAAAAATATTATTTTAATATATTTTTAAATAAAAAATACTTTAAAAAATAACGATGATTATTATAATGTAAATCATGATTTTAAGTTAAATAAAACAAAATATTGATTTCATGAAATTTAATTGATTCTATTATATTTTTAGTGGTATAATTGATATGGCAAAACCTTTTCAAGTCAGTGTTAATAAATTTTTTTTTAAAAAAAAAATATTATTATTTTAATAGAAATATTTACCTAGTTAGCTCGATAATCTACCGGTTAATTCGATCAATTAGTAACCCAAATTCTTTTATGAGTTATTCCCCGGACTACATCTAGCAACTGTATTGGCTACTGGCCTCTTGATTCGCTACGAGTATCTCTCGAGTTCCACCTTTGATCTTCACCGAGTAGTCACTCGCCAATTGCAGTATATGGTGGGTTATTTGAAGCTACCATAATATAGTAGCGTGTTTGAGTTTACAAAACATGAGATGATATATCAAGAAAAACACTTATATATTTGCAATTATTTAAACCCAAGGGAATGTTCATAGAGAATCACAGCACCTTAAGTCGTTTAAGTCCAATTGCATTGGGTTGTCATCTTTCTAGGGTCTTTGGAGTTAACTAACAACTAAATCTAAATATATTAGATCTGATAGCTTATTAGACTTATGTTTTCTTGAACTTAAATATATCGGGTTTAACACTTGCTAGACTCACGCTACCTTAAACTTAGCTAATGACTGAACCTAAGTGTATTGAGTTTGATAATTTGTAAAGCCCATGTTACCTATGTTCATCTATCGGCTGAACTTAAATGTGTTGGGTCTAGCAACTTGTTAAGTCCATGTTATATTTGGTTTAATTGACAGCTGAACTCAAATATATTGAATTGGGTTCAGCTGATTATCAAACTCAAGTATATTGGGTTTGACAACTTAAAAGCTTTATGATATCTTAAGTTCAACCGATGATTAAACATAGGTATATTGGATATGTCAATTTGTCAAGCCTGTCTTGCCTTGCATTGCCTTGCATTCGACTGACGACTGAACTTAAATGTATTGGGCCTGATAATTTACCAAATATATATTATCGTGGACTTTTTTAAAATATAAAAAATATTAATTATTTCAGTTTTAAGATAATATTTGATTACTATATCAAAATATAAAAAATAAAAATAGATGGACATATCCTTTTTGCACC
>Ga0307517_10013497_pt1 | contig 11081 bp, 8 predicted proteins | sample 23_EM_MG_FD_194515 | JGI IMG/M metagenome (GOLD analysis project Ga0307517, IMG submission 194515) | Populus trichocarpa ectomycorrhiza microbial communities from riparian zone in the Pacific Northwest, United States - 23_EM | ecosystem: Host-associated > Plants > Roots > Unclassified | place... | reverse complement strand
CTGCGTTCAGGAAATCCGAAATAGGGTGGTTGTAACAGTCGACCACCTGCCGTCCTTCTTCCGAGTCGAAGCGGGCCTTGCTCCCGGAATATTGTTTGAAGGGATGCAATTCCCCGATATAGACATAGCCGCCGGGTACCAGGGCCTCCGCGGTCTTTTTGAAAATGGGTTCGAGCTCTTCGATATGTTCCAGGACAAGGCTGAAGCTCACCAACTCAGTATTTCTTCCGACAGATCGACGGCCCTGAGCCTTTGCGCCCGCGTTAGGAGCCATTCCGTATTTTTCCCCGTACCGCAGCCGATCTCCAGGCAGGACCTAAAGGGAATATCCGCCAGGCTCGCCCTCAAAGCCACTGCCTCGAGGTCCCTTGTCCTATTGCTATTGCTATCGTACTGCTGTGACCATTTATTGTAGGCTTCCCTTGTATCCATAACGTTTTTGCTCTCTGCGTGGCAAAGTTACCGGATAGGCGTCAAAGCCCGCATAAATGGACAGTCGATGTATCGTAAGCGAACAGTTCGGTTTTTTTGGTCCTCCTAACGGGTTGATTATAAATTCATAAAGAACTGGCATTTTGTTGGAGACCTGCTTTGGGCCTCTCTCCCGGAGGACCCAACGAAAAATCTTGTCTATGCTAAAGAGTTATTTAAAGATCGCCTGGCGGAATATTACCCGTCACAAAGTATATACCGCTATCAATGTGATCGGGCTTTCGCTGGGAATGACCTGTTGCCTGTTCATCTTCCTTTGGGTGCGGGATGAAAAAAGCATCGATAACTTTTTTGAGCACGGTAAGGACCTGTACTCTGTCTACCAGCGTTTCGAAGCAAACGGCAAGGTATTGGGTACTTATACTACGCCCGTGGAATATGTCGACGGGAAAACCCAATACTTGCTGGAGGACGTGAGAGAAGCGGTGCCGGAAGTGAAGCAGGCCGGCTTTTATAAAACAGGGTATGAGCTCCCCTGGGGTCATTCCGAAACATTCCGGTATGGTGAGAAAATGATGAAGCTGGAAGGCTCCCGGGCCACCCCTGAATTTTTTAAGCTCTTCAGCTACCCGTTGCTGGAAGGAACTGCGGATAATGCCCTGAAAGAGATGAATAATATCGCCATTTCCCATAAAATGGCCAACCTGTTCTTTGGTAGCCCCGGACAGGCCATGGGTAAGAGCCTGCGCTATGAGAACAGGCTGGATTTTGTCGTAGCGGCGGTCTTCGAGGATCTGCCCAGGGAAAGTTCCCTACGATTCGATTTTTTACTAACCTGGGAGGCGCAAAAAAAACTGAAGCTGGAATATTCCTCCAATGATTTTCAAAGCTTCGTTCAATTATCTCCCACCGCCGATCCGCGGCATGTCGAAGCTACCATCAACCAGTACCTGCAGGCTCGCATGAAAAAGAATCCGGGTCTGAAGGTGACCCTGGGATTACAACGTTACGGGGACCGCTACCTGCATTCCAACTTCACAGATGGCAGGCCCGCTGGCGGGCGCATCGAGTATGTCCGCATATTCAGCGGGGTGGCCATTTTCATCCTCATCATCGCCTGCATTAATTTCATGAACCTGACCACGGCCCGTTCTATCAAGCGGGCGAAAGAAGTGGGATTGCGAAAAGTGGTAGGGTCGACCCGCGGGCACCTGTTGGGACAATTTTTCGGCGAAGCCATCCTTTTTTCCCTGCTGGCGGGGGTCCTGTCCCTGGCTTTGCTTTACCTGTTGCTGCCTTCTTTCAATCAATTCACGGGCAAGCAGATCGCTCCTCCCGTCGCCAGTATCCCTTTCTGGCTTTCCTCTCTTGGGCTGGTGCTGATCACGGGCCTTGTTGCCGGCAGTTACCCGGCCCTCTATCTTTCTTCCCTACAACCCATTCGCGTCATAAAAGGTATTGTACGGTTTACACAAGGCTCTATCTGGTTCAGAAAAGGACTGACAGTCTTCCAGTTCGTGCTATCGATCGGGCTTATGATCGCGACGATCGTCATTACCCGGCAGACCAACTATGTTCAGACCGCCCACCTGGGTTATGACCGGGAAAATATGATCTATCTGCGCATCGAAGGCGAACTGCTGAAAATGGGCAAGTATGAATTGTTCAAACAGCAGGTCTCCGGGATGCCCGGCATCGCGATGGTCGACCGGAGCACGGAAGCGCCCCATGCCATGAATTTCATCGTGGCAGACGATATCAACTGGGAAGGCAAGCAGCAAGGCGATGTGGTCGGGTTCAAACCCAGCTCGGTGGGCTTCGATTTTATAAAGCTGATGAAGCTAGAAATTGTGGAAGGGCGTGATTTTTCCAGGCTCAACGCCATGGATAGCCCGGATGCTTTTATGGTGAATGAAGAAGCCGTCCGACGGATGGGGATGAAGCATCCACTGGGAAAGTGGGTGTCAGCCTGGAAGAAAAAAGGTCATATCATCGCCGTGCTCAAGGATTTTCATACCCAATCCCTGCATGAGCCCATCATGCCCATCATGATGGACGTGAAGGAATACGAGGACTTTGGGGTGATCATCGCCCGCACCCAGCCCGGCAAAACAAAGGAAGCCCTGGCCAGCCTGGCGAAGGTCTATAAAGAGATCAATCCCAATTATCCCTTCGACTACCAGTTCATCGACGAAGAATATAAAAAGCTCTACGCCGGCGAAGCGATCATATCCAAACTCTCTGTCCTCTTTTCCACCCTGGCCATCCTCATATCCTGTCTTGGCTTGCTGGGGCTTGTCATGTTTGCGGCGGAACAGCGCGTAAAAGAGATCGGCATCCGTAAAGTGCTGGGAGCTTCGCTCTCACAGATCATCTCCCTGTTCTCCAGGGATTTCCTCCAGCTGATAGGGATCGCCTTTTTGATAGCGGCGCCCCTGGCCTGGTATTTCATGCATCACTGGCTGCAGGATTTCGCCTACAAGATCCCTCTCTCCTGGTGGATCTTCGTACTGGCCGGGGCCAGTTCGGTGATCATTGCCCTGCTCACGATGAGCTACCAGGCTTTCAGATCGGCCAGGGCCAATCCCGTCAAGGCATTGCGCAGCGAATAGCGGGCCCTCTGTGAGCAGCCCGCTATTCCGTTAGATTGAAAGGTAAGGTCCTTAGTTGGTGGCTGCTCCATTGACCAGCAGGTGTTGACCCGATACAAAGGACGAAAGATCGCTGGCGAAGAATTCGGCGGCATTGGCCACGTCTTCCACTTCGGCCAATCTTCCCATAGGACAGCTGTCCAGTAATTGTTTCCTCAGCGCAGGATAGGCGGCGGGGTCCACGAAGATGCCGGAATGGTCCACTGCAAAAGGAATGATCGAATTCACCGTCACTCCCCGGCGGCCGATCTCCTTGGCCAGGATATCCACCAGGTAACGGGGCGTGGTCTTGCTGCCTCCATAGACGGCCATACCCGGAACAGGGAAGGAGGTGGTGCTGCTGGCGATATAAATGATCCTGCCATTGTCGGAGACATTCCTTGCCGCCTGCTGCAAGGTGAAGTAGCTGCCTTTCGTATTGATGGCGAATACCCGGTCGAACTGTTCTTCGGTAAAGTCCACTACGGGGACCTCCACCATTTCGATGCCTGCATTGGCGACGACGATGTCTATTCTTCCAAAAGCGGCTTTTGCTTCGGCAAATAGCTTTTCCAGTTCGGCAGGCTTGCTGACATCGGCCTTGATGGCGATCACCTTGACGCCCATCGCCTGGATATTGCTGACCACTTCATCAGCGGATGACTTATCCCTGGAATAGTTGACGACGATATTGGCTCCTAATGCAGCATAACGTTCTGCTATGGCTTTGCCTAAACCACGGGCTGAACCGGTGATCAGGGCTGTTTTGTTAGCTAAACTGTTCATGATCTTATTATTTAAAGTGTTAAAAGATTTGATTAGGCCATTCCCCCGTTGATAGCGATGGTCTGGGCATCGATCCATTTGGCTTCGTCGCTGGCCAGGAACACGACGATCTTAGCTGTGTCTTCCGGTTCGCCGATGCGGTTGAAAGCGGAAAGCGATGCCAGCCGGTCGATCAGCTCTTTGGGTTTGCCTTTGACGAACAGTTCCGTATTCGTGGGTCCCGGAGCGATGGTATTGACATTGATGCCCCTTGCGCCCATTTCTTTGGCGAATACGCGGCTCATTTGCTCTACGGCTGCCTTGGTGGCGGAATAAGTGCCATAGGCCGGCAGCATCAGGCGGGTTGTGGAAGAAGAGGAATTGATAATGGTGCCGTTGTCCGCCAAGCGGGTGGCTGCTTCCCTGAGCGTGTTGAAAGTGCCTCTTACATTGATCTCGAATTGGCGGGTAAAATCCTCGTCGGTGGTGTCTTTGATGGGCTTGGTGACCATGATGCCCGCATTGTTGACCAGGACATCCACGCGGCCATAATGGGCGATCGCGGCGTCGAAAAGGGCTTTTACTTCGGCAGCCTTGCTTACATCTGCCTGCAGCGCGATGGCGTCGCCGCCCTGTTGACGGATACCGGCGACCACCTGGTCGGCCAATTCTTTACCGCCTGCATAATTAATAATAACCTTTGCTCCGGCCTTTGCCAGGTGTTGGGCGATGGTGGCACCGATGCCTCTTGAAGAGCCGGTGACCAGGATTACTTTTTCGTTTAAGTTGCTCATATACTTTGTTTTTGTTTGACAGTACAAAGTTGCTACAAGCGCCAGACGAAAAAGTACAAGGTTCTCACTATTACATACAAAAATCTAAGATTGGGCCGCGCCGGACTGTTTGCGCCAGGCGGCGGGGGAGAGATCGGTGTATTTCTTGAAATAATTGCTGAAATGGGTAGATTCGGAGAAGCCGAGCCGCCAGGCTATTTCCTTAATGGAAATCTCGGAATTCTGCAAGAGGGCCCTGGCCTCGCTGATCGTCTTATCGGTGATCCAGGTATGGATGGATTTGCCCGTCTTGCTTTTAATGACATTGCTCAGGTAGTTGGGGTGCAGGTTCTGGGCGGCGGCATAGTCCTGCACGCGGAGGGCCTTTTCTTCTTTGCCGCCGAGCAGGTCCCGGTAATGCTGCTCCAGCAGTTTTTTGAAGTTCTTAACGATCTGGGAGCTGCGGTTGCCTTCATAGATGGGGTTGTATTCTTCCCAGAAATATTCCTTGATCTTTAGAAGGATAACGACGAACAGGTTGCCGATCATCCTGTTGCGGTAGGGGGAATGCGAGAAATATTCTTTGAGGATCTGCAGGTAAAGCTGTTCGAATTCTGCATATACTTCCGGCTTCAGGACCCTGGGAGGGACAGTCTCCGCCAGCAGGAAGGAGAATTCCTGGAAAATATTAGGATGCACGTTCTCTTTCAGGAAAGACTCGCTGAGCGTCAGCAGGTAGACCTCTCCCAGCACCTTCCATTCGAAGGACTTATAATGACCGGGGTTGGTAAAATAGATGGTGCCCGGCTCTGTACAGAAGGATAGTTCGCCGGTGGTATACTTCCCATGAGCCGTTTTGGAAAAAACAAAGGAGTAGAAGTTCGCCCTGAACACGGGCGACCGGTAGGGCAGGTCCGCATGGATATCTTCCAGGTTGTGAATGGTGAACTGGCTTTTCGCATCTATCTTTTCAACGGGAAGGCCAAGATAGGTGTAAAGGGACAGGAGGTTATTGAAGGAAAGGATATTCTCGGCCGGTGTGGGCTGCTTGCGCATAGGTCCTAAAATTAGAAACCTGGCTACTTGCCAGGCTCCAAAAATAAGCTTATCCCCAATTATCCAGCATACGCCTCAGTAAAATGATCTCCCCGGTGTGGTAGCTGTTGTGGTCTGCAATGACCAGGGCTTCCCGGAACAGGCTTTGTCCGCTGCCATAGCGAAAGGTGGCATAGATCTCATCCCCGGCCTTTCGCAGCAAAGCGATGAAGGCCTGGCGGTCGGCCGTTATCTGCTGCAGGGCCCTTTTCCAGGCATGTCCATCCGGGGGAACGGGATCCTTCGGCCAGTAGGCATCCGGCCAGGAAGGGCTTTTATGTCCGGGTCCTTTCGAGAACTGGAGGATATCCCATTGCGCGATACGAATATGTTCCACCAGTTGCCAGATACTATAGACGGAGCCCTTGGGGACCTTTCCCTGCAGGGCGGGAGGTACGTCTTTTACTGCTTTTTCAAAGGAGGCGTGGGCATTTCCTTCATTCAGCAACTCTTCTAACTCATTAATGACGAAGGAAGTGTGATTATGGGATAAAGTTTGCATAGGACTGCTTTAGTAAAACAGACATGCTAAAATTATGCCATTTGTCAATTAACCCCGCAAGAGTCCCTGTCCTTGCATCAGGCTTCTACGCCGTTCAGGATATCGAATGCAACTTCCGGGGATTGGCGGAAAGCCTGGTAAAGGTCTTTCGTTTTGCCGTTCCGGATGGCGTATTGATCTTTTTCCAGGGCTTCGACGATATCGTTGGCGACTACTGCGGGTGACAATTTATCCACATCGAAAGATTTTGCCAGGTCCGTATCCACAAAGGGAGGGAAGACTTCGAAGACTTTGACGGGGATACCGCTTCGTTGCAGGGTCAGCCGCAGCGATAACGAATAGGAATGCAGGGCTGCTTTGGTGGCGCTATACGTGGCTATAATTGCGTGCGGCGCATAGGAAACAATGGATTCAATGTTGACGATGGCCCCGTCCCCGCTGGCTTTCAGCACAGGCAGCAGCTGCTCTGTCAGGTGCAGCACGGCGAAATAGTTGATCTCCATTTCATATTTCGCCTTTTCATAGATACCATCGGGCGCATCCAGGGGCTGGGGATTCCCGACTCCGGCATTATTGACGAGGATATCCAGGCCTCCCTGTAATTTTTTTACTTCCCGGACGAGCCGTGCCACATCCTCCTTATTGGAAACGTCGCCGACGATATAAGTGGAGTTTTTGACCTGTTGGACGGCTTTCTTCAATCTTTCTTCATTTCTGCCGGTAAGAATGGTCCGTACGCCTTTTTCTGAAAATGCTTTTGCGATGGCCAGCCCGATGCCGGCGCCTCCGCCGGTGATAAGAGCTGTTTTGTTCTGAATGTTCATGGTCTTAATTTTTTATTGTTTTAGCGAATGATACCCGTTTTAGACCGATCGGTCTTTTATCGAGCAAAAAAATTTATTGACAGTGCTCTTCGATTTCTTTTTTCAGCAGGTCGACCAGTGCGCGTATCTGCTTGTTATTATTCTGCACCCTGCTGATCCACATCCCCCCTTCGATCATGGCGAAGGCCTTTATGGAAAACTGGCCGGCATCGAAACCTTTATCGAACTCTCCGGAATCGACCCCGCCCTGGACGAGCCTTGCTAACAGATCTTCCGTGAGGGTAATGGCCCTGCTTACCTGCTGTTTGATGGTCGCATTCGTATCATCCGCCTCGGCCCCGAAATTCAGCATGGGACAGCCATAACGATCTTCTGCGCCCACGGTGCCTTTGAAATAGTCCAGGACCGCGAAGAGCTTGTCCCGGAAAGAGCTTTTCCCCCTGACAGCGGCATCCAGTTCCACCCCCGTCTTCTTTAAGAGATGATCGAGCGCCTCGGAACAGATCTCTTCCTTGCTTTCGAAATTGCCGTACACTCCTCCCTTCGCCATTTTTGTCGCGGCCATGATATCGCTGATGGAAGTCCCTGCCATCCCCTTCCGGTTGATGATCGGCGCCGCCTTCTCGATAATGAACTGTCTTGTACGCTCTGATTTGCTCATGACAGCACAAAAATAGACCGATCGGTCGAATTTGCCAAATTTATTTTCATCATTTCTTTTCCATTGCCCATCTTTAGTCCTGGCTGCCTTCTTGCCCATTGCCGGGCTATACGTCCCTCAACGCTGCTGTTTGTGCTCATCAGCCTTTGCAAAGCCAGGCAGTTACACAATTTTGAGCCGTACCCGGATCAGCTTTCGAATGCGCTCGCACAAAAGGCAGCTTTTGAGGGAGTATAGTCCCGGCAATCGACCGCCAAGAGTGCAGGTCCGACGAGACGGTTGGGTGAGACCGGTGACTTTAATGTATACTTTATAAGTATTCTCACACTTTATGCTTTCCGGCCTGCCGGGCTGTTGATGCAAGAGGCGCATTTTGTGCGAGCTGATTCTGCTGTCGATGTGGTTCTAGCTGAATAAAGAAGATAATGCCTGGCTCTATAACCGTTCATGAGCACAAACAGCGCCGATGCACAACAGCCCGACAGGCCCGGGACAGTAAAATAATGGCAAACACATAAAGGTATCAGGCGGGCGTTACCAAATCGTCTACGTCTGCCTGCGCGTCCTGTATTCCGCAGGCGAAATGCCCATCAGCTTGGTAAAAAGGCGGGAGAAGTAATAGGGATCGTTGATGCCGACATGATCGGCTATTTCCTTGACGCGTTTATCGGTGAAGAGGAGGAACTGGCAGGCTTTCTGGATCTTCAGGTGATTGAAATACTCTATCGGCGTGAAGCCGGTCTTCTGCTTGAAGAGAAAGGTATAATGCGAGGAAGAAAGACAGACCTTATCCGCGATGGTTTTTAAGGACAGGGTCTTGTCCAGGTGTTCCTGCATGAAATTGATGGAACTGTTGACGGCATCCTCCATGCTGTCGATATGGACCTGGTTGAACCGGCTATTGAATATAAAGGAAGAAAGGAAATGCTGGAAGGTCATGTTCACATAATAGAGGTTCTCCATGCTATAACCCCTTTCCAGGTTGAGATAAAGTTCATTGAAAAGCTGCGCCCGGCGATCGCTGAGGTCGACAGGGGCCCGCAGGGATTTATGATGGAGCAGCATGATATCGATGATCTCATGGGACAAAGGGCCGGAAAAATGGACCCAGTGGATGGACCAGGGCACTTTCTCATCGGAATAATAGAGGTGGGAGACCTTTGCGGGAATAAAAATAAAATCCCCGGGGTTCAGCTCATATTTTTCCTTTTTTATTTCCACATATCCCTTGCCGTTAAGAACATAAATGAGGATGTGCTGGTCGCTGCCCTGGGCGCGCTCACGGTAATGCCCCTGGGCCTTGGGGTAAAAGCCGATGTCGGTGATGTAAAGATTTTTGATCAGCGAATGTGTACTACATTTCTCACGCAGGATCTTCCTGGGGATCACAATGGCTTTCTGGCCTTCGAAGCCTTGTTTCTTATGTAACATTTACATCAGACATTTGAAACAGAATAACTGCAATGTTATGATTAACAGCCTGCTTAGCAAAAGAATCCATCTAAGACATTTTTACTAAATATATAAAATAATGATATATAGTTGGCTATAATATCCAGAAAATGAAAACATAATAATGTCCATCTTTTCAGGAATATCATCTATTTTTTCTTTTCTTGAAAAAATCCACCTTGCACTAGGTTAAGCGTACGATTTATTTTTCTTCTTCCGTGTATCCATTACACCAAAACATTGCTTGTATATGAACAAAAAATTTAAGCAAACAGGGCATTTTTTGCCCTGGCCTATCCTCCGATGTCTGTTCATTGGTCTCCTCTTATTGAATGCCGGAACAACTTTCTCCCAGGGCGCTCCGGGCCCGCAGAATGGAAATAAGATCACGGTTACCGGGGTCATCCTGGATACAGCCGGGAAAAAGATCGATGGGGCCAGCATAACTCCCGAAGGGAAAAAGAAAGCGGGCACCGTCTCCGATGCGTTCGGACGCTTTATCATCGACGTTCCTTCCGGCACCAGGCTGCTCGTATCTTATGTTGGCTTCGCTGAGCAATCCATCGTCGCCACCGAAGACAAAAAGGAGTTCACCCTCGTGTTGAAGATCCTGGAAGTAAAGCCGGCGGAGGAAGTGGTCGTTACGGCCTACGGCAAGAAACAGCGAAAAGAAGCGCTCGTAGGTTCCGTCACCAGCATCAAACCGGAAGAGCTGAAGATACCGGCCAGCAACCTCACCAATGCCCTCGCCGGCCAGGCCGCGGGGATCATTGCCTACCAGAGCAGCGGACAGCCCGGACAGGACAATGCTACTTTCTTCATCCGCGGTGTGACGACCTTCGGCTACAAGCGCGATCCGCTGATCCTTATCGACAACGTGGAACTCTCCACGAATGACCTGGCCCGCCTCCAGGTAGACGATATCGCCAGCTTTTCGATCCTTAAAGACGCCAGCGCCACGGCCCTCTATGGAGCGCGTGGGGCGAACGGCGTGATCCTCGTCAGCACAAAGGAAGGTAAAATGGGGAAGCCTAAAATAAATTTCCGCCTGGAGAATTCCTCTTCCCAATCGGCTAAAACCCTGCAATTGACCGATCCGATCACGTACATGAACCTGTATAACGAGGCGACCCTGACCCGGGACCCCACCCAGCCCCTCCCTTTCAACCCGGACAAGATCGCCAGTACGCAAGCCGCGATCAACAACGAACCAGGCAGTAATAAATATGTCTACCCCGCAGTGGACTGGCTGGGAATGCTGTTTAAAAAAAGGACCTCCACGCAGCGGGGCGATCTGAGCGTCAGCGGGGGCGGAGGCGTGGCCCGTTATTATGTCGCGGGTTCCTATAATCTGGATAATGGGATATTACGCCGGGATGCCGCCAATAATAACAATAACAATGTAAAATTCGAGAACTACCAGCTGCGCTCGAATGTGAACATCAATCTTACCAAGTCGACGGAGCTGATCATCCGGCTCTCGGGAAATTTCTCCGAATACAATGGACCGCTGACGGCCGACGGAGGGTTCTCTACCGATCTCTACAGCATGGCTACCCATGCGAGCCCGGTACTTTTTCCCGCCTACTATCCGGCCGACTCGGCTAACCTGAAGACCCAACATATTCTCTTCGGCAGCGTCGCCGGCAACAATTTCAGCGTACCTAATTCAACTACTGCTTATAGCCCCTATACCAATTACAATAATCCTTATGCGCTGCTGCTGATGGGTCATAAGAACTCTTCGGAATCCAGGATGTCGGCCCAGCTGGAATTGAACCAGAGCTTTAGCTCCCTGATCGATGGCCTCAGCTTTCATGGGATCTTCAATACCAACCGTTATTCCTATTTCCAATCTGCATCCGGCTACTATCCTTTTTATTACAACGTAGGCAGCTATGATAAAAAGGGCAATCAATATGCGCTTAGCTGGCTCAACCAGCAGCC
>Ga0307517_10013496_pt1 | contig 11081 bp, 8 predicted proteins | sample 23_EM_MG_FD_194515 | JGI IMG/M metagenome (GOLD analysis project Ga0307517, IMG submission 194515) | Populus trichocarpa ectomycorrhiza microbial communities from riparian zone in the Pacific Northwest, United States - 23_EM | ecosystem: Host-associated > Plants > Roots > Unclassified | place... | reverse complement strand
CTCTCGACAAGTGCCACAAAATTCTTGTATCTTTATTGAGAATGGCACTGCCTGATTTCAATGCTCTCAGAGACTTGCACAATTCTGCCAATGACCTCCTCCATTCACCAGAAATCCAACAAGTTCTTGTCAGCCAGAAACAAGAAAAATGGCTTCACGAAGTCTCAGAGGCATCTCTAAGAATGTTGGACGTGTGTGGTGTATCTAAAGATGTTCTTTTGCTTGTCAGAGAACATCTTCTAGACTTACAATTCACATTACGTAGAAAAAGGGTTTGCAAGCAAGATATTAGCACCGAAATTGCAGCCTATAATCTCTACAGAAAGAAGCTAAAGAAAGGGACATTGAAATGCCTGAAATCACTGAAGGGAATGACAGGCAAATCTGTAACATCAGATGCCTCGCATGTAGACCACAGCATTGTGGTGGTTGTTGAAGTGCTAAGAGAAGTAAGTGTGACTGCCATCACCATTGTTGAATCTTTATTATCTCTCGTTTCAATTCCATGGCTGGAGCAGGGATCAAGTAAAGGGTCCTTTATAAGGTCCACGTTTTTGCGATCAACTGGCCAGAGACTGTATGATTGTTTTGATGAAACTGCACTTCATAGTGCAAATAAAAGATTGGAGGCAGTTGAGATTGCTGTTGAAGATCTTGAAGTTGAATTAGAGTGCATGTTCAGACGTTTGATCCAGACTAGGGTTTTGCTTCTTAACATACTTACTATCTAGGAAGGATAGCCTATCCTTAACTCCCTTCGGCAACCTTGTTTAATCTGTAAACCCTGTGTTCAAGGGATTTCAGGTTGCTTTGCCATGGTGATCACCACTAATTAATTACTTGTTGGAGGAAAATTACATGCAACTCTTTCATATTTTTTTTATGGATGTACCATGTATAACACAAATTATTACATTAATGTATTCTTTTTATTCTTTTCAAATAAAAATGAATAGTCCTATATATCCTTTTTAATCATGAAGCAAGAGTGTCCCTTGAAATAAACTCGTTAGGTTATATTTGGTTAGTGTTCCAAAATTAAAAAAAAATAAAAATTATATAATGGATATCAACATATTTAGTTAAAGTTATAGAAATAGTTATATAAAAACAAATTTGTATCTGGTATAGTTTTGGAATGAATTTTTATCCTTCTAAAATAGAATATATAGTATCTCAATTGTTTTCGTTTTTTTTATCCTAAAACAATAACCAAACGCTATTTTACAGAAAAAAAGCTGGACGGCTTTGATGATGCTTGGAGCCAAAACTACAACAATGTAACATATGTTTTTCTTATATCAAAATGTAGAGCTAAAACTTTTGAGGAAAAAATGGTTGAATCATGCTGTTTACATGGCATGGTTACAACTTACAGTAAAGGCTTCTCTGTTCTCTGATTACATCTTCTAAACAAAAGATATTGGACACATAACAATTACATCTTGCATGCATGACAGTTAAACTATAGATTAAACCAAATTATAGATTTCATTAACAACAATAAATCACCAGTAAAATGATTTTTAAAACCAAGAAATTGTAACTTCTGTAGATCACTCAATATTGCATGGATAACCACTTATTTCGTGGAGAAAAACTAGACATAAATCTTATCCAATGTGAACAGGATTTATTGCATTCTTTTTCGCTTTTCAATAAAGGATTCTTTTACTATCTAATAAAATTGCGAGCCCCGGCTATTTTCTTTTGTTTTAATTAATCCTCTTGGCCACAACCAATGGTAGGCATCGTTCGGAAATGAGGTGGTTATTGATCATGATTTAATAACCATGAACACTGTGACCCGAACCATCACTATTTGTAACAATGGGAGAAAGTTCACAATCTTGATTATAGGAAGGTAATGCGAGCACAGAGAGTAGTGATTTTACCATGATCTGCTATGATTCTGCTACGGATTTTACCGACGACAAGCTGAGATGAACTGATATCAGCAAGAGCAAATGAAAAGTCTTCTGTATAACTTCAGCTTGATAATGAAAATCAAACAAAGTACCCATGTCTAGAGACGAATACATGCACACTAAAATCCATGCTCACAAACAAGAATGTTCAGTGTTCACGAGAATCTTTTTCTGCCAACAATTTATTGAAAAGAAGAATGAAACGGAGCTATTCCAGACAACATCACCAACAACTCATGAACAAAAACTTTCATGCTCGGCCATTCATCTTCATTCTTCAATGGGATGCCTGCAATCAGCAAAATAAAAGTACGGTTGCCCCATTTCCTTGTACATTCTAATAATGGTAAAATAAATTGCTGACACAAAATCATAGGAGGATGAAAACGAAATGTTTGTCCAGAATGCCAGATGCCAACTAGAAATAGCTATGACATGCATACCCAATGACCAACAAACTGAACTGAACCTTCACTTTGTAATGAAGAACTAAGGCCAAGCCGGTAATGGTTAAATGAAAATAAAAATTAAATGACAACCATATGCATGATATTGAGAACCAAAATATAATATTTCTTCCAACTCTCTTTTTTCTTTTCTTCTTGGATCCCCTCTTGATATATATATATTTTTTTTCAATCTGTTGCCTAAGATGTTGCAGCATGCCACTTCCATAAATGGGCTACAAGTCATGAGAACAGAGTGGCCACACCAGTAAACACCTTCAAAGTATTCACGCATAATCAACCACGATGCCATCCACCTCTTGAATGGGGCACGATGAAAGTGAGCAGTACATCAACCATATTCTGTTTTCCTACCCATTATGAAATTTGCATGAATAAATAGAAAGGATACCTTTCGGCCTTCAAGTTCAGTAAACAACTTTCATTTGCATAAAATAAAAGAGGTCCCTAATAATGCTTTTCTCCTCTAACCATTGCCATAAAATATCTTAATCCTCATCATTAAAATCACAGCTATTTGCTGCCAACTACTTGAATGGGGCACGATGAAAGTGAGCAGTACATCAACCATATTCTGTTTTCCTACCTATTATGAAATTTGCATGAATAAATATAAAGGATACCTTTCGGCCTTCAAGTTCTGTAAACAACTTTCATTTGCATAAAATAAAAGAGGTCCGTAATAATGCTTTTCTCCTCTAACCAATGCCATAAAATATCTTAATCCTCATCATTAAAATCACAGCTATTTGCTGCCAACTACTTTATAAAAAAAAAAAAGGATTGCCAAGTTCTTCTTATAGAATGGTTGCAGGCTTTTGAAAGTGTCTTTGGCTCAAAAGGCTTTGCAGGGGATCTAAAAGATGCTTTGAATGAGTATACTCTTTTCTTAAGTAACCTGATTTAATCTCAACAAGAAGTGCAAGATTTTCATAAAAATACCAATTTCGGGAAGAGAATCTTTACAATGGCAATAACTCCATAACTAAGGGCTAATCATTGAAGTCTTCTCTTCTCTCCTAATTATTATCAATCAACAGTACTATTCGTATGATGGCATGGTGCAAGCACACAGATCATTTCGAACTCATGATAGAAAAATCACCACCCCATCCATCTCCATTTTGATATCACATGATACACCTTTCAAAAACAAAAACAGTTCTACATTTTATTTCAATCAGTGGAATTTCTCACTCAATATACTCGCTAATGGCTAACCAATTCATGACAAAACTAAAATGATAATTTGAAGAATACCCGGGATATCTATCATTATTTTGAAGAATCAAATAAAGTATGACCACGGCGTAAGTTATCATAATCAGTAAAGACCACCTCCAGTTTGTAAATGCTACACACATTAGGGTTTCTTTATAATCCGTTCTTTTGTATGGAAAAAAAAGAGAGAGAGAAAGAAAGAAACTTATCCATGCAAGTAATAACAAGAGAACAATAACATCACCGTTTGCTCCTTAAACCAACAGAACAAGTGATATACTTACACTACATTCACATCTATAACAAGGAAGATAACTAGTACACCAAGAAACAAAGACATTTTAACAAACAATAGGATTGAGAGAAATTACCTAGTGCCCATGTCCATGGCCATGATCATCATGGCCCTCCCACGGATGCCGCCAGCCCTGCAGAGCACAACATAACGCCATGAAAGTGAATTAATGCCGAATGAAAAAATTCATTAAAGCTCAATGAAGAATCAAGTCTTACCAATACTACAGGACCATCTTGTTTAGCCCGGTACAAGACCCAAAACCTGGAATCACAAATTACAACAAAACCCCAGCACTCAACTTCCTTCCAGATCAAGAGCACAGGAATCCCATAATTTCAGTGCAAATTATCACAAAACAGATCGGAAAACAACACGAAAAAATCTAGTGATTGAAGCAGCAAAGGGGGAAACAATGAAGTATAACCACTAACCACATGACAGCACACAAGCCCTTTCCAGTTACAGTATGCCATCGCTTTGGCTTATGCATAGTCAAGCCCTTGTAAGCGAAACCCTCTCCATGCCCTCCTGCCATCTCTTTCACTCTCCTCTGCCTCTCAATTGATCGATCGCAAGTGCGATTTTGTCTCGGGATTACTTCTTGTGCCGATGCCGCACCTGATCTTGACCTTGTGTGGGTATTGGGCCGAGTAGCGGTAGTGAGAAATAGTCGAGGCTAGTAATGGGCTAGAATCTGTATAGTATTGAATATTGATAACATTATATGCCCTCCTGCCATCTCTTTCACTCTTCTCATAATTTTGTGGCCTCTCGACAAAATATTAATCGTCTATGGGCACTTTAATTCAAACTCAGGAATACCACATCAATCTAAATTAATGAGTTTTTGTTTAAATAGTTATTTTATTTAATAAATAAATGAATACCAAATCAATTAAATTATTTTTTATTTAAATAATTATTATATCCAATGAATAATAAATATGGTATTGGATCAAGTTTGAGATGATTATTAATTAAAAAACACTACATCATACCCTTGATTATTTAGATTTAAAAAGAAATTTTTTTCTCTCTAACAATTAGAAGATATCAATTCATTGCAAGTTTTTTTTTTATGTTTTCGTTTTTTCTATGAACGAATGATATAATGCCATCGTTGACTGTCTTTGTTGTTTTATTATTATTATTATTATTATTAGCGCTAACTGTCTTTGTCGATTGCTGTCGGAAGACACCATATTAGTACAAAATGGATGATATCGAGACAAACACTAAAACGAGGACCAAAATAAATAAATAAATAAATCCAAGACGAGGAGAATTTGTGGTCAGAAACCAAATGCACCGTTGACCACGCGACTGCCAGACAAGAACGCGGTTAGAAACAACAGCAAAGGGACGAAAAATAGCACGTGTAAAACATTTTTATCATTTATGCATCGAGGTGTCACTTGGACGGAAACATATTCTCTCATGTTTTTTTTTTTTTTTTTTGCATTAATCTGTTTGACTATCCATCATAAAATAAATTTTGGCATAAATGGAAGTATATTAGGCCGGAATAAATTATCTAAAGTATAAGAAACTACAAAACGTGTGGCTTTTTTTTATTATAGCCACTTTTTTTTTATATATATATATATTTTATTGTGAATTTTAATAATGAGATTTAAAAACAAAATTCTTCTTGAAATTTTTTGTTTGCACAATTAAGCTATTTTGAACTCAATTATATGTTTTTTTTAGGTAATGGTTGAGTTGAGAGAAATAGAGCTTAAAGTGAAAAACACGGTGACATGGGTGGCGGCTTTGTAATTTGTTTAAAAAATTTATTTTAACCCCCCATCTTTTTAAGTTATTATATAATCAGACTATATAATTATTAAATATCACATTTGGGTACCATACTTCATTTTTCTTTTTTTTCTTTTTTTTAGTGGAAGAGAAGGGAGGTTACCTGATTCCGGCTTTGAAAGAGAAAGTTGTGGCCGACGACAATTCCGGCCATAAAAAAGATCAATTTTTATGTTAAATGATTTCATATAATATGATAAGGGGGGTTAACATTAAGTATTTTTCTTACCTTGAAAACACTTAAAAAAACACATATGAGCTTTGGAATATTTTTTGTTTTGGATTGATTATAGGTTTGTGGGTAGTTTTTTAAATTTTTTAAGGTCATGGATTGGTTAGACAAGGTTTCATGGGTGTTTCTAGGTATTTTTGGGTCAAAAGCATATTAAAAATAGGTTTTAGGTTGAAAAAACAAGAGCCATATTTTTTCAACTCCCACAGTGTATGGATTATGGGCAATTATTGACGATACATCATCCGTCCCATTAACTTCAAAAAAATAAAAATAAAGGCTCATGAGTGTGGGCCTGGATTTGCAGGCATGTGCGAACCCTTTCTTTGTAGGTCAGGCGTTAGGCCTGGCCTTATTCTTTTCTTTATAATCTTGTTTTTTAAAAACAAAATGCTACTTTGTATATGTATTTTTAAAAAATATTTTTTACATTTATGTTTTGATTAATACTTATTCTCTGTGATTTTTTGCTTACTTATTTTTTGCTTGCTTATGTAGCATTTTTGAAATAACAATTACTTTTTATTATATGGAGTGTGTTTAATTTTTTTTACGAGGTTAGTGTGATACATCTATAAATTTTATATATTTTATATAAATTAAACTTGTTTTTAAAAATAAAACCATTTATTTTTTAACAGTATTTTTAAAGTGAACAGCCTTGTATAGTTTTGCTTGCTTATGTAGTATTTTTGAAATAACGATTATTTTTTATTATATTTTTTTTATGAGGTTAGTGTGATACATCTATAATTTTTTATATATTTTATATAGATTAAACTAGTTTTTAAAAACAAAACCATTTATTTTTTTACAGTATTTTTAATGTGAACAGCCTTATATAGGATTTTTTTTCTTTTGTTTTTTTCTGTGATTTTTATATGTACGTAGATTTCTGTTACAAATTGATTTTAATAAATCAATTTATTAAATACAACCGAGTATATGACCCGTATTGAATATTTTAATCTACATTCATCTCTTAATTTTTTCAGTTTCTCTTTTTGTTATTGTTAATGATTTTTTTTTGTTTATTTATATAAATAATCATCGGTTTATTTTATCAAATATTTAAATGAGCTTTTTGATTTATACTTAAATGTTTTTAGAAAATAGCATGCATATGCTTAGGATTTTTTTAAAAGAAAGATTTACTACCAAATAGCTAGTCTTATCTTATTTCATGTTAGCTTTTCTAAACTTTTTTCTTCTCCATAGATACATCTAAACCTACTGCACAATAAAAGTTTGTTTACACAATATTTGCAATAATTTAATATATTCTTGTACCATGTATAGAAACCACGCAAGTCGTTTAAGAGGGTGTTTGGTTGCGTGGTTGCTTTTACGTTTGAAGCAACCACAGCAACTCACTCGTTTGGTAATACTCCAAAAGCAGATTTCTACTGGTGGGACCTCCTGTTAATTGTGGCACGGCCACAGGATTGCAAGAAGCAGTAATTTGCTGCTTCTTGAGCTGGAAAACTCATGAACAGTGGAGCATGCTCCACTGTTCATGGGTTTTCTTTAACTCCACTGTTCCGGCCGGACCGGTCCGGTTCAACGCTAAAAATGCATTGAACCGGGTCCGATCTAACAAAATAAAAAAAATATTTTTAATTTTTAATTGTGTTTTATTCGAAAAACTAGTGTTAAACATTATTCAATGACACTATAAATTAGACGGAGATTGCTTGATGACATAATATTTGCAGAATTTGATCGCAATCCTAATTTTATTCCTTATTATATTTTATCTATGTTGTTGCGCTCTTAAAAAATTTAATGGAACAATAAAAAATATTTTATACAAAGTATTATTTATTTCATGATATAATAATAATAGTTAAATATACAATATTTAAATTAAAAACCATCAATATTAATGTATATTTTTAAAAATTATTTTACAATCTCAATTTCAAAAGCATTCTTAACCAAACACATTAAACTATTTTTTATTCAACCTCAATTTCAAACACAGTTTTAACCAAACAACTATTTTTTCAAACCAACTTTAACTAAAAATATTTTTTATAAAACAATTTTTTTTAAACCACAATCACAACACCTACTGCAATACCAAAGACTCTCTAAAGCTAAATGATGATCATTAACAACACACGCAGACAGAATAACTTATAAGTTCCTAAATGATGCATGCACGCATAGATTAGGTTTATTTATTGTCTATTGAAGAATTCCTGTCCGATAAAGTTTTCCATACAAGGACGGTGCAAATTCAACAGAAAAGTCCACAACTCCACATGCTTGTGCCGCGTTCAATATACAGAAATCAAGAAATTCTTGGTGTCTCCAGTTTTCAATTTTCTTAATTAAGTCCAATATTCCAACTCATACATAAGTGCATTCATCAATCCGACGAAAAAAGTTTTGGTGTTCATATTATAATTACTGGATATATACATTATAAAAAATATATAAAAAAATAAACTGTATTCGGTTTCACTAGAAAGTGATAATAATTTTCTCTTATGGAAAAAAAATAATTTAATTTTTCTTTATTTATTTATTTATCTCTTCTATATTATTTATTTTTCTTCTATATTATTAATTTGCAAAAGATGTAAAACAAATGTGTTAAACATGGTGTAAATCATAACTTAATCCTTATAATTTAACAAAATTAATCAATTAATACTTTTAGTTACATAAAGTATATACAAATTTGTTTTGAAGTGTTTTCATCAATTTCTATTTTTTCTAATTTATTTTTTTACTTCTTAAAAAATAAGTGGATAAAATGGGAAAATTTAATACGAAATAAGGTTTTTTTCTTAAAAAGAAAATTACTAAATCAATTATAATCAATATCAACTAAGGATTACTTAACTATTTCTGATACTATAAAGATAATAATTTTTGTTAAACTACAAGGACCAAGTTTATAATCAACCGACTAAAAATGGGGTCCATCGACATGTCCATAAATACTGCCAGTCCTGTTTCTTCCGAGCAAGACGAAGAACTTAGCAGCCATGGCAGGCAACGGCAGCAACCTCACAGTCCACCCAAGAAGCGGCTTTTGCAAATTAAACTCTGTTTTCTACAGCAAACGCAAGCCTATCCCACTCCCACAAACTGACTTCCTAGACACCACCACCTTCATCTTCTCCCGTCCTCACCACGGCAAAACAGCCTTCATCGACGCAGCAACCGGCCGCCACCTCTCCTTCAAAGACCTATGGAGAGCAGTAGATTCCGTTGCCACGTGTCTCCACGACATGGGAATCCGCAAAGGTCAAGTGATCCTCTTACTTTCTCCAAACTCCATTTTCTTCCCCATCGTTTGCCTCTCCGTCATGTGGTTAGGCGCCATAATTACCACCACTAACCCTCTCAACACTCCTCGTGAAATCGCTAAACAAATCGCCAACTCGAAACCTTCACTTGCTTTCACTACTCCCGAACTCGTTTCCAAACTCACCGAGTCAAGCTCAAACCTACCCATCGTCCTCATAGACGACGAGACAGGTACCTCCATAAAAACAAAAGCCAACATTTTGACAACATTAAGCGAGATGGTAAAAAGGGAACCGAGGGAGAGCCGAGTTAGAGAGCGAGTTAACCAGGACGACACAGCTACGCTTCTCTACTCTTCAGGCACAACTGGAGAAAGCAAAGGTGTGGTGTCCTCACACAAGAACTTAATCGCGATGGTACAAACAATTGTTGAACGGTTCAGATTAAACGAAGGAAGACACACATTTGTTTGTACGGTCCCGATGTTTCACATCTACGGTTTAGCAGCGTTTGCCGCAGGAATTCTGGCATCAGGATCAACGATCATCGTTCTCTCGAAATTCGAAATGGGAGAGATGTTATCAACAATTGAAAAATACCGGGCCACTTATTTACCCCTCGTGCCGCCGATTCTTGTAGCGATGATTAATGGGGCTGATCAGATAAGGACGAAGTATGATTTGAGCTCGTTGCAATCGGTTTTATCTGGTGGGGCTCCATTGAGTAAGGAAGTGATTGAAGGGTTTTCGAATAAGTATCCAGGGGTCACGATTTTGCAAGGTTATGGTCTGACTGAGTCGACGGCGATTGGTGCCTCGACGGATACGTTGGAGGAGAGTAGGAGGTATGGTACGGCAGGGCTTTTGTCGCCGAATACGGAGGCTAAGATTGTGGACCCGGAGAGGGGTAAAGCTTTGCCGGTGAACCAGACCGGTGAACTTTGGCTTCGAGCTCCTTCTGTCATGAAAGGTACGCTGCATGTTACTTTCTTTCCTTTTCGCGGTTCTATGGTCGTTTTTTGTTGTGCTGGAATATTATAATTGACCGCTGCTCAAATAATTATTTAATTCTAATTCTAATTCTAGAAAAATTATTTTAATTTTTTTTTTTTTTAAATAAGTTATGATATATGCATAAACTGTTTTCGAATATACTTCTTAACATCTAATTAAAGAAAAACAATATTATTATTGCATGTTTATTAAATCATTAATGTCTTGCCGGGACAGAACTAGAACTGATCTGCCTGGAAATGAAATGATCTTTACATTTTTAGACACAGATGAACATTTTGTTCAATTTCGGAACACAACCCCTTTAAGTTTTGTTGGGCCACAAGATTAGATTTAACTCCAAAATCCAAATACTGTGCTGGGTTATTTACATGGAGAACCCAAACATTTTTCCAAGGGAATAAATAATAAAGGAAGAGGGTGGATGGGTCTGGATCATGCTTCCATCTTACTAGATTTTTAATAGTTTTTGTTTTTTAAATTATTTTTTATTTGAAAAAAAATCAAATTATTATTTTTTTAGATGTTTTTTTTTATGTGGTAAGTTTAAAAATAAAAAAAATCTAAAAAAAATCATTTTAATACAAGAAAAAATATATGTTAACTATATATACTTGTTCTATAAGAGAAAGATAGATGCAAGAAGGGGAAAAAATCACATCCAAATCTATCAAAAATAATAAAAATATTTTTATCTATTAAAAAATAATTAATTTCTTATAATTTCCAATCCTCTTTGTTCTCTCCTATTTGTGTAAAGCTCTCTCCTGTTAAATCTGTTCAATCAATATCGGTAGTTACAGCCTAATCACCATCAAATTTCTCATTTGAGAGAACCTC